>JAABUO010001797.1_pt1 | contig 27152 bp, 26 predicted proteins | sample 5559291 | NCBI WGS metagenome assembly JAABUO01 (sample SAMN10711878, study PRJNA513372) | rock metagenome | isolation source: Antarctica rocks | place: Antarctica: Victoria Land, Finger Mt sud
CTTACCGGAGTGATTAATCCGGTCCAGTACACAGAGTTGCATAAATAGTGACGATGGTGCGCTCATCGAAACGGTTCGATAGCAAGAGCATAGCAAGAAGCTCTCTGGTTGTCAATGCCCAAATCTCCAAATTCCAGAAAACTTATTGGAGCCACGCAGAGGACCAGGCGCGATGATGCCGCGGGTAATCCAAGCTAATCACCTCGGCAAGTTTGCCGACGGTCAGATCATCGCCCACCACGCTCAGTTGCTTGAGCAGCGCGACAGTGTGGGCGCGGAAGCGGCGCAGCGTGCGGTCGTACAAGGCGAGCACCACGAGCGCATAGGCGAGCGCGAGCACCCATAAGAGGCGGTCAATGGCCGTCCAACTGCGCACCATGAAGTGATCCTGGCCCCAGGCGTGCATGGTCTCGAAGCCCGTTTCGATGGACCAGCGCTGGGCGTAGAGGCGGACGACCGCGCGGGCTTGGCCCCGCGTGTTGACCTCCAGGGTGGTAGCCAGGACCAATGACTCGTTCTGCCCGTCCAGGGGGACCGCCTCCACGCAGGTGACCGTGGCCTCCTGCGTATCGTCCTTGCGCCCGCTGCGGCTGAAGCGGATGGGCGCGCGGAGCGTGTGCAGGCGGCAGCGCAACCGGCCCTGCTGCCCACGATCCCACTCCACCTCGCCTTGCCACGGCTGCTGCGCCAGTGCGTCAGCGAGGAGCAAGCCATCGGGCGCGGCGGGGGGATAGACCGTGCTGTCGGGGTCCACGCGCAACACGGCGTCCTGCTCCTGCTTCGCCAAGCGAATGATCAACTCTTTGCGGCCTACGCCCCGGTCCCCAATGACAACCGCATCCAATCCCACGCGGCGCAGCACCCCCAGCGCCTGTGTGAGCACCGCTGCCTCGACCGCATTCTGGCTTGTGCATTCCGAGTGCTGGCTCGAGAAGAGTCGGCGCGCCAGGGGAAAGAACTGCTTGCCCTTGAGCGCCAGGCCAGCCTAGATGTCGACATAGCCATACGTCGTGGCCACGCGGGCATTTGTGCCTGTCGGTTGAGCCCCGCCGTGTTGCCGTGACGGGGAGGCGCCCCGCGTCTTGCTGTTCTTGCCCTTCTTGGCGGGGCGTGTGGCCTTGGACCGCCGCACCCGCCCACTATAGTGCATCTGTCGCTCACACGTCCCGCGCCCCCGGCTGCGTTTCTCGTACGCGGTCGGGTCGCGCACCAGGAGCGCCTTGCCCGTGTACTGCACCACGCGTTCTGGGTCAATCTGGCGGACGGCTTCTTCCAACAAACGGGTACTCATGGGGCCGATGGGGACCCGCGCCTCCTTTAAGAAGTAGGCTAGCCCTTGCGCCGCCGCCTTGACACTCCCCGCCCGTCGCTGCGGGGCCACCATCCGCCCCAGTGCCAGTAACCGGGTCGATCGCATGACCACCACCCCCAAGATCACCTGTCGCCACGTCCGCCGATTGCGCCGATCAAGGCGCAAGCCATCCTCCCGTTGATCTACCTGCTGCTGGTCTACCTGCTGCTGGTCTACCTGCTGCTGGTCTACCTGCTGCTGGTCTACCTTTTGCTCCAAGCGTCGCAGGAGCGCCGCTACCCGCGTGCGCCCCCCGAGAGTCACTGATGTCTGCATTGCTTTCACCTCCCACCGAAAGCCCTGCAAGATCGGTGACTCTCCGTTTTATCCTGCCCCCACCCGCTCAACGTTTTCTGGAATCTGGAGCGGGTTAGGGCTAAAGGGCTAATGCAGGGCTTATGTATAGTGGAGCCTCCCAAGTCAAGAGGGACTGGGAAGTTGAGGGGTAATGGGCGCGGGTAAGGTGTTGGAGGAGGTAGGCCGGTGGACCTGCTCACGGACAGGTAACGTTTTTGGGAAGAAATACATCCCCGCCAGAGTAAATCGGGACATCAAAATCGTAGAGCTGCATCGGTCATAGGGCGCGTAAATATCACGGAACATACCTTTATAGAAGAACGATCCTTCTTTCGACGCGTATTTGTGCCGAAGAATATCTTCCCAAAAACGCTACGTGTCCGTGAGCAGGTCCACGGACATTTGGCTTCCAAGGAGAGGAGGACGCGCCAGCCCAATTGGAGGTTAAGACGGCCTAACAGAGGCACGAAGCCACGGTGGCTTTTCCACCACTTGACAGGACGCTATCAGATCCGGGTAAGGAAAAGAGGACAGCCGTAGCACAACTCAGGCACGACGAACCACGGATTGACGCGTGCCACAGCTTGCCTATGTCCTGACACCTGACGCATCCGAGTTAAGAAAGTCGGGCAATAAATGCATGATTACTTCCTCAACGTGTCCAGTGATCTCGTCTATGTCGGGTTGAGTTGCAACGAGACTAGGAGCGAGCACAAGTGTGTCTCCGTAGAAGCGCGCGATGAGACGCCGTTCGCGCAGAGTCTCGGCCGCCCACTGGCCTAATCGGGCCTCACCACCGGCCGACCCATATTCACGACCATCCGCCACCAAATCGATCGCCGCCAGCATTCCTAAGCTCCTCACTGCTCCTATGAAGCGGGAAGACGTTTGCAAAGTGTCGAGCCGGCGTCGAAGATAATCGCCAATGTGAACCGCTTGCTCCACAAGTCCTTCCCGCTCGATGATTTCGATGTTACGCAGCGCCACCGCGCAACTCGCGGGATGCCCACTAGCAGTAAACCCATGGGGGAAGACCTTGCCAGGCACGGCAAGATCTTTATAGAAGCTCTCTATTAGTCCGACAGCGCCGAGCGGGAGGTATCCACTGGTGATCCCTTTGGAGAGAACCAGGAGATCCGGCACAACGTTCCAATGATTCAAGCCAAACATCTTCCCGGTTCGTCCAAACCCCGTAATGACCTCGTCGGCGATAAGAGCTACGTCATACCTCGTGCATATTTCCCGAATGCGAGGCCAGTAGTTTGCATCGGGGATAATGACCCCTGAAGGCAAGGAGACTGGCTCAGCGATAAAAGCAGCAACAGTGTCCGGTCCTTCTTCACGAATCCGGCTCTCTAGCACGTCTGGCGCACTTGGATCTCCCGGCGCAGGTTGGTCAATGTGTGAGAAACCCGGAATCAGCGGGCCCAACTCATGCTTGTACTCATCCTCGCCCGTTGCGGTAACAGCACCAAACGTCATACCGTGGTAACTGTGCCGCCGCGCAATCACTTTAACCTTCTTAGGCCGGCCCTGCAATATATTACGGTACCGGACCAGTTTCAAGGCTGTGTCGTTCGCATCTGAGCCCGACAACGTAAAGAGGAAACGTTCGATCCCAAGGGGTGTAATCTCCGCCAACTTAACGGCCAAGCGGATCGAAGGTTCATTCCCGAGACCGAAGAAGAGTTGAGCAAAGCTAAGCTTTGCCATTTGAGCTGCAGCTGCGTCAGCAAGCTCCTGACGGCCGTAACCAACTTGGACGTTGTACAGCCCAGACACACCGTCCAAATACTCTTGGCCACTTCGGTCGTACAGCCTGACGCCACGCCCTTCCACAAAGATGGGAATCCCTGTGGCAGGCAACGCGTCTAGGCGCGAGAAAGGATGAACAATATGCGCGAGATCGGCAGCTAACATATCGTCATCTGGCGGTTGAGCCGCTCTTTGATCGTGTTTCATGTGCGAGCAGCACCTTTCAGTCTCTCATTACCAGGTTTAGCGATCGAGCGTAGATGGTATGATGACGTCGGTTACGACGGTGGGCCCGTTCAAGCTACCGGGCTAATGTGAGTGCAGGTGTAAACTTGTTGTCCCGAAGTGTCTGCAGCGACCCACGCAATTGAAGCGTGACCGGGCCAGCTTCACCGCAGGCGATGACACGCCCTGCTACTTTGCTGACCGGGATCACCCCGCCGAAAGTCGATGTAAGAAAGACTTCATCCGCCGTGAAGACATCGTAGGGGGTCAAGTTGCGCTCGACCACCGTGTACTTTAGGCCACGCGCAACCTCGATCACGGTCGCACGCGTGATGCCCGCTAGAATATTGCCTATGGACGGCGTCGCTATCACGTTGTGTTGGACCACGAAGACATTCGAGGCCGTCGCTTCAGCGATATACCCGTTCGTATCCAGTAGGATGGCGTCGTTGACGTTGGCTTCAATGGCTTCATAACGCGCCATGATGTGGTTGAGATAGTTGCAACTCTTAACTCGCGCATCCAGAGACTCGGAGGGTACACGGCGGGTCGCTGCCATGATGACGGCGATGGTGGGGATCTTGGTCTCCTGGCCGTTGAACTCCGGCGCTTGCTCCGGGAGAGCGCGTGAATGAACTATTATCACGACGGTCGGATGCTCGCTGGAGCGGGGATCAAGTGACGGAAAACCGGGTCCTCGACTGATTAAGAGCCGGATGTATGAGAGAGGGAGAGCGTTGCGCCGCACCGTCTCGCGTACCGCCTCGGCAACCTCATCCTTAGTAAGCGGCACGTTGATGCGCAGCGTTGCGGCCGAGCGATAGAAGCGGTCGAGGTGTGCATCGAGCTTGAAGATTGTGTCTTCAGCAGCCACCATACTTTCAAAGACGCCATCTCCATAGAGAAAGCCATGATCGAAGATCGAGACGGTGGCCTGATTCGCCGGCATATACCCGCCGTCCACGTAAGCGATGCCCTCCATTGACATTACGTGCCTCCTCTGCACTCAACTCCAATGACCCTCATTTTAGAACCTTTGCACTCAACTCCAATGACCCTCATTTTAGAACCTTGGACGGTGACGGCTCACTAGCAGCTCTCCCCGGCGGGCCTGTCAGCCGCCGACGCGGCGCCAGCCGGTCGAGTAGTCGCACCGCCTCGTTGCCGCCCACAATGCCCTGTGGCCGCAAGATTAGGATCACGAGCAAGATGACGGAGAGAATCAGTTCGGAGGTTCCACCCGGCAGGGGGGGAATGGGTCCCACTCCCATTTCCAGATTGCGCAGGAACTCGGACAGCACTGTCACAACGATCACGCCGATGACAGCACCTGTCAGGCTGAACATCCCACCGATCACAAGCATCGCGACGGTGATGAACGTCTCGCCAAAATAAAACTGATCCGCGCTGAACGTGGTGATGAAGTGACCATAAAGAACACCACCGACGGCAACAAAAAAAGCGCTGATGACCCATGCAATACCGCGCTCAAGCGGGATGCTAATTCCTACTGCCCGGGCCGCCTGCTCATCCTCACGGGTGGCGCGCAATCGCATGCCATGTGTGGACTCTTGATAGGCGTACGCTGCTAGAATTGTTAGCAGCGCGCCAATTAGAGCGGCGATGAGCGTCGTGTCCGTCGGGACACCGATCATGGAACTCGCGCCGCGCGTGACATCATTCCAGTTGAGCACGACGACATACACGATTACGAGAACGGCGAGTGTCGCTATCCCGGCCTGCACACCCGACAAGCGTGCGATGGGAATCGCTACAATCGCGGCGAATACGGCGGCGAACAGAGAGGCAGCGATAATTGCTGGCAAGAATGGGAGATCCACATTACCAACCCAGGCGAGGAAGCCCGGCAGGTTGGGGAACAACGCGTGCTTGAGCGATGGGGGGATTGTCAGTAGAGCGGACACATATGCGCCAATTGACATGAAGCTCATGTGTCCAAATGAGATAATACCCGAGTTGCCGGTGAAAATGTAGAGCCCGACAACCAGCACGACCAGCACGAACATCAGCAGGACAGTGCGCTGTAGGACAAGCGTACCCCACACCGAGGTATAGACTGCTATGGCAATGAGCGGTGCCCACAATGCCCACAAGGGCCATGCCACCCGCACTAGCCGACTGACACCGTCTTGAGCAGACATTGCTTACACCCTCGTGCTTTGTGCAGCGATCAAGCCTTGTGGGCGGATAACGAGAATGGCGATCACAGCAGTAAAAACGAACGCATCTCTAAACGGTGCGACGCCAACAGGAAGCGCCGCATCAAGAAAGGTTGAAACGACGCCAAGGGCGAAGCCACCAATCGCAGCCCCGGTGAGGCTACCCATCCCACCAATAACCGCGCCAACAAACGCGATCAACAACGGTCCGGTGCCCATCGTCGGCGATACAGCTCCCTCGCGAGCCACTAGAAGGAGTGCGGCAACGGCGGCCAACAAACCAGTGATGGCGAATGCACTCGCCAAAACTGCATTTGCTCGTACCCCCACGAGACGGGCCATTTGAAAATCCTCAGTCGAAGCGCGTAATTGAATGCCAAGCATCGTCTTCCCTAGCAGTAATACCATGCCAATCAACAGGATGACCGTGGTGAAAGCGGTCAAAATGTCGAGCCGTGATATCTGCACGCCACCCACCACCTGCATCTGTGTCAAAAAGTCCCACGGTCTCACGCCCTTCGGTATAGGCCCGACCGTCATGCGTGCTAAATTCTGCAGCATCACGCTCACAGTGAACGACGTGATCAAAAGAGTGGCTGGAGATCCGGTCCTGACAGGACGGAAGGCGAGTCGTTCAGTGAGCAAAGAGACAGCCGTCACGACAACGAGCGTGCCAAGAACCAAGAGTGGCCACGGGTAATCCCGGAGGACAAACATGGTGTACCCTCCGACCATGATTAGTTCACCGTAGGCGAAATTCATGAGTCGCATGACACCAAACAAGAGGGCAAGAGCGAGGGCCATGAGCCCGTAGATGCTGCCCACGCTTATCGCGTCCACAACGTACTGGACAGTACTGGCCATTCCCCACTCCCACTCTCCAACTATGCGTGCAACCCCAGGTAGCTCGCCTCGAAGTCGGGCATGGCTTGTAGCTCTTTGGCCATACCCTCGAATTCGATCTTCCCGCCGGCCTTCAGCACGTAGGCGCGATCGGCGATCTCGATAGCGCGTGCGGCGTTCTGCTCAACGAGCAGGATCGTCACCCCGTCCTGTTTCAACTCATCAATCGCATCGAATATACGGTCAACCATCAGCGGTGCCAGGCCTAGGGATGGCTCGTCGAGCAAGAGAAGTTTCGGGCGGGACAGGAGAGCACGTGCAATCGCCAGTTGTTGTTGTTCTCCGCCGGAAAGGTTACCGGCTGACGTGTTGAAGTATTGCCCCAAGATTGGAAAACGCTCGATCTGCCGGTTGATATCCACCTGCACTTGTCCACGATCTTTCAGGGTCGTCGCCCCGATGCGTAGGTTCTCTCCAACCGTGAGCCGGGTAAATATGCGCCGATTTTCAGGAACAAGAGAGATGCCCTTGCGCACAATATTTTCAACCGTCTCCCTCAACAAAGAGCGACCCTCAAATCGAACATCACCGCGCCAAGGAGTGAGCGCTCTTGTAATGGTGAATAGCGTCGTAGACTTTCCAGCGCCATTATGCCCAATCAATGCAACGGTCTCGCCTTGGCGAACCTCCATCGAGATTCCTTGGAGGGCGGCAATGCGTCCATAGCGCACATAGATATCCTCAAGTACCAGCACCGTGTCCCATCCCCTTTGTGCCAAAGTACGCTTCTATGACCGCCTTGTCCGCTCGGACCTCGTCGGGGCGGCCTACACTAATTGTCTTGCCATGGTCAAGGACTTGAATGCGGTCGCAGAGCCGCATAATCACGTCCATGTCATGCTCAACCAGCAATACCCCGCATGACAGGTCGTCCCGGATCCCCCTGATGGTGACGACGAGTTCCGCACTTTCCTGCTCGTTAAGGCCAGCCGCAGGCTCGTCTAGAAGGAGGAACTGTGGCCTGGTTGCGACAGCGCGAGCAATGCCCACTCGGCGTGCATCGCCATGGGGGATTGACTTCGCCGTCAACATGGCAAGATGATCCAGGTGCATCCTGTGCAGCACGTCGGACGCCCATCTTCTCGCCTCAGCGCGGCGCAGTCCACCCCCCAATGCTCCAAGCTCCACGTTCTCCAGCACGCTGAGACTTTGGAACAGCCGAATATCCTGGAACGTACGGGCCAGACCCTGTCGCAAGAGGCGCTCCGGAGTCCAGCTGTTAGCCTCGATGCTTTTTAGTGCGATGAAGCCCCGTGTGGGCCGCACGAAACCACTCAACACATCGAGCAAGGTTGTCTTACCGGCTCCATTGGGGCCAATAAGTCCATGGATCCGACCCTGCTCAAGCCGCAGGTCTACGTTATCCAGGGCACGAACCCCAGAGAAATGCACTTCGAGCCCTTGTGCAGAAAGGATCTCCGGCGTGTGGGTTGGGGCAATAGCAGCAACTGTCTTCAAGCAGTTCACCTTCGCTACCATGGCGGACAAGGAGCACTGTCATGGGCTCCAGGGGTGAGTGACACAACCTGCAAAGTGCAATGCCGTATCTCAGCCACCATGACAGTCTCCTTGCTTGAGTTAATTTATAGTCGTCCTGTCAGACGTACTAGACGCGTTGTCCTCTATTTGGTATGGGATAGGGGCAACAAGCAGAGATGATATGTCGATCGTGGCTCTACTTTGTTGCACACGGGTTCCCGTCACCGATGCTAGGAATCTTGGCGGGCCTGAAATTGCCCAAATAACGGAATTTACCGTTCTGCACTTGGACGAAAGCTAGTGACTCCCTGATCGGTCTGTGACACGTTGAGGAGAAGAACTGCACCGTCCCAAGTGGCCCCGTCAGTGTAGGTAGCGATTCGAAGGCCTTGAGTAACGCGCTGCTTTGGGTGGACCGAGCCTTCTGCATTGCCTCCGCAATGACTGTGACCATTGCGTATCCATCAAGGTCGTACGCCGACGAGGGATAACGGCCGTACTTTTGTTTGTACGCCTTAGCAAACTGCATCAGGGAAGGGTTATTCTGGCCTGTGCAGTATACGTAACACCCGTAAGGATTGAAGTAGACGTTGCTGATCGAGCCCGCGATCTGAGTCATCAGCGTCCCTGGATCAAGGGCAGATGGGCCGAGAATAGGGGCGCTGATACCGGTGCTACGGATGCCGCGAATCGCGCTAGCGCCGCCTGGCTCCCAGGTCGGCAGATAGATAAAGTCGGGTCGATGCGATAGGCTGCGAATGCGTGAGGCTTGGGCGGTAACAGTAACGTTCTCGCCGCCCGGGAAGCTATCTTCGCCGACAATCTTACCACCGAGTTGGGTCCAGCGCGCCTTGAAGTAGCGCCCCAACGCCTTTGTATACTCAAGGGACTGGTCTTGCAAGATGTACGCGGTACGCCATCCCTTAACTTTGTACGCCCACTCGGCATCGGCTGCCGCCTCATCATCCGAGCCAGGTGCCATGGAAAAAGCATCCGGGCCAATCGTGACTTTATCCGAGAACTTGGGGTCCGAGGCACAGATGGAAATGGAGGGTAGATTTTTCCTCTGCGCTTCGATGGCGGCAGGGCTACCAAAGTCGAAGTCACAGGTGGCGACGATCAGTGATGCTCCTTTGCTGATAAGATCATCGGCAACGGTGGCCGCTAAGGCTTTGTCCGACTGAGTGTTCTCCCAAATCACCTTGAGAGGGCGGCCTAGAACACCGCCGTGGGCGTTGATCTCCTGGGCTCGCAGCACAGCAGCTTGCCCCGGCTCCAAGTCATAAGGTGCGAGAAGCCCACTTTTTGCCAACGCGAAACCCAAGATAATTGGCGCTTTTGATGCCTGAGAGCGGTCCTCTACAGTCCCCGCAGTCATGACGAGAATGCTCACAAGCACGATTAACCGAAAGAGTCCTTTGTACTTCACAATCCATCTCCTTCACAAAAGCTGTTCTGATTGCGTCTGCAATCCCACGTGTCTGCGTCGTGCCGATCCGCAGCCGTGTCGTCCTCAAGTACTGGGCGCTTCTCCTTTCTTTCATGGTTGTCGGAATCACAACGTCCTAAGGCGGCCTACAGCGTCAGTGAGAGAACTTCCGGAACGGACCGCCTCCAAAAGCAGTTGTTCCTTCTGACGTTTCTCACCCGCCGCATAAATCGCATCCTCAAGGTTTTTCGCAGGGATGAAGACCACCCCATCGACGTCAGCAACTACCCAGTCACCGGGTTGGACACGCACACCCCCACAGACGATGTCCGCATTCGTCTCCGCGACCATACTCCGCCCTAAGCAATCTTGGGCAAGCGCGCCCCGCGAAAAAACGGGCAAGGCTGTTGCTGCTATGTCGAGCGTGTCGCGCATGAAGCCATCTATGATTACTCCAGCGCATCCTCGACTAAGAGCAGCTGCCGTACAAATGCTTCCCCAGACGGAACCCGCCGACGCCCCTTCCGCTGGTCCAAAGACGAGCACGTCACCGCTCTCACAGGAATCGATGAATGTGGCAAGAGGGAGGAAACTGTGTAAGTCGCCCGTTCCCGCACGAGCGCATGTAGAAGTCCGTACCGGTCCTGCCGTGACATCGGAACGATTAATTGGTGCAATCCCCGGAGCCGCCGTATAGTTGGGAAACCCTACATCGCGTAAAGCATCCGATAAGAGACTGCTTCCCAGTTGACGCAATACGTCTGGGATCGCCTCAGTCTGATACATGGGTAACCTCCTGCCCGTTGCGCTCCAGCGTTGCCGCCAACCGTAAAGAAGCCGTGCGCCGAATCTCCTCAACGGAATCTCTCGAGTAGAAGGCGGCATGGGGCGTTAGAATCACATTGTGGGAGAGTTGAGCGACAACCAGTTCCTCACCTGGAGGCTCGTCGCGAAAGACGTCGAGCCCCACACCTCCCAGTCTGCCGGCACGCAGCAGACTTGTTAACGCATCAGTATCCAGAACCTTGCCTCTCCCTGTGTTCACGACGATCGCCTGCGGTTTAAGATGCTCCAATCGGCTCTTATTCATTAAGTCTCGCGTTCCCTCGTTCAGCGGAAGGTGGATACTGACGGCATCTGACACCTCAAGCAACTCTTCTAATGCCAACACATCGACGCTATACTCGTTAAAAACCTTGGGGTTAACGTAGGGGTCCCAGCCCACTAGTCGACAACCGAATGGTTGGAGTCGTGTAGCTACAGCTCTAGCGATTCGACCAAAGCCTGCCAACCCAACGGTCTGCTCGCTGAAGCGTCGTATTGGTCCCGACTCGCGGTAGTCGAATCCTCCTGCCAACACGTGTTGGTGGTAGGCCGGCAGACGTCTAACGAGCGCGAGCAGCATGGCGATGGCATGAGTTGCGACCTCCTCGGTGGCTCCGTCGGGCACGTTAACGACTCTAATCCCTCGCCGCTCCACCTCAGCAAGATCAATGGAGTCGAGCCCCACGCCGGTTACGCCGATGCCTCGGAGGTTCGGGAATCGATCCAACACATGCGCGTCAACCGTGAAGGTGTCAATGAGCAGTCCAATGACATCTTCACCGATCTCTGGCAACTCTGAACCTCGCACCACCTCAACACGAGCCTGGGGCAATGATTCCTCCTCGATCGACGTACCACCATCGTAGGGATAATCAATTAGCAGAATCCGCCCCACCTGATATGTCATCCGTAATAGCCTCGAACTCGTTACAGGTCAGGAAGAAGTCGCAACCGGTGTGACAGTTTCTGCGGGTGCAGAAGATGCACCGGTCGTACCTGCAGTGGACGGGCGATGGCCGCGCATGACGTAGCTGCGATACAACTCCTCGCATTGTGGACTGCAAAAGCGGTGTTCCTGTCCGTCAATCTCGACCTTCCACAACCGCTTAGCCACGACCTGACCACAGCAATCGCACGGCGTCACAATGGTTTCCCAGATCTGTGTTGTGATCGGTTCCCATACGCCCATGATCAACTCTCCTCGAACCCATACGCGTCGTGAGCCACCTCGGGGGAGATGAAGCCTTCAAGCAGATCGTGCCGAACTCGCTCCCGATCTCGCTCCTTAGGATCACCGTAACCTCCTCCTCCCGGAGAATCGATGAGTACCTCATCGCCCGCTTGAAGGCGGATGTTCGTAAATTTCGAAGGTGAGGTGGTATTAAACGCTTCGGAGAACGTTTGAAACGCTTCCCCGCCCTTGCGCTTCACGAGGACGGCCGCATTACCTCCGGTACCGCCTCCGTTTAACCCCCAGGCTCGGAAGTCCGGCTGTGTACGATCGAACAGCGCACTTGCTGTGACTTCGGCGCCCTCCTCAACGCGCATAATGCGCCGCGTCCCGAGACCGCCGCGGAACTTTCCTACTCCTCCGGAGTCAGGGATTAAGGAATAGGAGACGACGCGCAGCGGATAGCGGGTCTCGAAGATCTCAACCGGCGTATTGCGACAGTTCCCGTTGGTGACGATGATAGCATCGTTACCATCGTCATACGACTTCCCACCCCAGCCACAGCCCTCAAGGTGGTAATTCGCATAGAAATCGCCCGTCTTGGGGTGGACACCGCCGAACAGGAAATTGCAGGCGCTGCCACCCTCGGCCGCCGCCACTCTATCCGGGAGTGCGGGGGCCAGGGCACCGACGACCATATCCGCAAGCTTGGGGTGGGTCTCCGTATTCCCTCCGACCGAGGGCCCTGGGTAGACGACATTCGCCACAGTTCCCGGTGGTGCAATGATGTGGATCGGGCGATACGCGCCGCTATTCTTGGGGATATGGGAATCGGTCAGGTGAAAGATGGCGTTATACACGGCCCCGGCTGTGACGCCATAAGTGGCATTGATAGGCCCCCGTACTTGAGGTGATGACCCTGTCCAGTCCACAATCAACCGGTCACCCTCAACGGTCACCGTCACATGTAGCTTGACGGGCTCAGCGACAACACCATCATCTTCCATGTAATCGGTGAATTCATAGACACCGTCCGGAATGCGCTCGATCTCTGAGCGCATCCACCGCTCGGAGTAGTCCATCAACTGCTCGGCTGCAGTCTGGACGAGGTCGCTCCCGTACTTGTCAAGCATCTCGATGAGGCGCCGTTCTGCCACGCGCAGGGAACTGATCTGGGCGTTCAAATCCCCCCACGTATTGCGTGGCGTTCTGTGGTTAGCCATAATCAGCCGCCACAGATCCATATTGTTTTGATCCCTACTGACAATCTTGATCGGAGGAATACGCAGGCCTTCCTGGAAAACCTCGGTGGCGTCTGCAGCGAAGCTACCGACTGCTTTCCCTCCGATCTCCGCCAGATGCCCAACGTTGGCCACAAAACCGAATAGCTCGCCTTTGTGGAAGACCGGCCGAATCACGCTGTGCTCGGGAATATGCGCCCCTCCACGATAGGGATCGTTGTGCAGAACAACGTCACCGGGCTCGAACGATTCAACGCCCAGTTCTTCCACGGTCCAGCGCACGATAAACAGACTGGCCGCGAGTTGGGCTGGGCAGAACTCAGCCTGACCGATCATGTTACCCTTGCGATCGAACATCACGCACGAGAAGTCAAGGCCTTCGTTGAAAATTGGGGAGAACGCCGTGCGCATCATTGTGATCCCCATCTCGCGACAGATGTTCACGAACTGGTTATTAATAATGGTTAGCGTAACGGGGTCAAGCGTTCCCCGGTCGTTTTCTCGCGTGGCAGCGACCATGTCTATTCCCCCTCTTATCCTGTTTAACGTCATGTTCGCCGGTTATACCCTTGTGTCCTCGGTAACCGGTACAGCCTGCTCCGCCGATTGTGGTGCCCGTCGGTGCAATTCCAGGGTCCCTGTCGGATAGGATTCCACCTCCCATTGAGGTGGAACGACAATAGTCGTATCCATTGATTCGATGATCATCGGCCCCTGCACCTGCTGACCAGACCGCATGTGCTCGCGGCGCGCAATCGGCGTGTCGAGGAAGCCGTGCTCAGGGAAGTACACCTGCCGCGTCGTCGCCACACTGTTGTCAACAGCGTCGGCACTACCAGTTTGGGCCGAAATCATGACTGGCGTCGTATCATCGTCTCCAACGACGACTAACAAGCGCACGAGCTCGATCGGGATGCCCTCAAACCGATAGCCGTAGAACGCCTCATGCAAGCGGTGATAATCCTCAAACAGCTTGGTGATGTCATCATCCCCGAGTGTCCCAGCTGCCACAGGGACATCCTGCTCGTAGTTCTGGCCCTGGTACCGCATTGCGATCGACCGCCTAATCTGCGGCGTGCTGCCGGACACATCCTGCACGTTGAAATCGGCCAGAGCACGACCTTCGAGATCCTGGAACAGGCGGTTGAGACCGGCAGCGGAGGCTTGGGTCGATGTTAGGTGCACGCTCTTTAAAGCATCGACGCGAACTTGAGCAGCTAGGGCACCAAACGCTGAACAAAGGCCCGGATTCTCAGGAACAATGACGCGGGAAATGCCGATGGCATCACTAATTTCGGCGGCATGAGTCGGCCCTGCTCCCCCAATAGCGATAAGCGCAAATTCACGCGGATCAATACCCTCCTCAACGGTGACGATGCGAATGGCATTGGCCATATTCTCATTCGCGATCCGCACCATCGCGGAAGCTGTGTCAACCTCATTCATGCCAAGCCGCTCTCCTAACCTGCGGACAACGATTCGACTGAGATCACTATTGAGGTCGAGCTTTCCTCCTAGGAAGAATTGTGGGTCGAGCCGTCCAAGCACCACATTGGCATCTGTGATCGCCGCGTCCTGACCGCCTTTTCCATAGCATGCTGGCCCGGGGTCGGCCCCGGCGCTTTGCGGACCGACTTGCAGGAATCCACCTGGATCAAGCCAGCCGATCGACCCTCCGCCGGCTCCAATTGTTCGCGTGCTGACGCTCTGGACGCTGACCGGCAGGCCGAACTCTATCTCGAAATCTGAGGCATACAACGGCTCCCCGTTTGTGATCAAACAGACATCGCAACTCGTCCCTCCCATATCAAGAGCGATGGCCTTGTCCGCTCCCTGCATGCGAGCAAAAAAGGCACCACCAATCGCTCCACCAGCAATGCCGGACAGGAGTAAGTGAGACGGAGTTTCCTGGGCTTCATCGGAAAGAGCGTGGCCTCCGTTCGATTTGAGTAGAGTCCAAGGGCTATGCACGCCCTGCGTCTTGAAGGCTTGAGACAGCCCGCTGACGTAATCACGGAGCAACGGCTTCAAGTAGGCATCCACAATGACGGTCGTCCCTCTTTCATACTCACGCCAGATTGGCGCAACTTCATGCGAGAGGGAAACTGGCAAATCCGGGTATCTCTTATGCAGCTCATCACGGGTAGCTACTTCGTGTTCAGGATTGAGATACGAGAAGAGATAGCAAACGGCAACGGCGACCGCTTCCCTGCCATCCGCATCGCTGGTCAAGTGCGAAGCCACCTGATCTAACTCGTCGAGATCAAGCGGAACAATGACGTTGCCCTCTTCGCTTATTCTCTCATTGACCCCTACACAGTCGGGCCGCCGGGCAAGCGGCACGGGTTTCCGCCAGTGATAGTCGTAGTGATACTTGCGGCTGATGCGTTGGATGTAGGGTACGTCCTCAAACCCCTGCGTAGTGAGGTAGACGACACGAGCGCCCCGGCGCGTCAACACAGCATTAATGCCGATGGTCGTCCCTACAACGATGAGCGACACGTCCTTGGGATCAAAATCCGCCGTCTCGAGGGCTGACGTGATCGCTGCAACCTGATTCCGAGGATTGGACGGCACCTTGGCCAGGGACAGCTTCCCGCTCTCCTCATCTAGAGCTACGAGATCCGTGAACGTGCCACCCGTGTCGATTCCTACTCGGATTCCCATATCCTCTCCTAACTGTATTTTACTCGTATCACCTTACTAACTCTCGGTTCGTTCATTTTCCCGGAGGCTTTCAAAATTGATGTCTACCACGTATAGTGGTCTGACGTGAGGGCCTACAATATGCGGAAGCGGTCGTTGTGCCAATCGACTCGCATGGTCGCTGGATAGCGCTGACGCGAGATCGGTTGGCTCTCGGAGCTTGCTTTTGTCCCGGCAGTGGCCCGATCAGGCATCGCGTGCCCTTTCACTCCTTTCAGACCGATCCGGCTCCGTGCCGACTGTCAGTAGATCGCCAAGCACGGTAGGCGGTGGCATGAACAACATGCGTCATGCGCCCTTAAACTTACACGCGATTGTTGCGATCGTCAGTTGGGCGTGGTAATAAATACCCCAACTCCATAGGCACCATCGCGATTTACATTACGACGCTGCTCTTGCAACCGCTCGATAAATGGCCGGTTCGTACCGTAAATGTGCTCCCGAATAGCACGCTCTGCCATGTCAGAGTCCTGAGTACACAATGCGTCAAGCACCTTTTGATGATCTGACGGGATGTCATGCGCGTCCTCACCAAGCAGGTGGCCGGCAGCCATGTGAGGGCGAGCTTGCACGTTCAGCAAGGCAATCAGGTGGCTAAGCCGTCGATTGCCTGACATTTCTGAGAGGGTACGGTGGAAGTTAATGTCTATGGGAATGAGATCCATGAAGGAACCTTGGTCCACGACCTGCTGCATCTGCGCGATGATCACCGATAGCGCCGCAGCGTCGGCCTCACCAAAATGAGGGGCAGCCAACCGTGCGGCAGAACCTTCTAGAATGACCCGCACATCCAGGACATCCTGGATATCTTCAATACTCAACTCCATTACCCATACGCCTCGATTGGGAGCGTAGGTAACAAGACCCTGTTCCTGCAGACGTTGAATGGCCTCGCGGACAGGCCCGCGGCTCACACCGACCTCCTGCGCGATAGCCGTCGCGCGGAGCCGCTCGCCAGGGCGCAACTCACCAAGGAAGATCTTGCGACTGATTTCCTGAACCAGATAATCAGTCAACGTCAGGGAAGGAGCGCGTTCAAAAACAGGCATTGCAGTAGCCTCCAACTGAACATCACTGTGACATCTATACTAATCCATTGAGCGGATAAAGTCAACATTCGATTTTAAATTGTCATCAGTCGACTAAGCTAGAGTTGTATCACTCTAAAAACACAGGGGGAGGTATACTGAGTCCACTGAGTAGGCGTGCTGTAGAGTAGGGCAGGAATGCTGGACGACCTGGATCTGAGCGGGGTCACGGACCCGGAGGCCCGGCGCATCCTGGGTCTGCTGCTCACTGTGATCGAGACGCAAGCGGCCGAGATCGCGACGCTGCGGGCGGAGAACCAACGCCTGCGCGACGAGGTCAATCGGCTCAAAGGGGAGCAGGGCGCGCCGACGATCCGGCCCGCCAAACGGGCGGCCGTTGATCATGCCAGCGAGCGCGAACGCCGCGCCGGACGAGACACCCCGCGTCCACGCGTGAACAAAGATAAGCGATCCCTGCTCCACATTGATCGGACCGAGGAGCGGGAGGTGGACCCGGCGCTGCTACCGCCCGATGCGGAGCGCAAGGGGTATGCGGAGTTTGTGGTGCAGGACGTGGCGCTGCACACGGACACGGTCCTCTTTCGCTGCGCGCGGTGGTACGCGGCGAGCACCCGGCGGAGTTATCAGGCGTCGCTGCCCGACCGCTACGCGGACCACGGACACTATGGGCCGGGACTCACAGCCCGCGCGCTCCAACTCTATTATCAGGGGCAGATGAGCGAGCCGAAGATCCTGGAGGTGCTGCACAGCGTGGGCATCGTCATCTCGGCGGCGCACCTCTCTACCCTGCTGATCGAGCAACCGGTCTTCGCGGCCGCGTCTGAGGCGATCGCGCGGGCGGGCCTGGCGAGCAGCCCCTACCAGCACCTGGACGACACGAGCACGCGGGTGAACGGGGTGGAGGAGCAGTGCCATATCCTGTGCGGTCCCCTCTATACCCTCTATCGCACGACGCCGCACAAGGATCGGCAGACCGTGCTCGATGTGCTGCGGCTGGACGCGCCGCGCGCCTACCAGCTCAACCGCTATGCCTGGGCCTTCCTGGCGGAGTCTGGACTGTCCGTCGCCGTCGTGACCGCGTTGCGGCTGCTGCCACAAGGCGTGGACCTCGACGCGACCACGTTCGGGGCGCTCGTGGAGGAGCGGGTGCCGCGGCGTGGTCCGCGGCAACGCCAGCAGATCCTCGACGCGGCGGCGATCGGGGCGTACCGGGTCCAGCGTGATGTGCCCGTGGTCGAGATCCTGGTCTGCGACGACGCGCCGCAATGCAAGGGCGTGACGGCGGAGGTGGCGCTGTGCTGGGTCCACGCGGGGCGCCATGTCAAGAAACTCGCTCCTATCTTTGCGCAGCACCGCGCGCTCGTGGAGGCGTTTCTGGCCGACTTCTGGGCCTACTATCATGAGTTGCAGGCGTACCGCGTGCGGCCCACGGTGGCGGAGCGGGCACGCCTGGACGCGGCCTTCGATACACTCTTTGCCCGCCGGACGGGCTACTGGCACCTCGACGAGCGCAGCGCGAAGACGTCCGCCAAGAAAGCGGAGTTACTGTGCGTGGTGGAGCATCCGACCGTGCCCTTGCATAACAACCCCGCCGAACTCGGTGCCCGTCAACGGGTGCGCAAGCGCGACGTGAGCTTCGGCCCCCGCAGTCGCGCCGGCGTCGTGGCCTGGGATGTCTTCGGGACCATCACCCAGACGGCCGCCAAGCTCGGCGTCAACGTCGCCCACTATCTGCACGACCGCCTCTCCGGCGCCTACCGGTTGCCCTCCTTGGCCGCCCTCATCACGCAACGGGCCGCCGCCCACTCCAGTTCCGCTGTTGCCCTCTCCGCCGCGTAGCCCCCGACTTTTCAGTAAGATACCTAGAGTTTGGCGTGCGCCCTTTAACACTCTATCTTTGCAATTTTTGTTTGCCTACCACATGCTGCGGTTCACCGAACGCTGAAACCGCAACATATAGAGTGTAGAGGCCGTTTTACTTGACCATAATTGAAAAGTGCAAAGATAGAGATGAGTACGATCGTCGCGATTGTCAACGAAAAAGGTGGAGTGGGCAAGACGGTCTCCACCTACAGCCTCGGGAGCGCGTTAGCCCGGCGTGGGCAGCGCGTCTTGCTGGTGGACCTGGACCCTCAGGAGGCGAGCCTGAGCATCGCTGCCGGCATCCACGAGCCGGCTACCAGCATTGCCGACGCGTTGCAGCACTACATCACCCAGCGCGAGGCCGCGCCGCTGGAGGAGTACGTCACACCGCTGGGACCGAACCTTGACCTGCTGCCAAACAGCAAGGGCCTGACCAGCGCCGAGCATGTGCTGGCGAACGTGCGCCGGCGCGAATACGTCCTCGCCGAGGTGCTGGCCCCAGTTGTACAGTTGAGCGCGGGGATATGCGATAGTGCTTGAACAACAGAGAGTTCGCCTCGTGGCCATCGACCTCGATGGCACGCTCCTAACATCGTCCGGCGTTGTGACACCGCGCACGATCCGGGCCGTGCGCGGCGCGCAGGCCGCCGGGGCGGAGATCGCGCTGATCAGCGCCAGGCCGCCCCAGTCGATCGAGGAGATACGCGCCACGATAGGCGCGACGGGCGCGGTGAGCGCCTACAACGGCGCTCTCTGCTACGAACCGTCCGCAGCGCGCCCGCTGTACGAGGCAACCCTCACGGCGGCGGATGCGTGGGCGGCCATCGCCATCGGTCGGGAGGCCGGGCTGCACGTCAGCCTCTACGTCGGCCGCCTGTGGCTGGTGGAACACCTCGACGCGGCGGCGCGCCGCGAGGCGGCGGCGACGGCGATGTGGCCCGAAGTCGTGCGCGATCTGCGCGTGGCGGCCGCGCGCGGTGCCCACAAGGTGCTCCTGGTCGGTCCCGAACCGGACCTGACGGCCGCAAGGCAGCTCATCGCCCTCACCCTCCCCACGGCCACTGCGGTCGGCTCGTTGCCGCGCTACCTTGAGGTCGTGTCGTCGGCCACATCGAAAGGGGTAGCGCTCCACGCCCTGGCCGATCATCGCGGCGTGCCGCGGGGCGCCATCCTGACCATCGGCGACGGCCAGAACGACATCGCGATGTTCGCGGAAGCGGGCCGCACGGTCGCCATGGGCAACGCCGCCGCGACCGTGCGGGAAGCCGCCGCGATCGTGGCGCCAACGAACGACGAGGACGGCGTGGCGTGGGCGCTCGAACATCTTGTCGCGTCCGACGGATAGGCCAGGATAGGATGCCTCGGGGCCGCGGGGGAGGCATAAATTGGACATGGTGGTTGGGGAGGGCAAGGATATACTGCGAGTAGCACCATCGTCTGTTTGAGTATGCGTGTGTTCGGCGACCGAACCGTGGCCGGGTTTACCTCCCGGGGTGGTCCCAACGTGGGGTTATCAAAAAACAAAGTCATCGTATTAGGTGCCATGGGGGAGGATGGTGTAGTTCCACTCACCGTGGAACGCATCCGGCTGTAGGTTAATCGAGGCGTGGTCATAAATATTAGGCCGCCTTGAGGAAGGCTTTGAGGCCAACACGCAGGTCGGCGTCCTGCTGGTGGCGCTGGAGTAGGATGAGTTGATAGACAAAGATCGCGCCCAAGGCATAGCGGCGGGTGGCGACCAAGCCCCGCGTGGGGACCTGGGCGTGGGCGTCGAAGATGCCCTTGAACTGCTCATTGAAGTTCTCGATGCTGATGGAGCGTGTCTTGTGCAGGACGCGGCGCACCTCGACCCCGTCATCGGTGTGGGGGTAGCGGCCTCCGGTCGGGACGACGAGCACACACGAGCGCTCCGCGCACAGCGTGGTGAGGTCCGGGGCGCGGTAGTGCTGGTCGCCGAGCAGGAAGCGCAGGTCAGCCGGCAACGCACGGATCAGCCGGGGCGCGACGACATTATCGGCCTCAGGCGCGGCCGTGAGATCGGCGGCCAGCGGGAGCCAGACCATCCCAGCGGTACAGAGCACATGCAGCTTCCAGCCGTAGACCCAGCCGTGCCAGCCCGATTTGGTCCAACCCGCCTCCGTGTCGATCGAGGTGTGCGGCACCACGCCCGCCTCGCGGTCCTTCTTGTGCCAGACGCCGCCTTTGGCGCGCAAGACGGTGCTGTCGATGGCGGCGGCCCGCGCGTGGTCCCGCCAGGGATCGAGCACCTCCACCAGGTGTCGGCCCAGGCAGCCGATGAGGGCGGGCAAGCGCTCCACGAGCGCCGCGACGCGCCGTTCCCACGTCCGCCGGTTCGGGCACTGCCCCTGTTGCGTCAGCAAAGGGCGCAGCGCGGCCATCTCCGGCGTTTCTTGCGCCAGGACGGCCAACATCTCGTAGACCGTGGTCAAGCGCTTGACGCTCATGACCACCAGCCCTTTAAGAAAGAGGCGGTCGGAATAGACGACCGGATGCCCCCGGCCCCGCCGCGCGGGCGGCTCCGGCAGCGGGATCGTGTCCACCGATTGCACCAGCCTGACAAGCGTACGCTCCTGTTGTACCATGAAAGCACCTCCTCTGTAGATGAGTTGACACTTTCTATAGTACGGAGGTGGTCGCACGAAGGGCACCTCCGTGCGGCCTCTGATTTATGACCACGCCTCGGTTAATCGAGGTCATCTCCTCCTGCGTTGGCGTGATGCCCGTGGGATGGCTGTTTGTGTCCAGGTCACTCTTGACGATCAGGCCGGTCTCGGTGGTCGTGACGGCGATCAGACTCAGGATCACCGCGTAGCTGACCAGGGGCTGGCCCCGCCAATTCTGGATGATGAAGGAGAACAGCCGGTGCTCGATCTTGTTCCACTTGCTCGTCCCTGGCGGGACGTGGCGCACCGCAATCGCCAGGCCGGTCTCGTCGGCCAGCCGCTGTAGTTCCCACATCCACAGCCGCAGGCGCGATCCGTTGCTGCCCCCGCCGTCGGCCGTGATCCACAGCCGCCGCGTATGGGGGTAGCGCACCCGTCCCGCGCCGCGCCACCACCGCCGGATGCTCTCGACGGCGAACGCGGCCGTGTCGTGGTCGATCCCGACGTTGACCCAGCCGGCGTTGGCGGCCAGGTCGTAGACGCCATAGGGCGTCGCCCGTCCCAACCCGGGGATCGGGAAGTCGTACACGCGCACCTCCTCCGGGTCCCCCTTGGGCTGCCACTCCCGCCCGCCGTTCTTGAAGTCCCCGACCAGTTCCTTCTTCTTGGCGTCGACCGAGACCACCGGGGCACCCGCCGCCAGGGACGCCTCCGCCGCAGCGTTGATGTGCGCGAACTGAGCGTCGCGGTCGGGGTGGCTCTCCTCCTCGCGTGTCTTGCGGGTGCCCTACAAACTGTAGCGCGCCGCGTGCAGCGTGTCGGCGACCCATTGATAGCTGACCTGATGTCCCTGCGCGCGCAACTCGGCGGCCAGTCGGCGCAGGCTCTTGCTCGTCCAGCGCAGCGGTGACTCCGGGTCCCCCCGCGTCGTCGGCTCCACCAACCGCTCCAGGTCTGCCCGCACGTCCGGGTCTTTCGCCACTGTCGTCTTGTGCCCACCTCCAGGCCGCCGGACACGGCCAGACGCGGCGATGGGCACCGTCCCACTCAGTTCTTTAATGCCCCCTGGATCGCTTTGCGCGACAGGCCGGTCGCCCGCGCCACGGCACTGATCCCGCCCCATCCGATAGCCAGCGCCTCCGACGCCGCCACCGCGCGCCGTCCCCGTTCGTCCAACGTGTCCACCACGCGCGCGTACCGCTCTGTGATTGCCGCGTCGTCATGCTCTGTCATACTTTCAGTGTACGACCGGCACACTTAAATGACTACTTTATTTTCTGATAATTCCGTGTCACGCACCGCCTCAATCGTCCGGCATACTCACTCCTCCGGGGGCGCTGCCCTGGATGATCCCCGCACGACGAGGTGGGTCGGCAGCACCACCGACCCTAACGCGTCATCCGGCCTAGGAAACTCGTCTGGGGGACAGAAGGCCGGGTTCTGCCCCGCCGCCGCCCCCTATTTGCCCCTCGCCGACGATTATCCGCAGGTCAACGTCGCCGCCGAACGCGACTACCCCGCCTCGATGCTGACCCTGACGCGCCGGCCACGCACGCCTCAGGGCGAGGAGCCGCCCCTAATGGCGGGCGCGTATCGCGTCGTGGGAGGGGGGACGCCGGACGATTGTTTCGTGTACGTCCGGCAGTCTGGGACGCGGCGTATCCTCGTCACCCTAAATTTCTCGGGGGAGGGCCACACCGTGCGCTCGGCGGCCGGCCGCAGCCACATCGTCGCGTCGACGCATCCGGATCGGGGGCCGCCGATCACGCAGCCCTCCCCCTGCGCGGTGACGAGGGCTGCGTGATCGTGCTCGAGGGGTAGCGGGGGCAGGGGTGGGAGCGCGCGCACGGATCGTGGACGACACCAGGGGGCTAGGACGTCAAGCCGGCTAAGGCCATAGCATCGGGTAGACCGGTTATGCCATCCGCTGCGCCTACCGCAGAAACCGCGAGGGCCCCAACGGCAGCACCGAGACGCGTGGATCGTTCCAGCGTCCAGCCCGCTAAAATCCCATAAATCAGTCCCGCGTTAAAACTTTCTCCAGCTCCGGTAGAATCCACGGCTGTAACAGGGTAGGCCGGTACATGGCCACGGAAACCCATGCCATCGGCATAGGCACCGTCAGCACCAAGCTTGACGACAACAGTTCTAGCGCCGTGATCCCTGAGCCAACCAACAATATGTGCTGGATCATTTTCACCCGTGATAGCGTGAGCCTCATCCCAGCTGGGAGCAAACACGTCCAAATGTGGTAGGGCTGGCAGAATACGCTGCCATTGTCCGGTGGAGTCCCACGAGGTGTCCAGAGAGGTGTGCATGCCACGTCGCTGTGCCTCGGCGAGAATTGTAGCAGATGGTTCTCCATCCAGACGCGGATTAATCAGAGCTCCCGCGATATGGAGCGCGCGCGATGAAAATAAGACGGCGAGATTAAGATGCTCCACACTAAGGAACGCATTTACCCCGGGGGCATGCAGATAGGTGCGCTGGCCTGCGGTATTAACAATAACGGCTGTAGATGCTGTTGCGTAACCCACCAGCGTCGTGACGTTTTGACAGTCAACACCAAGTGGTTCAAGAAGCTCTACAAGATACCGTCCGAAATCGTCATCCCCGACCATACCGAATAATGCCGTACGACCCCCGAGTCGGGCCATAGCGCTTGCGGTGGTAAAGCCGCCGCCGCCGCCTCGAAGGTCGATTGCATCAACTAAACCTAGCTGTCCTACAGGCGGTAGTACATCGACCGAGCGAACGATTACATCGGCAACAAGGTTGCCGATGCACACAAGGTCCAGTTGCCCCAAGCTCATCCTACGGTCCTACCTCAATACTAACGAGGCTCCGCCTCAGACCGACGAGGCATGGGTAGTTTGACAGAGGGAAAGCCTCTGGTTGCGAGCACAAACGGAGTACGGTATACCGTCTCCAGATAGGACCGTCAAGCGGTCGGAGGCCCCCAAGGGCAAGCCACAACCAGAGGACACCATGAGCGTACCACAATCCGTCGCCCACATACTGCGGGAGCATGTGACGTTAGAAGTGGAGAGCATCGACCGCCTGTATCTCAATGTGTACGTGCCCAAGCTGCAACGCGTGGGGGGCGTGGTTGGCTTCTTCCGGGAACTGCACGGGGCGACGTTCGCCTCCTCGGTGCTGATGGAGCCGATCACCACGGCCTTCGTGAAAGCGCTGGAACGCTTTGCCCAGGCGCGGGGCGTGCCGCTGCTCACCTTCGCGCACGGGCAACGCAAGGACGAGGTTGCGCAGGAGTACCTGGCGACGTTCCAAGGTCAAGAGGGCGTGCTCTTCATTGGCAAGGCACAGGAGAAGGCCACGGTATGGCGCACGGAGCGCCGCTACAACGCCCAGACCGGCCAGTCCTATGCGTGGCTGGTCAAGTCTACCGCTCTGGTGAACCACTACTACATCTACGCCGTGGACCGGGACTTCGGCCCCTTCTTCCTCAAGTTCTGTTCGTACTTCCCGTACAACGCCAAGCTGTGCCTCAATGGGCACGAGTATCTCAAGCGTCAGTTGACCAAGGAGGGGATTGCCTTCGAGGCCCTGGACAACGGCCTCCTCTCCTGTGCCGATCCGGCCCGCCTGCAAGAGATCTGCGACGGCGTAGATGCTCCACGCATTGATGCGCTCTTGCGCAAGTGGCTGGCCCGCGTCCCCCATCCGTTCACGCCGGAGAAGCGCGACGCCGGCTTCCGCTACGATGTCTCCATCCTACAGGCGGAGTTCGCCCTGACACAGGTGCTTGACCGGCCGGTGACCGGGCGCATCCTCTTCGAGGAGATCATCCGCGAGAACCTGGATGTGGGCCGGCCCAGTCAGGTGCATCTCATCTTCGGCCGCCGCGTGACCAAGCAGACCACAGCGCGCTACCGTTTCCGCACCCGCGTGATCACGCAGGGCGTCATCCCGTCGCTCTACGCGGATTACAAGCATAGTCGGATTAAGCAGTACCACAAGGAGGGACGCGCTCTGCGGACCGAAACGACCATCAACGATACGCGTGACTTCGCCATCGGCAAGCGGCTGCATAATCTGTCCGCCCTGCGGTCAGTCGGCTTTCAGGCCAACCGACGTCTGCTCGATGTCCAACAGCTCAGCCATGATTGCCTCCTCGGTGAGGACGCCTTCCGGCAGGTGACCCGCCCCCAGGTCGTGGGCGACCAACGCGTCGCCGCACTACCCTTTGCCGACCCACGGGTGCAGGCGCTCCTGAGCGTCCTGCTCCTCTATTGTCTGCTGCCCAACGGCTTCGCCCGCAAAGACGTGCGCGCGCACCTCGCGCCGCTCCTGGGCCTCGACCCCAGCCACCTCACGCCGGGCAGACTGACCTACGACCTGCGCCGCCTGCGCCTGCATGGGTTGATTGAACGCATCCCCCACACCCAGCGCTACCGCGTCACGCGAGAGGGACTGCGCACGGCTTTGTTCTTCACCCGCGTCTATGGGCGCATCTTGCGCCCCGGCATGGCGCGCATCACGCCTGTCGCTGCCGCCCAGGATCCCGAGCTACGCCCCTCGTTCGATCATGTGGAGGACGCCATCGACCGCTGGATCGACCGGGCCAAACTCGTCGCGTAAACTTGACTCAATCGCACCACGTTTGCCTGTATTAGGAGTCTAGCGAGGCTCCGCCTCAGACCGACGAGCCGTGACGCGAAAACTTGACTCAATTGCACCATGTTTGCCCATATTAGGAGCAGTAAAGACCGACAAAATTTGTCGGTGTCGGCACCCAAGCGCCTACGTGGTCTGGTTTTAGGTCACGCAGCCCCGAGCGTCGACCGTCCATCGATCAACCACCTTATCGTTCTGCGCGATAGCAACCCAGTTAAAATTATTAACAACGGGACACGCATGATTAGGGATAATCTTAAGCTGATCACCGATGTCTATCGGCGTAGCCGCGCCTAGCGTGAGCCAACCGTGCTCCTCCGATAGCTTTTCAATAACCATGTTTGGCTTGCCAATCACGATTCCGTAGCCGCGAACAAGTTCAGTCCCATGAGCCCCCCGATCAAGCGTCAGCGTTTTTGATCCAGCATCGACAACCGCGCGATTGGGAGATGCATGGCTGACAACACTCGTTACAACCGAGAGGGCACACTGGTCCAGGGTCGCAACTCCGAGTGCTACCTGGGTGGCGTCGTAAAACACATAGTTTCCCGGGCGCGTTTCAGTTAATCCGTCCATGGTGAGGGTAGCAAGCGTCGCCGGAGTTGCCCCAGCGCTAACGATGTCAATCTCATAGCCCGCGCGTCGCAGTTCACGAGCAACAGCGATCAGGCTACCCGCTTGCTCCCGCGCGACGGCCGTTCTACGTACCGGGTCCGGCTCGCCGTAGGTTGAGCCTTCATGAACACATACGCCACGTAGCCGTAACTTGGACGAGCTTCGCACTGTCTCGGCTAGCTGCAATACGTGATCCGGATCAACCCCGATGCGGTGCATACCCACATCGAGCTTAATCAGAATGTCGAGTGGCCGTTCCTCGTTCGTCATAGCCTCTGTTAAGCCATGAACCCCCTCCATGCTATCTACAATCGTCATGATTCGCGCTTCACGTGCAAGATCGCGCAGTCGTCGCAGCTTCAAGTGCCCAATCAACGGATAGCAGATGAACAGATCTTTAAGGCCTGCATTTGCTAGGACTTCTGCTTCGGACAATTTAGCGGTAGTCAGGCCGACGGCGCCAAGCTCCATTTGACGGCGGGCAATCTCGACCATTTTATGAGATTTGATGTGTGGGCGCAACGCGATATTGTGTTCCCTGGTACCGGCCGCCATTTCCTCCATGTTTTGTTCCAAGCGGCTTTTATCGATAAGCAAGCAGGGCGTATCCAACTCCGGCCATCGCATAGGTGTCACCACGTTCTCCCTGGTAAAGGTCCGTGTTTATGACAGGTTGACCCAGACACTCTTAACCTCTGTGTACAATTCGATGGCTTCAAAACCCATTTCACGGCCGATGCCACTCTGCTTGAAGCCGCCAAAGGGCATGGCGGGATCGTTTGTGTTGTAAACATTAACCCA
>JAABUO010001798.1_pt1 | contig 27129 bp, 30 predicted proteins | sample 5559291 | NCBI WGS metagenome assembly JAABUO01 (sample SAMN10711878, study PRJNA513372) | rock metagenome | isolation source: Antarctica rocks | place: Antarctica: Victoria Land, Finger Mt sud
CAATACTGTGTGCTGTGTTGCCTGTTGGCCACCTGCATGTCTTTGTACACATTGTACAACCTGTCCTGTGGCATTGTTGGATGAAGAGCACTCAGTGCAAGATTGGTGTTGGAGTGACTGGTAAGCTTACACCCAGCTGACCACCGCTGTAAGTGGGCTACATCTGATTTTGCTCCTGGCAGTGACAGCTTTGCTGTATACCATGTTAGCTCTGACACCACCGTGACATGTTGTCATGGGTAAAAGTAAGAGACATACTGTCATGCAACACAAGCCTGTATGCAATTCATTGACAACATCTGCAGAAAAGCAGACTCTGTTCAAAAACAGGCAAAAGTTGTCAAGCATCTGCATGTGACTTAGGCTGGCAGGCAGCCTGCTGATGCTCACGCAATGTCGTAACCAACCTGCGCGTTTTATCAGAGTTCAGTCTGTGGTCTTGCTTGTGCAGAAAGTGACCGGGGACAATGTCGGCACTGAAATCAGAAACATCCTGAAGGAGGTTGACAAGAATGGTGATGGCCGCATTGACTACGAGGAGTTCTGTGATATGATGCGACAGGCAGGCGCCTTTCTTTGCTATGTTTGTGGCAGGCCTGCTGTCTAAATTTACAACTCAGAAGCCAGTCGTGGAACAGCTCTCTGTGGCCTCTGTGATTGATCTGTTTCATGACCCATTGCTGAAGTAGCCTGCTGCCATTATCATCCATTTTTGGCATTGTTTGCGTTCGCTCTGATGTGTGGCTGTGACATTGAATTGGTTATGGAAGATGTCCTGTAGAGTCAGCTTGCACATGTGAGTATTGCAGATGTAGCCAACCTGGTGAGCACAGGACAGTGTTATCTGCCTGGACTGCTGTGGTTCTGTCATCAGACCTAGGCTGCTGTGCAGGGCAATGAAGCAATTTTGAGAAGCGCGTCGACAATGAGACATGGTGTGGGCAGAGAGAAGAAGATTCCAGCCATGTATCAGCAGCAGTGACGCCTGTACTGCCTGACAGTTTGTGTGGGATGCTTGACTGACTTTTACAATGAGGAGGTAGATTTTACTGTCGGACAAAAGCCACAGTCAAAACGGAATCCATGGGCTGGCTCAAATTTGGTGGTGTCTCAACAAATGAATGCAATTCTGCTGGTCAAACAAATGGATTTGGTTGCTTGCCTCACAGTGGATTTCTTTGCTTTCCTGTCTATATCTGTACATAGTAGGTGTGACTTTGCACAGCCTACTGCATTGCTTACGGGAGGTTTTTACAAGGTATGCATTGCACAGTCATTGAAACCAATAGTATAGCCATCTTCCATACATCAACTGATTCAGAGCAACCTTTGCTTGTCTGTGAAAAGTACTGGATTGCTTTCACGTGCCATACCTCCATAGACTTGTGTTCTGATGGGCTTGCTTGAATTATGCAGCGAGTTCAGTCTTGTATGCTGCCTCAAGCACAGGTACGCATGGCCCTGGTCATCCTGTTACGCTAGATTAAATAAGTTACGGCTGCCATTAAGTCATCATGCCAGTCACAAGCGCTCAACAAGCAACGTCTGTTAGAAGCGGCAACATAGCTGCCAGTTAGAAAGAAAGCCTTCTCAAGCAAGGCAATACAAAGCTTCGGGCGGTTGCCGATCTGAGTCAACAACCAAGCCTGTGATCACACACCATGGTCTGAGTGCTCTGATACTGTACTGCTTCGAGCTGGCTAAATTCTTTTCGTTCTGCATCTGCAAGAAGAATCTGACATTGAACATGAAGGTCCGCTGAGTCATTTGGCTGACACTGCACTTGATTTATGCTGAAGCACTTTCAAACTGCTCAGCAATCTGTCAGTTCAAGTCTGCATATGCTGGGTACTGAGTCAGATTATAACTATAAGTCCCAGAGGATGCTGCGTGTCCAAACCAATGGAACTTGTACACAAGAAAGAAGGTGTCTCTAAAACGCTGAAACTGGTTTGCCATCTTCTGTATATTGCTCTTCAGACGAATATAGCATGCGCAGCGCCATGCATGAATGGTCACTGAAACGAAAGAGGCAATCTACTTCACGAATGTGCTTTCAGGGTGGTTGAGAGCACACTGCCGCCTTGCCAGTCTCAATTTGCACCCCAGATGTGGCTCTGTGCAATAGACATCACAAGCCTCATTTGCAATCACATATCTGTACTGACATCCACATTGGCATAAGCCAGCCGGCATAGCTGGTTTCAGCTCAATAGAGGGCCTATGCAGCATCAAATGCCTCATGTGGGTGACTATCTCAGGATTTGCTGCGTATGGCAAGGAGAATTGGGGTGAGGCACAAGCAGGGATCAACATCGCCATTGATCAAATCTTCTGTCTGGGCTAATTGACGCTCTTGGATGTCTTCACAAGCATCCTGAGCCTGTACACGCAGGCAGAAATGAGACCTGCTGTGTCAGCTTGACTGAGACAGCATTGAACCCAAAATAAGGGCTCACACCCACCTCAGCTGCAGGTCATCAGTATCAACACTGCCAAGCTCAGGGCAAAAGCCATCTAGGTGTACCCTGACAGCGGTGACATGCTCACAGCTTCTGTGAGAGTCATGGCTGCAGTTGAGGACATCACTGGTTGCATTTGGCTGAGTCACAATGTATCTTCTACCCAATGCACAATTGGAAGACTGTTTGGCAAGCGTGACCTAATATATAGCGACAACTTGATGTTAGTCAGCAAAGACACCATCTGGTGCATGATCATGCACATGGACAGTGTGCAGACACTGATGGGCATCTGATCCAGCCAAAAGCCCAGAGGCTTTGCAAGTGCACTGATAGTTGCCATTGTACCTGGTGACCTGTACACAGACACAGTTGTCACTGACAGCCCTAGTACATGCATCACTTCAATCATGCTGGCTGTGAGCGGAAACACTTAAGTGTATGTCAAATGTTTTGACAGACCTGAATTGGCTGGGCAGCAAAAAGCTTCTTTGAGTGCACACCGAAGTCTGGCAAGGAGGTCAAAGGCACCATGTATGTGGCAGGGTTGGTAGACAATGCAGCATGAAACCAGTCTGCATTGCCAGGAGCTATGGCTGTGTTGACTGGACTCGGAACAAATTCAGCCTGCTGAATAAAATATGCTCCTCAGCTGAAAGCTGCAGCGTGATGCTTTTCTAACTTGTGGCCTGCATATGTTTACATAAAGTATGCCCTGTGTGAGTAGGTTGCTGCTATCTGCTTTGCAGCTTGCCTAAGCCACTGTGTGCTGTTTGCCCACTGAGCAGCTTGCTTTTTGTTCTCAGACACATAGGCATGCTGTCTGCTGGCGAAAAGGGGTGAGTTGGACCTGGCTACTTGGTTGTCATGGAATTGCTGTACCAGCTGCTGGCTGAAGAAAGTCACAGCTGCTGACTTCAGAAATACTGTCTGAAGATGTGGAGACGCGAAGTACTGACATTGTTGCTTGCTGTCGGCAAAGACAATGAAGCCGAAGTTGTGCTAGCGAGCTCAGCTGTCTTGTTCAGCAGCCTAAAGCCTGCAAGATCAGAGCCAGCTGGGAGCTTACCCGTGTTCCCCACGTGTCTGCAATGTGCACGACAGAGACGGATTGGGGCGACTAGATGTCGACGCATATGCATGTAAACGTGCACGGTGCACCGCGGATGCTCAGTACAACGCTCAGTACAACGCTGCTTGGTGCAGACCTAAGCACTCTACGGATCGGGGCTTGCCTGGCTCTTCAGTCCAACAAAGCATTTCCACAAACCAAATCTGCGTTGTGGGACGCGCTTGTGGCACCCGCAATAACCCCAGGGTATTGCGGAACAACACTGCCGAGGCCCATGTAAAATGTTCGAGATGGCAATCTGCGGGCGGCTGCAAAATTAGCCCGCAATGCCCAAGCTGTGCCAGCAGAGACTACCATGACCCTTGCGAGAGCTGAGATGGGCAGGAAGCCTTTGAATCAAGGCTTGTCGCTGATTTTTGAGAAGCATTGCAGTTCGACATGTGGCAATTGCACTCCCAACTTTACCATACTAAACCCTTTGTCATGTGGGCCAGGTCAGCTATGACAATATTGATGTGACTCATTATGAATGGTGTACAGTGATTTAAGTCAATATGTACAGTCCAGTGAATGTGCTCATAATAGTACTATACTGTGCTTCTGTATAAGCAAGAATTGTAGCATGCTACTGACTAGCAGGGCAAAACAGGCAAAACACTCACTTGCTCTGACATAAAGGTGTTGTTTATGGGTTTACGTATGCCCAAGGGACAGCAACAATGTCCCTGACGTTTGCAAGATCTCAGTGCATGGCCCTACCAACACAATTACAAGGGGCAAAAATTCTACCTACAGACAGGTGATCAATGTACAAAGCGCGCAACTGCGACTAAATCCACGTCAGCATTAAGCTCAACTTCACACAAACAATGCTCTTCCAGACTTGTCCTGAAACATCCCCAGAATATCATCAGCAGTCTTGATCATGCTCTCAGGTGCATTTGGAAGCTTGGCCACCCACCTGACGCGCTCAATAGGAGACTCTGTGCGCATGTTCAGAAGCCATGCAAAAGACAGGACTAATGATGCAAGGTCATCCACTGCTCTGTACCGCTTTCCTGCTTGCCACAGAGGAGACCGAAAATCTTCAGTTCCAACCCTTGATCGCAATGTAGCCTCTGAGGTGCCTGCCAAGCAACTGACATCAAAGTCATTCAGAAAAAGATCCCCGTTGATGATCAACATGTCGTCTGGCTTGACATCCCTGTGTAACACTCCAGCCATGTGCAAGCCTGTGACTGCCTGCAAGTCAAGCACATATGACTGTGATGATATTACAAGCCGCAAATCTTCTCACAGGCAATACTGTCTTTGCAAGTGGCAAAGCAGCAGCCAGCCACAAGCCATTTGCAGGCCACCAGCACATGCATGCAAACAATACACTGATGCCATTGTACCTGATGTGCACAGCTCCAATAGTGAGACAGCATTTTCAAGGGAACTGCCTGCAAGCTACTGCCAAGGTGTTGCAACTTCAGAAAGCTCCAGCCAACACCTGCTCCCTCCACAGAACCAAACACCTCCGGATTGCTCTTGACAACATATGGCACTGTTGCATCTACCTTGTGGTGGATCATGATTTCGTTCTCAACCAGCTTATGGTGTGCAATCTGCAATTTATAACGCCAACTTGACAATGGCTGAAGAATTCCATAGCACTCACACAGATACCTTTACAAAACATGAGGAATGCCCTGACTGCAGATGAGCACAAGGGACAGTAGTGCATGAGTACACTGTACCTTGTACACTGCATCTTCCACTCCAAGCTGCACCACCAATGACTTGTGCCCATAAGCCAGGACATGAGCTTGTGAGACGTCCAATGTCTGCTGATTGTATAGCCTGAACTGAAGCTGGACTATGGCAATTGAGTGCAGGTGACACAGGGTGGCAACATACTGTACAAGCATGAGGAAGCCAGGGGTGGGAGACGCATCTCCTGCCATTAGAAGCATATCAGTCAAGCTGACACTGTCTGATGCCCGATAATACATCAGCACGTCATCAAGTTGCTTGCAAAGAACACCATAGGCTGGCATTTCTTTTGCTGGAATCGGCGGACAGACACAAGAAGATCTCAAGCGATGTGTCCTGGTGTCGCTATTCCATCCATACTCAAATTTTGCAATCCAACAGCACTCGATGCAGACAATGCACGGACAGAAGAATACTTGGTCGCACCCTGGCCTCAAAAACTTGGCCCTGATGACCTTGTGCAACTGCAAGGCAAATTGAAATTGTTACCAGTGCAAGCACAAGCACTTGCCTACCAAAGAAAGGCTGACAACCACATGTTCATCTGCAATGCCAACACAACGAGCCAGCTCCAAGCCAACAAGGGAAATGCAGCCTCTCCGCTTACCTTGCCAAAAGCTTCTTTGTTGTTGTGAATCCCATCAGGATCTGTGATGGGATTAGAGGATACATTTCTAGCCTTTGCTTCACCAGGGTGACTTTCTACACCATTCACAAAGCATCGTAGATCTGGCCGAGCTGTGTCTGCAGCGGCAGGGTCCTCCAATTGGAAATGAACCTCAGGCTGACCTGCTGCAGCTGCCTGCACATGCAAGTAGTCATGCTGAGGCCAGCAGCTGGATGTAAAGCATTCTGACTTACAGGCATGACAGCAAACAGAGCAACAGTAGGCACAGCCACACATGTGGCAAAGACACATGACATGTCGTTGGCGGCCAGCACCTGGAAGATCTTCAACATGTGAGGATAGTACTCCCTTTCCAAATCTGCCTCGCCTTTCTTGCGACCCCTTTTCATTGCAACAATACCCTTTGCATCCTGATTTCGACCTTCATAAAGCAAAGACAGGTAGCGCAGTCCTGCCAACAAGGGCTGCCTGGGCTGCAGCATCTCATCAGCCTTTGCAGTCTTGCATGCAGCCTTGTCTTGCACCTCCTGCTGCCACATCACTCCCTCTGCAAAGCACCCAGTCTACAAAACTATCAAGCGTCTGTGTGCGAACACTGTAAACAGTGTTGGGCTACCATGCTGAAACATTAAAATGTTGGCAGAAGCTGGTGACTTAATGCAGAACTACACAATGTGTGACAGCATAACAATATGCTGCTGAGGGCTCAATGTGGTCAGAGCACGCTGTCTACGTGCAAACAGAAGCCTGATGCAGCGACTCACCATCAGCAAGATGAAGTGGAGTCTCAGTAAAGCCTGTCTTATGCCTCTTGCCAGTGTGCTGTATGAATTCCTCTACGCGTAAAAGTCTTTCTCTCACCTCAAAGTCACCTGTGCATGGGGGACAAAGATGTATAGGTCAACAGCAAAGCCGTAAGCCACGTACAAGGCTGGAAGGCTGCATTGAATATGCTCAAGAGCTCTGTGAAGATGCAGGCAAGCTGAGTATGCCTCAAGGCACAGACAAAGCTGAGAAACTGTGTTCATCCTGCTCTACAACAACGTAGCAATGCCTTCTAGATATGCTGTGAGATCAACAGCAAACCCTCAAGCCACAGGCAAAGCTGAGAGGCTGCAGACTTTTCTCACAAGCAAGGTCAAGATGCAGGCAAGATGGGTATGCATAGAAAGTCAACAGAGATTCCCTCGGAGTCACACAAGAGGCTAACAGTCTGCATCGAGACCGCTCAGATACTGCGCAGGAATGCAGACAAGCTGTGCAAGCCATTCCCAAATTACAGAGGCTTCACAGTTTACGCTAAGACGGTGTAAGCTTAGAGGATTTACAGCATAGTCTTTGCTGTCATGTCCTCAAGACAAACAAAGGTCACAGTATTGAAATGCAGTGCATACAACTAAAGGCTGGTAGTGGAAGAGCAAGGCAACGATGGAGTCACCTGCGCCTCTAGCTGCTGCAATGATCAGTCCAGCCGCACCCTTGGGAATCTTCAAATCCTGAAGGTCTGTACGGTCAGCAGCACCGAGCTCTGCCTGACTGGTGAATTCACCTTTATGAATGACATCTGCATATTTCAAGTATCCGATATTGACGCTGCTGAGGAAGGTCTTCAGTTCCTCTGAAGCCATCTAGATTGGAAATTGTCTGCATACAAAGGTGTCCACTTCATCTCTCATACTTGAGTTGTGGGTAAGTCCAACAGACTTATGGTGTTGCGTACTCTTGCTTAAAGCCTCAGTGAACTCTTTCACGACGTCTTAACGCGAGGGTTTCACAGTGTGCGCAGCCCTTGCTGACAAATCAACGATCGATGGCAAAGGGTGAGGGACGGAACAAGCTGTCACGTCTTTGCCAAGGCAGAAAGTGGACGGTGTCCAGACTAGTTTTTGAGCTCAGAGCTTTTGGTCAACGTTGCCATCTGTGCTTGAGATGTTGAGGATGTAAGACGTTTAATCAATGCTGAATGTCTTCATGTTGTTTGTAACAGCAGTAACAGTTGGGTGTCATTTTGACTCACTCTTTTTTTGATACACTCTGCATTGGATGTTTGGCAGATGGTTGCCAATTCAGTTATGTAACCAGCTCGCCCGTGCGTAGCTGGAGAGCCCGTGCAGCGCTGCTCACTCATCTGGCTCCATTAGCTAGTTTCACTTTGACATGCCTACATGTATTGTCACCTTGCCTGACTTGACAAGACTGCAAGTGGGTCCTGGCAGAAACGCTTGGCAGCATCCTGCTGGGGAAGCACAGATTGTCATCTGGCATTGCAAGCCAGCAGGCTATTGTATATATCAAGAGGAAATCTCTTATCGGGATCTTGCTGTCAGCAGCCGACATTTAGAAGACACTGCATTACCATGGTAGCCATTGTGTACAGACCTCAGGACAACAGAGTCTATTGCTAAGTCAGATCGTCATTTGCTTGATTGGTGGCAGTGCATACGCCTGGAGCTGCAACTCATAGGTGTGATATTTGGGGCTGACAGACACTCCCAAAGTTTATCACAGCTTCTCGACGCTACGCTTTTGAACTGCTTTCAAAGGTTGCTCAAGCCGCATAGTAACAGTCTGCACAGATAATGTTCTTGCAGCAGTCAATTCCTGCAGTTGAGTGACAGGTGCATACAGGTTATCTAAGCCCCTGTGCATGGTGACGACACAGCCTAAATTGCTGACGCCCTCCAGGTGCTGCAACGCTGTTGATCAAGAGCTGACATAACTCAATCAGCTGGCAAGTAGCATTGAGTGGAGGGGTGATACACGATCCTGCTGTAAATTGAGGTCATGACAGGCTGTGTCGTTGCTGTTATAGATGGAAGAGTGCTAAGCTAACTCTAGGATTCAGCAGGCTGCCACTTACAAGCTGGTTCGAGCTACTTTGCGGCAAAAAAGCTGGCATCGTCGCAACGCTGCCGTACTCGCCAAGCCATACAGACTAGGTGATAAGCCATATGGGCCGAATCAAATGTAACATAACAGAGCTGGGCAGAACTGCTCATGCCACCTGCGCGCTGTCCGCCGCTGAGTGTGCAAAACAAAAAGCAAACGGCGCCTGTAGATGCTGTCTTGTGGAGCGAAAGTGCCTTTGGTTTGGCAATAGAGCAAAAAGAAGTCAGCACTTGGCCCCAGGCCAGCACTGCTGCGCCTGTCTATTGTGTTGCAAGTGATCTATCGGGGTCAGCAAGAACAGGTTCACGGCCTTGCCATTGCCTGCCCTGCGCTTGTAGGTGCCAGGACCCGGTTGCACTCGTTTCAACTGATTTCGCCACGCTTCTGTTTGCTGCTTCAACGCAATGTCGTTCTAGAGGACCTAACAAACGTGACGCGACACTGACAAGGTTTCCCTGCCACCTTTATAATGGCCTGCCGCCTTAGCCGAGCCGGCTTTGCTGTCCTCTGGCCTCCAAATTAAGATTAAGCAACACTGCGCAATGTATGAGGAAGTCTGGAAAAGACAGAATATCAAATTGCAAAATGGCTGCCACCGCCAAGCCACCGAGCAGCATCGTTTGCCACTTGCCTGGTTTGGGCGCGCCTGCTCGTACTAAAGCCAACCTGGACGCTGGGCGAAGTTACTTGAGGCTGTGGAATAACTTCAAGGTTTCTCAAGTGGCATGTTTGAAGCCTCACTGGCACACTACCTGCTGGCCGAGTGAGCTTCATGGGTGTAATCGGTTCTCTCCAAGCGTCGGGGCCTACAGCTCATACTTCGGTTCACTGTGACGCACGCCCTGAGTTCAAGTTTTCCTGCTGTGTCTCGCACGGTCAAGATGAGCCACCATGCTAAGGTAATTGTACCGGCTCTGCTAGCTGCCTTCGAGCCCCCACAAAGCCAGCACGTGCCCACAGCAAGCTCCTGTAGCGCTTGCCCTGTTGTTGTCTGTTTGAGACTGTCTAGCGATTGTGCTTTCATCATTACTGATATGCTGACAGCAACTTGCGCCACGAGCTTCTTTTGCGCGCAATCCCTTTGATAGCCCGCCTTGCGTCTGTCGTCTTTTAACCTAGCTCTATTGTACCCGCATCTAATGGCATGTTACCTGGGTTTTGTGATGACACTCTTCATGCTTCTCGTTTGCGAGCTGGACACTCTTGTACCTTATCCAAGCCCTGAACCCCACCAACAATATTCTGCCCTCTTCAACACTGGAAGGGCACAGAAAGTGCCTTTCTGCTACAAGGCAGCATCACGCTTTGCATGGAGGCCAGCAGCATATGATCAGCTTCCAGTCTTTTATTCAACCCAGGTTTGATTTTGAGTAAAAAGTTTTTGGAATCTGCAGAGCTGTGCATCGTCCTCCTCCAGCAAGTCAGCACACAGCACATACAGCATGCACAAAGGCAGCGGTCCAGCTCAGCGCAAACGTAAGCCACCCAACCAGTCATCCAATGATCAGCCCAAGAAAAGGCGCATCATTCGAAACGTCTCGGAGGTGCAGTCTGGACCAGGCTTGCGAGACGGGATTGTCCCAAGTAAGTCCTCAAAGATTATTACAGAGTTACATAAGTTGCTGTTTTGTGTTGTCACTTGATACTGTGGCATGTCTTACTTATTTGGCTTTTACAGGGTTGACAGAAAGGCAGCAGCTTGCTCTTGCCATGGAGGAGAGCAAGAAGGCAGCCGCTGCCTTGCAAGCCAAGGACCGGCAGGCCAGCAGACAGATGGATTCGGAAGTAAGTCTTTGTGCTTGCTGAATCGTACCGTTGCATGGTGACATTGCACTTCAAAGGACAGCTATAAGCTGATTTTATCAGCACCTTTAAACTCTATGAAGACATGTTGCTTGATGTTGATGCTCCTGTTCTGAGTCTGCTGTTGATTCCAGGACGAGTACAGCGATCGTCGGGAGGGCGCCTCAGAATCAGAGCAGGATAGTGTCAGCGAGGATGAGTCCGCTGTCAAGCCTCACAGACGCGCAGTCAAGTCTGCGCAGCCTGCTCGCAGCCTCACTAGCCAGCACAGCGATGTTGCCTCTCAGCTTGGTCAGCATGACCATAAGCTTTGTGAGTGTTCATACTTCTAGCTAGATGCTGTTGATCTTGGTTGCTGCTGCTTGTTGGAATGTTTCCTTTTCTCAAATAGCAGTACTCTATTGTCTAGTGCTTGTGTCCTCTATTATCATAGGTCTTGGCATTTGTCAATGGTCAGCATGCACATGACCTCTGCTATATGCACTCATGGAGTGAACGGCATGCGTCTGAATTCTTGCACATGTTCAGGTGCTAAGAGTGGTCGGCTTGAGAGCTTGTCTGGCGGTAGCAAACAGAGCCAGTCAACTTCTTCAAAGTTGCGCTTGTCAGCAGACTCTTCCAATCTGCTATCATCTGGCAGACCGCGTTTGCATCACGTCAACTCTGATGCTGACAGTCATCCTAGACGAGCAACCAGCCAGGCTAGACTACCAACTGACAGTGGCAACCGGTCTGCATCGGTTGAGCGCCAAAGGACGTCTGATCTGTCCAGCAGGGACGTGTTGGATGCGGCTGAGGATGGCAAACTCAAGGACGAAATGCAGTCTGAGGGTGTGGCTGCTGTCAGGTACGTCATTCTGTTTGCATTGCAATGTTTATCTCTGCACAATTTGCCATTTTGTTGATTGCACAGTTGCGCACTTTCGCGCAAGCTATTGCATATCAGTCTTGCCTTGTTTATGTAACACATTGCAGCTGATGTGAAGCTACAACTTCTTTTGGGCTTTGTTAGTATGTATGGTGTTGTCTGCTTGCAGCAGCTTGTTGAGAAGTTGTGATTCTGATGTGATGACATGCAGTCTGCCATTGGAAGATGGCATGGACCTCCTAGACAAGAGGACACAGCGCCTAGCATTGCGCAAGGCACTGTCACACACCATGTCTCTGCATCCAGACACATCTGCACGTCTAGATTCGTCAAACGCCCCAAGCCGTGTGCACAAGCTGTTACATGCCAAGTCAGATCTCCAGGCTACAGCTAATGGCTTCTCAGCATCTCCGAAACATCCTCTAAAAGCGTTGAAAGTGCGTGTGAAAAGTGAGGACAAGCCCCATCAGCAGCTCAACGGAATGGAATCACCGGCAGCTGCTGACCTTGTTCAGCACAAAAGGAGCAGAGGAGGGACTCAGACCCCCAGAGACCATCACCTATCAGATGCAACGCCGCGTGCTCGCAATGGCCAGCATCCTCGCACTTTTGACGCTACTCCTCGCTCATCTTATTTGGCCACACACCCTAGCGCCCCAATGGCACAGCTGGTGGAGTCAGATCTATTTGGGGATTTCTCCCCTAGAAAATGCACTATGGAGCCTCGCACCTCTGCACCTGTGGCTAGTCCTAGATCACAGCCAGCAGCAGTGGCAGCCTCTAATGCTGTACCAGCAGAACCAGAAGCATTAGCAGCGGTCACAGAAGAACCAGTTACAGCTGCTCAGCCGCAGGCAAAAAGTGGCCTCAAGGTCACGCTCAAGCATCACAGACTGGCAGGCATAGATGCTAGCAAGCCATTCAGCCAAAGTGCGCCAGCAGCAGCAGAACAGCCTGCAACGCCAGCTGCTAAGCCTAGCCCCCCTGCTGTTCAGACAGAAGCTGAGTTAGCAACACAGGTCCAGGACAAGCTGCAAGAGCCTGCTGTGCCTGCTCCTATGCCTGCCCAGAAGGTACACTTTGTGTCTGCAAGTGTTCAAACCTGCAGTACTTGGCACAATGGCAAAGAGTAAACCTGTATGTTACCTGTTCCATGTCAGTGTTTCAAGCAGCTGGTCTTATGGCTGTCAAACCTGCTCATTCATTGACATCATCATGAGCCCATTTCAGCATGTTGTGACACCTCCAGGGTCAAAGTGGCTGAGTTTATCTTGCTTCATGCAGGCCGTGAAGCGTAAGCCGGGCAAGCCTGGTAGGCCTCGCACAGTCAACAGGCTGCCAGGTGGCAGTCAGGACGTGCTGCGCTCTCCTGCAGCTGATGCAAGATGTCAGGTGGGTGTTCAAGCTCCTGCTGCACCTGATTGTCATCTCATGTCTGCACCCTTCACTGCATGTGCTAGGCGCTGAGGACCCTGGCTATCGCCAGGAAAATGTCCTTGTCTGCTTGTAGAGATTCTCCTCATGTTTGTCTTGGTGCCCTCATTGCATTGATCACCTCTTGGAACATCTATCAAAAGCAATCGTCCAGCTCTGCATCTGTTTAGCATAACTCTGACCATGCAGTTTATGTCAACAATACAGGCAATGGCAGAGGCCAATCATATGGAGTCTGTTGTGCCAACAGCCGGGCCCATGGCACCTCCAGAGACAGATGCTCAGCCCCTTGAGCCCTCCTCATCTGCTGCAAAAAGCAGAGGAAGGGCACGCAAGAATGCCAAGCAAGCTGTGCCCACTCTCAGCACATGTACGTACTCACATTTGCCTGGTGCCAGCAGGCATGGGCTTTCTGCAAGACCAACTTCACTGCATTCTCCTCATCGTAATGTCATGGTCTATGTGTGTTTGGTGTGTTGCAGGTTTTGTGCGTGTTTGTCCTTACAGCTTCATGCTAGCTATAGCTGCTGTGAAACCCAAGCTGCTACATGCTGATTGGGCACATTTGTACATGCAGTGGGGAGCAGAAGGTTGCGGTCAACATGCATCGAGGAGGACACAGTCAAGTCATCTTTCCTATCATATGACTCCAAGAAGCAGAAGGGTTCTGCCATACTTGTAGCCCATAGTTTGCTCAGCACTCAGCATGAAGCATGGTCAGCATTGTGTCAGACTCCCACCACAGTGTCATCAATCCTTGATGGTCAGACACCACAGCCAGAGGCCAACACTGCTAGTCTTGTCCAGGCAGACTCCAGCAGAGCACATGCAGCACTGCTTTTGCACGCTGCTGCTGCATCTGCCCTGTCTGACCTAGAACAACAGCACGAGCTGGAAGGCAAAGTGCTCACCAGTTCTATGATGCTCGCTTCCAACAACACAGCAGCTGACAGACCTTTCTCTCGGCGGCAGGCATCATCAGATTTGTGCGGTCCCAATGTACAGACCAGCACTGAGGTGGTCAAAGAGCAGCCTTTGAGCTTTGCCGGTGCTTGTGCAAGCTTATGGGCTCCCTTGCAGACCAACAGAGCTTCTGATTGGCTGTACGAGAGCAAGAAATGGAGCAAGGATGACTTGACTTACCAGGATGTTAGGTCCCCTCGCAGGTATGTGCTTTCACACTGTACTGCGCTATTGTGCTGACCACGGTGTGACAGTGTAGAGTTGTTTGCAATGCATGCAAATGACTGCTGGATGCTATGCTCTTTGCGACACCTCGTTCATATGCAAGTGTATATTTGAAGCGCAACGCCTGAAGAACTGTCTAGTGATGCTGAATATCTTTGTCTGTATTGTAGGGCCACCAGTCACCGCATGTATGATAGTGGATGGGATGATCTTCAGGCACGCCAAAGCTGTGAGATTGGGACGCTTCAAATCTACCAGGAGTGGTGTCCAAAGTGAACCAGTCTGGTCATTTGATTTGATTTTGATTCTCTTGTCAGGAAATCATGGTTGGGTTTATGGTGTGCCATCTTGGTGTGTGTAAATTATTCGTGATCTTGTCAACATTTTTTGGAAGCCCTCCTACTTTGCAGCTTGTTCACAACTCGGCAGTCAACAGCACAAGCAGGTGTGACTTTTTGCTTTTCACACTTGTGTAATCTGTGCTGAACAGCTTAGAAGCACCTGTACACTATGTCTTGACTGGAGCTGGCGCAATGGGCAGTGCAACTGCTCTTCAGCCTTTTCTGACGAGTGAACCTTTCTGCTGTAAGAGATGAGTACTCATACAAACCAGATGTGTACACGCAAGACGAGTTGCTGCTCAGTCAACCCATCAGATATACAACGTCATAATCGTAACGGCTGCGGCAGGCTTGCACAGACCATCTTGTGAGCACAATGCAGTAGTGCTCCCTCTGCGCTGACTAGTTGAGACGTCTCTGACTCGGCAGCTGCGATACTGTGTGCTCTCATTCCGTGCACAAAGGTTCAAGCTGATTGTGTTCGAGTATGGCAGAAACGACGCAGCGCCCTCCGCTGCAGGAGCTCCTGCGCAAAGCAGTTCGGGCGCCCGATTGCATTCACACCCAAGATGGAGGGGCTGTGCTAGCCCTGGCAGTACATTGTACGTCCAGAATCAAGCTTTGCTGCTGAGTCTGCGCTCCAAACAGCAGGAATGTCATATGCTGCGTCCGCTGTCAACACAGGCCTTTTCATTGAAGCCGGATTCACCAATGTTGACTACGTACGAGGGTCTCCATATCATCCTGAGCCCGAATGGAACCGCAGTCATGATGCCTGGATCTTTCGGTATAAGAAGTGAGAGTGGGAAGTGCACAAGAAGTTATCTGAACTAGCTTCAATCGCTGACACCCATTGAACACGCCCTCCGTTGTGCAGGAAGGGTTGTGCCAATACTTTCACCTATCACTGTGGATTGAAGCAACATACTGGTCAAGCGTATATGCATGTAACTGAAGACAATGGTGGTGACAATGTCTCTTTCATGGGTCTCATTCTCCACAAGTATATCCAGGATGTTGCAGCTCTCAGACAGGACACCTGGCAAGGTACTGTGCCATAATTTGTGCACATGCTGCCATATCAACTTGTTGTTAGTTCCTTTCTGCAAGACAATGATACTGTGACATGCCCAATACAGGCGTTGTGTCCAATGAGGACGATCTAACAAAGTTCTTTGACAATTACATCATGCAACCGGTGTTGACAAAAGCTGTCCCCAGTTCAGAGGACCAGCAAGGTGACAACCAAGACTATGGGTATGCTTGCCTCAAAACATTGACAAAAGCCTTAAGTCCTTATGCAGCACATACGCCCAGAGTTGCAACAAAGGTATTTTTCTGTTCCTGTGCAGGACCAAGCTCACAGCAGTGGGCGTAGCAGCCATTGTTGCTTTGCTGGTGTGGAAAGTCAAAGGATCTCAATGAGCATGGCATTGTCTCATGACGTGACTGCTTTTGTACTATGGCTCACAATTGTTTTTAACTTTTGTCAAGCTAGTGAAAAATTTCGCAAATGTGATTGCACAAATACATGGTTTGATGTCACCAATGTAGCAGTGTTGCAGAAGCTTGCGTCAGTCCAACTCTGCTAAACCAAGAACATGAACAAACGAAGCTATTTCTTCTTCTTGTTTTTGCGGACATCCTGTTTGATCTTGACCAGCCCTGGCATGGACAGCTTGACAGTGCCAACAAAGGCGTTGATCATGTCCATGTCAGGCACAGCTTTGATGAAGTCCTTCTCTCGAGCTGGAGCATCTGCTTGCCGAGACAGCAGCTCGACAGCCTGCAAACGAAGCAGCAAAACCATGTATGCAAGTACAGTCTGTCAAAATGGCACAAGATAGACGTAAAATCTTGGGTGCATGTAGCCATGGTGACCCTGAGGCTGTGTGCAATGCAGCATGTGTTTTTACACTTGCATTCAATGTATGCACACAGGGGCAACCAGTCAGTTTTGCTTCATGCTAGTGAGCTCACACCCATGCAGGATGTATAGCACACTTAATATAGCTGGATTGCCAGCAACAAATGGAAGCACTTCATCCTGCAATACTGGCGTCAACTTCTCCTGTTGCATGCGATTGCATGCAGCAGTGCTCAGTTTGCCTGACTCTGGCAGGACTCAGGAAACTTCCATAATGCACTGTGCATCCACAAACGGACAGTCACATTGAAAGTTGGGCTCACCTGTCGGGCTGCTTTGCCTTTGCGTTGTGTGCCAGGCGTGAGCTTCAGCTTGTACTTGTAGCCTTGCAAGGCTGAGTAGGGCGCGCATACAGGCACAGCAAATAGCAGAACATCATCTGGTTGTGGCGCTCCAGTCAAGCTGTCCAGCTGGGTTAGCCTGTCCCTGTCTTCTGGGTCCAAGACCTCCACATTCTCTTCTGCTAACAGAGCAGCAATCTCCTGCTGCTCAGCTGTGCTTGTGCGCTGCTGCTGCTGCTTCTGCACATACACGCATACACCGGGTGTTGCAAAGTCTGGGTTGCCTTGACTGATTGTGCCAGTTAGGGCCAGCTTGTCATGCGCCCACGCTGTATCAAGCGCATGACAAGCTGGCCCTAACTGGCACAGACTCCCTACAATGTGACTGTCATCAAAAGTTTGAAATGCTATTGCACTGCCACATTGTTTATGGTGGCAGCTTGTGCATGGTTGTACATTAGAATGCATGTCATGTACCTGTCCACTCCCTGCTGTGTCAGCTTCTCCTTCTCCTTCCTCTTCTTCACTGCTGCTGGCGCTGCCATTTGTACCACCAGCATCCCCAGCCACCTGCTGTTCTGTCTCTGCCTGAATCCCACGGGGACCATCTGTATGCCCAGCAGAGACATGACTGGCTGCAGGCGCATCCCCAGCATTAGCTGCTCCTCCAGGGATTGCTTGGCTGTTGGAAGCTGCTCCAGCATTTATAGCCCCTCCAGAAGCTGCATGATTGGCAGAAGCTGCTCCAGAAGTTGCTGCTTGTGTGCGCTGTTGCCAAGCCAACCTGTTCTTGTCAATCTCAGCTTGCCTCTCAGCAGCGGCCTTACTCATTTGATTGGCGCCAACTGCTGCGAGAGCCTCAGCAGTTGGTGTTGAGTTGAGCAGGGCGGTGGTCGCTGCTGAGGCATCGTCACCCTTCTTGGCTTTGAGCTTGGCCTTGTGCGCCTCCTTCTTTTCCTGCTTGCTTTTCTGCCCACCTGCCACATCGCCCTTAAGGTATTCAGACCATTGCTCACTCATCAACAGCAGGCATGATGACTCTTTCTTCCCCACAATGGAGACGACTTTTCTGTTCTTCATCTTGAACAGAATGGTTTGCAAGATCATTGTTGTGGAAACTTGAACCACAATGGGGAGATGCAGATGTCTGCATACGTCTTGCACTAATGAACAGGAAGGCCCTGATGCCGTATGTGAGTTTGTGACGCCTTGTCTTTGCTGACTTCCTGACCTGCCTAAGCATGAAGAAGTGCTGACTGGCTTTGTCTTGGAGATTATATACAGCACTTCAGCACAAGGCTGGCCTGAGCAACACTCACGAATCACTTGATGCAATGCCTGCTCTTGTATACACCACATCAAGGTGCTGCAGCTTGGGTCACTGTGCAACTGCAAGAGCAACAAAGACCTGAAGTAGCTTTTCATCCCATTCCTGAACAAAGGCACGTCCTTTTCTTGGAAAGCACGTGTCTCAGCAGGAGCTGTGAATGCCCCAGCCTGAAAATAGATTGGATAGCAGTTGTTCTAATTGCCAATATACACTTCGGCACTACCTCATCTAAATAATCCATAGCGAGAACTTGAACACTGAGAGCATGATGCACGATGCATCTGAGCCCACTGTTACAAAAGCTGCCCTCCATGCTTGCAAACTTGCCACAGCCACTAGTTGGTTGTCAACATTCACGATTCACAAAAGCCTGAGACTCACCAGCAGCTCCAAGGAACTGCATAGCCAGCTCCCGGTCCTCTTCATCCTGGTCTGCGTACTTGGCCTTGGCCTTTGCAACCTTTGTCTTCTTCCCTCTCACCGCCTGCAAGCCAGTCACGTCCTCGTCAGCATTGCTGTCTTGTTTGTTTACGCAGGATAGAGATCCTTTGTTGCAAGTCACTGACGCCTTGCTGCCACCTCTTGACGCTTGTTTGTAAGAAGACATGTGGCCATGTCTGCCTGTTGCAAAGCGGTGATGCTTGGAGTGATGGGTGCAACTGCTGGGCTGGCTTGCAGGGTCAGGGCACCCCAGCCCTCAAGGGTCACTGCATCTGCTGGCGGCACAGGCAGACAGTCCAAAAACAGCCTCAAGACAGCACCTGCGCATCTTCAGACAGGTCAATGATCCAGCTGCATGTGAAACATCACCTGAGGGGATGAAAGTTGCAGAGCATGGTAGGCTCAAACCGCAGACTAGCCTGCATTTCTCCCCAATCATTAGAACTGGCAGCAAATCAATGCAGCAAAACAGTACGTGCCCAGCGCACCAAAGAGCCTACATGAAAGCTTCTTAGTCGTTCACTGACCTGCTGTTGAGGCTGGGTCTGTGCCCCTGCTTGGGCCTGCTGCCCTTTCCCTTCAACCTGCTGCCCTCTGCCTTGGGCTTGTTGCCCTTTGCTTGCTCCTCCACCTGCCTTGGCTTCCCTTCTTGCCTTCTCAGCTTTCCTAGCCGCCTCCAGGCTCTGCCCATCTGACTGCTGCTTGATGTGTCCAGTTGTGTTGTCTGTGGCTGCTGGTGCTGGTGCCTGTGAAATGCCTGGAGCAGGATCCAGGGAGCCGGCAGCTTCAGTATGACCAGCAGCAGAGCTGCCTGGAAGGCCGTTGGCTGTGGTGGAGCTGCCAGTACCCGCCTCTGAACCCTGCATCTCAAAAGACAGAGAAGCAACTTAACAATACAGTAACTCACTACTACTGAACATCGCGCTGTCCAGGGTGATGTTTGCTGTGGCAATTTTTGCCAGCACAAGACATGGGCACAGCTGCGTGCAATTGACGCCCATGCGCACAGCTGCACATGAAGTGCACACGTGACCAGGCCCTGATGATGAAGTTGACCCATCTAAACCTTGATGAAGATGGCTGGCAGCAATCTTGTGGCGCCAGGAAGACTAAATTTGCAAATGGGAACTTGAGCACTGACCTGCTTCTTCATCAACTTGCGTTCTTTAGCTGACAGGTGGCGCCGCCCAGTGGCCCCAGCGGCGGAACTGTCTCCCTCAACTTCCTCATCTACAGCAGACATTGGCCCCGACTCAGAAGCCTCCTCAGGTGCTGACAAACCATACCTGCGATCAGTCATGAAGCTTCACAAATGTCATGTGGACAAAGATGATGTCATTAGCACATACCATTTGGTTCTGACAATCCTGCCGCTGCAATATGGTAGTAGAGGAAATGTATCATAATGGGTTCTCACAGCAGGAATTGGCATGTTGGCACCATACAGGAGCACGTCAGAATGTCAAAACCAAGAGCAGTAGCTTTGCATTGGCGTACATACATGTTTGTAAGAGAGAATCAACGCTGATGGCAAGCCTGACCCTGATCCTGAGCCTGACCAGCCTTGGGGCGAGCACAAGAAGCATCTTGGCGGATAGCTATGCTGTCAAGTTTTTACTTGGTCTGAGATGCACCTACATGATATGTCTGTAGCCACCACAGCTCCTGAATAAGGTGCAGCATTCTGCCTAGAGATCAATCGTGGCACACATACCATCAATTCATATAGAATGTGTGCACATGTAGGGTCAGAATGAGGACAAGGGTTGGGTCCATAGCTGTGTACCTGGAGTAGCTCTGAGCATGCTGCATCTGCCTGTTTGTTGGCTGTGCTGCGCTGTCCAGGAATGCTTCTAGTGCACTGGCTGCATTGCCAGAGCCCTGCTGGGATCCAGCTGCAGGTGTAGCTGGCTGTAAAGCTGCATCTGCACCATCGTCTGGGATCTCATCTGCAAAACATGCAATGCACAACAATGAGTAAGCGTGGTCATTCAGCGCTGTCAGCACAGTACGCTTGGGCAACTGCAGCAGGTGATGCCTGCTGAGACTACATCACCCATGTCATACATCTATGGTAATGTGTGAGGGTACAACCGTGTTGCATAGTTTTTGTACTATCTCTCAAGTCCTGTAGTGAAGCTTTGCAGCATCGTTCAAGTAGACACTATTGGTCATGCATACTGTAACAACTGTAGCGACAGTAGCAGTGACAGCGCTAGCCAGTATCTTGATGTCATCACTGCATGCTGCATTATGCACATCGTAGGTGGAGATGGGTACCTGTCTCTGGCATATCCTCATCGTTCAGATCTTCAGTACCATCTTGCTGATCCAGAGCCACTGACTCACCGTCTGCCAGCTTGGGCGCCCGCTCACCAAGATGGGCTGCAATGGACGACTCATCCTGTGTAAAGCAATAACATGGTGTTCTGGATGTTGACCAATTGGATACACATGCACAAACATGCATGCATTCAGAGCTGGCATGCAGACTGCACACTGATGCAGCAGGCAGGGTAGCTGTTCATGAGGAGCACACAACAAAAAGCAAGTAGCAGATACAGACTGAGCTGCCAAATGAACATTTTCAAACGTAGGCAACTGCATAATGAGAATGAATGATGAAGGATGAGCAATGCGCGATCCATGATGAAGTACATCATTGTGGCCCAGCAAAGGCCGCAATACACAGCTGTTTGAACAGCAAAGGAAGCGTGTGTGCCAACAGAAATCAGGGCAGGGTGCTGACCAGCTTGAAGAGGAAGGCAAAACCCATAACAAGCGGGTTGGGGGGCAGGAAGTTCTTCTTGCCCCTGATCATGAAGGACCCCACTGTCAGGTACTCCCCAGTTGGAGCTGTCTTGGATACCTGCAGCCAACAATACGCTCTGTATGCAAAGGCTGGACATGTCACGTCTATGACATGCAATCAACCTATTGTATTGTGCTCACTTCACAATACAAGATGCAACTGGAGCAACTGACCCTGTTAGAATGCTGGCTGCCCACAGCGCAACTAACCAGCATCTGTGTGAGCAATGCAGAATTGGCCAATATCTGAATTGGAGCCTGAGGCTTTTGATGTGTATGATCACACTGAATCACATTCTCAATGTACATTAATGTCTTGGCTTCCTCGTGGTCATCTGAAAGTTGAGACAATTGTCTTGAGCTTGGGGAGACCTATGTCCCAATGTAAGACCTAGGCAAGGGACCCTATCTGGTTGGACCCATGACCTAAAATTTACAAGTATGCTGGACACTGCTATGCTTGACTGATAGGCAATGCCCATAGAGGATTGCGCCTTGCACAGAAGCTGATGTCAGTGGAAGCTGGTGCGCACCTGGTGATGATGCACCCACCAAGCCGACGTCACAATCTTTGCGTCCCAGGCAGCACTGCGGCAGACACAGGCGCAGCCAGCCTGAGATATGCTCCAAGGAGGAAGTGCCTTCTCAGGTTCATGGTTTTTGATGATGGTGGAGGCTGCACCATGCAGATCAGCATGCACATACAGGTCTCCCTTTCTGCAAGCACATCAGACACAGTCAGCATGCACATACTCTCCTGAAGGTACAACAGACATAGTCAGCATGCACATACATGTCCCCCCTTCTGTGAGCACAGCAAGTTTGATGTGGCACAATGCTGACAAGCAGGGGCTGTGGGGTTGGTGGTTGGGGGAGATGCATCTTTGCGCTGATGGCCCTTGAAGCACATACAAGTCTCCTTTCCTGGAGGTGCAGCAGGCACAGTCAGCTTGAAGTGCAGGCAAACGGCCCAAGTTTGAAGGGCCAAGTGCCTGTGTTTGTCTGCAGCATGCCATGGGCCGGGCTGCTTGGTTGCAGTTTGCGCAGCTGTAACTGCTCAGACCACAAAATACATATGACACGATCAGATAACATCCTATACGTCAGTAACAAAGGCAAGAATCACATGTATGCACCTCAGAGTAAGGTGAAGCCTTTTACAATCCTGTGCTAGTCGTCAATCGTTGAGAGATGGTCATACAAATCTTTGATCTCAGACTGAGCCTGTCAGGGAAGCTATTGTGAGCTCACTTGAGGTAGCGCTTGACAATCAGCTCATTCTGTTGTGCATCTCTGCCGCTGATGACCAGGTAATTTTCGCTGGTCACAAACCAGTTGAACTTCTCAAACCACAGGGGCTTGCGCACATGCTGGATGGCTGTCTTGGTGCGCACTTGGCTCAGCTGCTGCTGCGCCTTCTTCTCAGCTGCCTTCAGCGCCTTCTCATTGGCGTCCACTGTCTTCTGATGCTTCACGATGTGCTGCTTGCGCTTCTCATAGTGGATGCGTGCGTTGGCATATGCGTTGAAGTCCAAATCAAGCTCCACCTGCAAGAAGCATGTTGCATGTTATGCTTTCTGGCACATGTGTCCAGCAGTAGACAGCTGCAGTAGACAGCTGCAGTAGACAGCTGCCATTTACCTGTTGTGATGCTTGGGCTGTGCATGGGAAAGCATTTTTGCAATGCTTGAGTGACATTGAAAGTTGCGATTGCAGATCAGAGGTGGGCATTTCAGCAGCAGACTGACATGCAGCTTCACTCTTGGCTTCCCACCTTAGTAGCAGGCCGTGTCATGGCTTCATCGTCAGCATCCTCCTCGTCCAAAAAATTCTCCAGCACAACTGTGATTTTGTTCTTGTCCAAGGCCAGGGAGTCAATGAGACCTGCCACTGGATTACCAGCTCGCCGCTCTGCCTTGATCATCTGACCTAGCTCCCTCCAGTCCAAGCCTGATGCCAAGGCCTCCCTGACTGCATTGATGGCAGCATCCACAGCCTCCAGGTTGTACTCAATCAGGGCAGCCTGCAAGGTTGCAATGTAGCAGTCAGACACATGATCATTGATGCAGCTCTTCCCTGATAGCAAGGCATTATTGACTGCGGTTGTGGCTGCACCAACTGCTGCCAGGTCATGATCGCTCAAGGCCACCTGTATGGACATGGGCGCAGTGAAAGGATGCTCCTGGCTGTTTTATTGAGGCCTTACAATTTGTTGCTCTCAAACCCATAGCCTGTGCATCAGGTCAGCACCATTGCAGTCACCTAGCATACGTTCACAGAGAAACCTGCAGAGGGGCTAGCTAACTTTTGACAACTGTCTTTCTTTCTACACTCTGCCCACCCATCTGACTGGGCAATTGATCACATTGAAAGCAAGAGGGAAGCTTGTGCAACTTCCTGCTGAACAGGCATATGCTGAAATGCCTACCCTACAGTTGGACTGGCAATGCACCTAAGCTACATTGAGCACAGACTGTTCCAAACAGAATTCTCACATGCCATGACAGATGACAGACTGAGCTGATGCTGAGGTTCTGGTACCTTGCTTTCTGCTTCAGCTGCGTCCCTCTCTAGGTCATCAGCTCGCTTGCCTTGGTCCATCATGATGCGGTCCAGCTTGGCCAGGGCTGCCTTCTCCTGCTGGCTCTGGTTGCGCTCCACCTGCTGCCCCTCTATCTGCATGTCAACATCTTCATCTTCAGCTGTGCATCTGTCTCCAGGGGAGTTGTGCAGCAGTCGCATGCAGCTTGACAGCACATTCCTGTGTTATTAGCTACGCCTGCTTTCCCACGGGGCATGCCTGCTTGACTTGTGCTGTAGATTGATGTCTACAGTTGTGAGCACAATTATGTCAAAACTTCTGTACCTCTGTCTCCGTTACTTCAGGCAGAGGTGCTGAGCATGCTGTACACCAGCACCTTGTGGAACAATTCAGGAGAATCCTTTGCTCTTTTGCTTCTGAACAAGCTTGTTATGATGAACAAGGTTTATGAGTTGCCCGTTGTGGCGAGTGAGATGTGCAAAGGTTGCCCAATTCCTCCAGCTTCAGAGAGTGTTACGGCTTCTTTATGCACATCATGCCTGCTGTGATGGACTATAGGCCATGCCAGTGATCTGTTGACATGCCAAGCATGCACGGGGACATGCTAGGTGCTGTGCTGTCAGTTGCTGCGAATGGATATTGGCATCTAGAAGAGTAACAGATACTGACAAAGCATATCAACATCTGAATGTGCCAGCTGAGCGTCACCCTAGCATAGAACTCATCCAAAGCGGCATCATAGGTCTCAAACTCCAGCTTCTGCAGACCCTCATTCTGCTTCAGCAGCAGAGGGTCAAAGTCCTCATACACAATACCCTCCAGCTTTTTGGCTAATTCGCTAGGGTCGGTGCCAGAGGGCTGTCCAGGGTCAGGAGCAGGGCTAGCAGGAATTGGCTGGGCAGGAGTGACTGGCGCCTCTGCAGACTGCTTCTTGCTACGCTTTGGCTCATCTGCATTGTCTCAGGTGCTGTGAGTAACAGTCAGCATTGCAAAAAATGGCAGGCTTCATTACTGATGCATCTGCAGACAGTTTCCTGCTACTCCGTGGCTTACGTGCAGAATCTCACGTGTTGCCAGAAGTCCCAGTAGTGAAGTTCCAAACTGCAGCATTGCCCAGCTGATCAGAATGCGCGCTGAGCCACTGCTGGATGATGCTGTTGAGCATTTCTGCTGAAACCTTATTGTGAACGCTGCATCATTACACAAGTCAATATGCCCTCCCGAAAGTGATGCTGCCTCGTACTGCTAGGCTGTTCAGTGCTGGCACAAGTGTGACTTGATCACAGTGACCCAGGCATGTCATGCCGGCCTTCTGATACATGTCAATCACGCATATGACTCTGACACTCATTAAATCCATTGTTGCAAGTCCAATTCATCTTTGCCTAAATGGCAAGGTTTGCATGGATCCTATTGCAATGCAAAAATAAACACACATCTGCCTGCCTCGCTTTACCTCAGTTTCCCTGAAATGCTGCTGCACTGCAATGCCTTGATCATAAACCAGTGCAACGGAACAGAACATGCAGCAGAAAAAAGCCTTTATGGAAAGGATACATTACCTGCCCTTCTATAGGTGATGTAACCTTTGGGTGCTTGACTCTCACAGTCATCCAGCCATTTCTCCCAAGCTTGTACTGCTGCCAACATCCCTTGCCGCTGGTCCGGCCCCAGGGGCTTTGCCTTGAGCTGCTGCTGAGGTGATAGGCCAGCTGAAAGGATACAATGGTCGGCCACAGCAGGACCATACGGCAATGCCACATTCAGAGCACCTGCAGACACAAACCATCAGTTGCAAGGTGGCAACAAGGTTGGTCTGGATGCACAGATGATCTGAAGAAGCCTTACATCACAGGGCTGAGGCACCGCATACATGCAGTATCCTTGCACATGGATGCTGACCATACTCTATGGGCATGGGGTCTTTGAGAGCAGAACTTGGACAAATAGTTTGTCTATGCACTTTGGACTTGATACGTCCTGATGCAGCCTGAGTGCATCTGTCAAGTCTCCAGGTCATGCTTGGTGGCAAACAAATGTTCCAAAAAGGGCGTGCACATCTTCTGATACGGCAGATCTGTAAGCCCACTTTGATTGTTTGGCTGTCATAGTGCAGCCTTCCACGGGCAAATCTCACCCATGCCCATGTGAATCTGCTAGACATCCAGCAACTTAGCAAGAACGTATTTTGGTACTTGCGCCTGCGATCAGCTTGTGATCACAGCTTGCCCTACCTCTCAATGTCTGCTTTTCATCTGCTGATTCCAGGGCAGCCTCCAGCTGCTCCTGAGATATTGCCTGCCGCAGCCTGATAGTGTGAATAGGGTATGGGTGGCGCGCCATGATGGCAAAGCCCTTTGCGTCATCCCTATGTGACCTCAGTAAGGTCAACACCTCGTAGTTGGAGTCTGCTAGGATCAGGTTGCCCTGCGTTGAATGACAAGGGCTGTGTCATGGCATGCTTTGTTGCAACTTGCATCAGCAAGTCAGTAGCAAGACCTGTCAATGGGGTCAAACATGCCTAGCTAGCACCCCTCCCCCCCCCAGAACATCCAGGTAGTAGGCACATCGCTTTCTTGCTGTTCAAGGTGTGATGCATGTTGTGGCAATCACGCAACATTTATGTCACATGTAGATTGACCCCATTGATAGTCAAATCAGCTCGCACATGTGTGACAATGCAAAAGAAAGGTAATAAGCTGCGATGCCTGCAACAGCTTGTTGCTGTTGCTGACTTTGCTTGCAAGGTTGTCAGTGCATGCATATATGCATGACTGATGATAACACAGGCTCACATGATGCCACCACAAAACCTCTTGCAAGCAGTTGTGCCTGCAGAAGCACCTGAGAGTACAGCTCCAGGATGAGATGGTATCTGGCATCTCCAGAACCAAACTGGAAATCCACAATACGGTCAACTCCGAGCTGCTTGATGTCTTCCAAGCGCCTTGTTCGCAAATGCTTTCGCAGCTTCAGGGTAAAGTTGCTGGGTGTGTCGCTTTTCTCCTTTTGATACTACAGCAGCACGACATGCATTATGTACGCACTCTTGGTGACAGTCTGAGTATGTGTCTGGTGCCATCCCTGCATTTGTGCCTGTATATGTCATGCAGAGGTACCTGTGTGGTGTGGAAGCGACTCCCACTCTCTAACACCAAGAAAGCTTTTTCACCGTCCTCACCGCTTTTTGCCAGCTTCAGCATGTAAGTCTGCATCAAGATTGCATGGTCAATGTATGAAATACATCGTGCAGCAAATCTGGTGGCCACAAGCGAGACCAGCACAGCTACAAGCACTGCCTGCAAGCAGAAAGAGCTGGCTTCGGGGCTGACAAGTGAATGTGGATACTATTGT
>JAABUO010001799.1_pt1 | contig 27117 bp, 37 predicted proteins | sample 5559291 | NCBI WGS metagenome assembly JAABUO01 (sample SAMN10711878, study PRJNA513372) | rock metagenome | isolation source: Antarctica rocks | place: Antarctica: Victoria Land, Finger Mt sud
AGCGCCCCTTCAGCACTCTAGCCCCGCCACCATCCCCAAGGAGACTGCTCCAATCACTGCCAGATCTCCCTTACCTCAGCCGCAGAAGCAGCTACAGCAGCAGCTGCAGCAGCATCAGATGCCACACCAGCTGCATCCACAGCCACAGCAGCAGACTCCGATGCATGAGTTAGCGCCTGTTACCTTGTTGACTTCTCCTCTACTTCACCCTCCACCAGCTCAGTTGCTCTCCTCTGGACATGTGGCAAGTGATGACGGTGCTACCTCCTCAGGTCTGCAGCCACAGTCTGGGCTGCAGCTGGATCCCAAACAGCAGCAGCAGCAGCAAACTCTGCAAGAACCACAGACTGGGGCTATGACCCTGCAGCAGCAGCAGCAGCAGCAGCTGCCTCAGCTGCAGGCGCAGCCAGCGCAGCAATTGCATCTTCAATCCCAGACTTGGTCAAGGCCAACACTGCAGCAGCGGTGTCAGCAGCATCCTGGTCCAACACTCGTGTCCACCTGTGATGAAGGTTCTGCTGCCACCATTGCGGCAAACAGCAATGATGTCTGTCTGAATGCCGACAGAGGCACCAGAGGGGCTGCTGCTGCTGCTGCTGGGGAAGCTACTGTCCCCGCCGCTTGCCTGGAGGTTGTCGAACTACCAGAAGTGTTTGGCAGCTTTGTTGAACAGCTCCTTGATGCTGCTGCATGGCCAGAAGACAGTGCAGCAACAGGTATGACGAATAGTTTACAGTTGTGCAAACTGCACGTGTGGAAAGTCGCCTGTCAAGTAGATGCTGGGGTAGACAAGTTTGTTGGTTGCACTGACACAGCCGAGACAGATAAGCTGCTGCAGCTCATGCCACATTCACTGTTTGATTTGTTTATTCACTGACAAAATAAAGAGATGAAGTAGCCAGAAGTCTGGGTGTAGATCAGTGATAGTGAACTGCTATGCCTTCGTTGTATGGTAATCATGCATTCACAAACAATGTGTGTTCTGCGAGGGTCCTGTTAAGCCAACCAGTGCTGCAACCACTCCCAGATGCTGCTTCTGACTGCTTCCATATTTGTCAGGAAACTATTGCTTGGTTCATAGCTGCACTGACCTGCATGTTGCTCCTCACCACACACAGTGTGTCTTCAGGAGATGAAACAGCAGGAGCAGAGAGGTGTGAGGAAGAAGAGGACGAGGCTCTCAAGGCAGGAAAAGATCAGACTGCTTGCATGGCCGAAGCAGCATATATGGATCAAGAGGATGAGCCTGCTTGGCTGGAAATTCCAGAAAAGGATCAGACTGGCATGGGAGAGCGTGGTGAGGGGCCCAAAACAGAAGAAGAAGGTCAGAGTGCCACGGCAGAACAGGATCAGACTGCTTTGGTGAACGAGGATCAAAGCCACAGGCAAGACATTGGTAAAGACAAAGGCGAGTGCCAAGAAGGAACGCTTGACAAGGAGGAAGATGGCAAAGGAAGAGGAGATAAGCCAATGGAGGAAGAAGACAAGGAAGTAGAAGATGAGCCAGAGGAACTGCTGGATGGCAGGACTCCTGCCAGGTCAGCATCACTGATTACACAACTCTCAACCAGACCTAATTGCATTGAGCACTTGTGAAATCAGTCTGCTGGACTTGTAAGGACGGTCTGCTGATGTGTGTGGTGTAAAACAAGCTGTCCTCGAACATAGTGCAGCACTTCTGCTGGTCTTTCCTGAGTTGCTCCTTATGCACGCTGTGACACACTGCTTTGCAGAACGTGCACAGCCATTGCAATGTATCATGTACAGTAATAAGACGTGTGACAGACTTTGCCCTGCTTTCGGCACGGCAAAAGCATGTATCTGTGTGGATGCAGCCCATGGCCAAATTTGGATGCCTTTGAAGGCATCACGCTGCCAGAGCAGGAAGCTGGTCAGCTCAAGATGTACACCCTCAGCACCCGATTGGAGATGTATGTGGACCAGGCTGTCTGGCACAAACTGGCTAGGCAAGGCTGCTGCTATGTGCTGTCTTGTGATGTTTGATTTCATGTTTGACTTGCTACCTGTCTGTCCCAGTCCCTAGCACAGCATGCACTCTGCTGTAGTGCTCACCACTGATTTCCTGCTGGACTGGTGGCATGCATCAAGCTTGCAGCTTGCACCCTCATGAACCTGTCATTACTCTGACTGAATTGAGTCCAGGCCTGGCCACACACTATTGTTATGCATCCCCTTTTGTGCCTTTGCCAATGAGATCATCTGGCGTACATGCTTTGTTTCGTTCAAAGTGTCAGGTGCTTTCATTGCACAAGTCAAAACTGCTGCAGTTTGACCTGAGGAGAAATGCCTGCTTTGATTGCAAGCCTGCCAAGGCGCTCATGTCTGCAGTCATTGCATGGACAGCCGCCAATGATTTGTTGAGTAATGTCTAAGCCTGATCTGTGTGTAGGAGCGAGAGGGACATCTTGTACAGCAGCATCAAAGCATTGGAGCAGCACCTGCAGCACAAGATGGCCCAGTGGAGCCACACTAATCTGCTAAGCTACTGTCAACGTCTTCTAGCAGCAGTGTCCAACACTCAGCGGCACACAGCTGCTGTTGAAGCTGCTGCAGCAGCAGCAGCTGCAACAGCTGCCAAAGGGACTTCTCCATCAGTTGCTCATGCTAGAGCCCCTGATGCTGCAGCTGTTGCTGTTCCCAATGGTGGTCTGGTGAAAGCTACTGCCACAAGTGCTGCTCCTGCCAGTCCTTCGACTGGAACCACAGCTGTCAACTATGCTGACGTTAACTCTGCTGGTGTTGGTTCTGCTATGGTCAGCACCTCTGTCCCTGCTGTGGCTGCGTTGCTGGCAACTACCAGTCATGTGGCTGCTCCTCTGGTCTGTACTGATGGCCCTGCTGGGGAATGCGCAGCAGTTGATGCTGCTGTTGCTGCAGCTGCTGGCACAAGCCTGGCGCAGCTTGTAAGCATGGCCACAGTCAAGCCAGCTCACGCCTCAATGCAGCTCGCAACAACTGTTTTCACTGCTTCTCCTGCAACATCAGAACAGAGTCCAGCTGCGCCTGCAGCTTGTTCAGCAGCAGAGGCAGCGGTGCCTTGGACGCCTGCAAGGCTGCCACGTCCCCCATCATCATCATTGCAAGCACCACCACCAACAACATCGCCGCCAACAACACCGCCACCGACAGCACTGCCATCAACAGCTGTGCTACCACAGCTGTCTCTCCCATGTGCAGCAGCAATGACAGCACCACAACCTGCACCACTTTCAGCAGATGCCTTGCCACCGTTACCGCCAGTAGCAACATCATTGTCCCAGGGTTGTGTAGCAGCACCGCCACCTCCGCCAGTCCCCTTGCCAGCAGCAACAGTGCCTCCTCTACCACCACCGCCATCATCATCATGGGACCAATCTCAATCACAACCGCCATCATGCCAGTCATCACCTCAAACCTCATTGCCCCTTTTGTCATGGTCCCAATCACCATCTCAGCCGCTGCCACCGCCATCTACACCATTGAGGATGTACCAACCACCATCACTGTCACCACCACCGCTGCCACCAACATTGCACAAACAGCCTCTTTTGTCACCACCTGATGCTGCCAGCATTGCCACACCCCTGCTGGCAGCAGCTCAAACAAGGTCTGTTGCAGTCCATCCCTGGGAGGACCAGCTCACAGGACTGCACGCTTCAGACGCAGCTTCTCAATTGGTGCTTGCTGTGGCTGCGGCCACTGCTGCCAGTCCTGGGGAAAGGGCGCAGGCAGGGCTGTTCCCTTGGCCCTACTACCTCATTGGCACCAGAGACTCGTTCACGAATGAGCTGGTCAAAGTGCAGACCCAGGTCAGCCGCATGGGGTGCATGCCAAGGCAGTTTTGTATGGCAGTCCTGTCTCTTGCCAGCAGGCCTGTGGTGTGTGCACTTATCTCATCTTGTTGCCCAGCAACGGTCTTCCAGCAAGACAAAGATGCTTTACAGCAAAATCCAGCACCAACTTGCCTTCAAATCAAGTCAAGCTTTCCTCTTACTCATGAGGCATGGCTCATATGCACTCTTGCTGCTGCTAGTTCCAGGCTTGTGCATGCACAAGCAACCTGTGTCTTATGCACTCGCATACCTCTGTTAGCTGAAGTGAGCAGCTGCGCGTGGCCATGACAGTTGAGTAGGTGAGTGAAAGCATGGTGGCGCAGGTTTGTAGCGGCAGCCGCAGGTTTATGAAGACTGAGTTCTTTTTCAAAGCAGGAGAGGAGCCTGACAATTACCAGCAGGTAAGTTTCTGACTAGTTGATGTGTTGCATTCAGCAGTCAAGGCATTGCTGTAGATCACAGTCTGTGTTCTGGTTGTCATTACCCACTGTTAGAATAATAATAATAATAATTAAAACGCTTTCCAGCTCATGATGAGCTAGGCACGTGCAGGACAAGTCTTGTCTCTCCAGAGCAGCCTGTCTTGTGCATCCCTATAAGGCCTACTAATACGACAGTTTTGACAATCACGTAATGCAACATCATTGATCTGGTGTTCTGGTTGGGATTACCCACTATTAGAGAAGGCTGCCAAATGCTTGGTACACCCATGTTTCTCTCCGTGAGCGGCAATCTTTGATCTAATCTGCAGTGTTTGACACTGGCAGTGTTGAGACCGACTGTTACGTCAAGAGTGTGCATCCGTTATTCAGAAACATGTTTCTTGATGCTGCTGAATTACCAAAGACAGGCAGTGACTCTGGCAGGCCCATAGTCGTAAAGCCAGTGAGCGCTGACGTTCCAGAAGGACTTGCAGGGTGGAAAACTTTTTGTATCTTGAGATGCAAGCTTGTTGTGTGCAGGTGCTGGCAGCTGTCAGACCTGCTGCTGGCAATGTCAAAGCTTCCAGCCTGCCTCCACAGCCCACTTGTCCACTGCCAATCACACATGCTGTCACGCCTGCACCTCCTGACTCACTCCCTCAGCAGCACAGTCACCAGCAACAGTCAGATGCTATCATGCCTGAGGCTATACAGTCTAGCCCTCAGCTGCAAACTCCTAGCCGCGGTGACCACCAATCATCTCCTACACCAAGCGTGCTACACGTCAGCATATTGAAGCCGCGCACAAAGACTGGGCTGGCTCGTGTCATGCAGCCCGACTCTCAACATGAAGCGTCAGCTGCAGCCATAGTCTCAGGAGACAGCTTTCAAGAGCAAGGGCTTGAGCCAGTGGCAGATACAGTCATGCCTGGAGATGCTGAGCTTGTTCCTCAGCAGGAAGCAAAAGCACCAGACACTGTCATGAGTGCAGCCAGTGGACTGGGCCATCAACCTGGCTGTCATTTGGCCTCTAGTGGGAGGGCTGTGGGTGGAAGCAGCCACTCTCAGCAGGGTCAGCTGCCCAGTGAGCAAGGTGGGGAGCCTTTCAAGCAGCGTCAGCTGCCTGTTGAGCAGGATCAGCTGCCTATTGTGGAAGACCAGCTGCCCAAGAAGCAGAGCCAGCTGCCTATCAACCCAAGGCAGCTGCCCCCTGGGCTTAGTCAGCTGCCTATCAAGCAGTCTCAGGTTCCCTGTGAGCCATGCTGCAGCAGAACACCGGAGGCCTCTACCAGTCTCAGCAGAGCTACATCTTCACAGGAGCCTTTGCACTTAGATCATCACCTGCCTAGCCAATGCTTACCTGATTCTCACCTTCAAGATTGTGCTCATGATGACAGATGTTGTGAACCGCCACATAAGAGCAAGGCAGCTGCTGAGAAGGGAACTTTAACACCACCACAGTCTGATGCTGACTATGTAGCTGCTGGGGGGCATTGTCATCAGCCTGAGGCTGTTGCTGGCAGCCCTGATGAATGCACAGGTGCAGACAGCAGCGCCAGAGGTGACAACAGGGCTGCTAGAGACAGCCCCAGTGCTGACCATAGACCTGCTGGTACAGACTCTGATGGTCTGTGCCCTGTGGGTATTACCACATACACTGCGGTAAGGTGTTTGTGACTATGCAATTGTCCGTGACATGCGTCATGCTGTTGCATGAACGTGTATATGATCCTGAGGCCTGTGCGCTGCACTGGCTGCTGCTAGTATAATGTTTGTGGCTTCCTGCATTGCATGCTGTCAAATAACACACATGACGTGTGCTCTGCAGAGTCAATGCAGACGTTCTGCAGGGTCCTACTTATGTGATTGACACAGCGCTGCATCATCTGTGCATATTGATACTGCCAACCTCCCCACCCGTGACGCCTCAGCATCTGCAAAAGATGCCCAACAGCGCATCCCACCATTGCCACAATAGGATGACAGATCAAGACAGTGCTGTTGAAGGCAGATGTGCCCAGACCAACGCAGATTCGTAACATAAGGTTGCAACAAGATACGTAGATCCTCCGTGTCAAGCTTTTGCAAGTTGGAATGCAGGCAGACCAACCGTGGCAATCATACTTGTCTGAATGTGTGGAGTCATGCAGTTCTACAGCTCAGAGGAGTTGGCAGCCATTGAGGCAGGAGCAGACAGTATACACAGCAAGGCTGAAGCCAAGCTGTTGCCGCCGGAGTGCTTCCACGTGACTGCAGGCAAGGCTGGCCTGCCCAAGCGTACCAAGTTCTTCTTTGGCGCAAGATACTTGTGGACCAGGGAGCAGATGAGTAGTATAGCTGCCGCTAGGAGGGCGCATGGTGTCCGTGTGGATGTGCCTGCACCGCCAGCCTGGATGCAGGTGGCTGTTCACATCTCCGTGCATATGTCTGTCTGCACCTTGCATACGCATATACATATGCAAAATGGATCACAGCTTAGTTGGTAAATGCTGTGCTGTGCTGTGCTGTGCTGTGCTGTGCTGTGCTGTGCTGTGCTGTGCTGTGCTGTGCTGTGCTGGAAAACAATTCTGCAACTATACAGAGGTAGTGACACACAAATGATGAGATCTATGCTCTTCTCTGATCATCCCCATGGCTGCATGCAGGCACAGGTTGAGGAACCCTTGGTGGCAACAGGCCTGGCCCCCAAGGGCTTTCTCAATTCTTATGCCCTGAACATGTATCACGACGGCAGTGAGGGGATTCAAAGCCATTACGATGATGCAGACCGCTTCAGCCGGCCTATCTACTCCGTGCGCCTGTTTTCGGATTCCCGATTATCCTTTGGCACTCAGCTGTATGGCTACACCAACGGCGCCTTCTGCGTTGACATGCCAAGGTAATGCACCTGCATTGGACCCCATCCCATCGCCATGTTTGCCTCTTGCCTGCGACATGACCAAATCAAGGACCTCAGCCATGAGTGCTTTGCTGTGATGCTCAGCTCAGCAAGCCTTCGCAGCCTTGACGAGATTTTACTGTCATCTGCCACTGTCTGCCAGCTGCAACACAACTATTCAGTTTGCTGAATGGCTTTCAGAAGACTGTACACTCAGCAAGGTTTTGCTTCTGAGGCTGACAGGCATATGTTGAGATGTTGGCCTTAGCGTAACTACTGCTGATACAGAGGGTGCGTTACGGTGATGGAACAGGGAGGTTATGCTGCCAGTGGTGTCAAGCACTGTGTGCGTCCAGTGGACATGTCTGGTAAAAGCCAAATTTGATCATACAGTATTCTGTATGCATGTGCATGCAAGCCGTGGAATCAAGTCGGAAGGCTGTGTCTGTGGCCTTCACCTGCTTGCATCAGTAAAGGCCTTGTGCTAATGCCATCCCATGTCAGCCATGCATTTGTATGTACCCATCTTTGCCTTGAGTCTGCCATCCCAGGGTGTTCACAGAGTTCCATGCTCCATAGTCAGCATGGAGATGCATCTGCTGTGTGTCATGTGCTGCTTTGAAGTCCATCTTGATTTTATAGCAGTCACATGCCTTAAGGAAGAAGGGAACTGATCCCAAGAGAGAAGCACAGCCATGCATCCAGCAAAAAACGGTTCTGACATTGTTCAGCATGCATTCCCCTACACAACCAGATTCATTTTTACTTTGTCCTAATACTCAGCACATGCGCAGAGCAATGCTTCATACAGATAGACAGACGTGATGGTGTGTACAGGCAAGAGTGCAGGGATGATCATGCGGCAGATCAATGCGGATGCCCTGGCAGAAGCTAAAGCCCTACACCTGGAGCAGACTTGTGACCTTTTGCAGGCTTGCCACCTCAGCTCAGACACAAATGTTATGGACCAGAAGCCTGCTTACAGCTCAGGCTCTCCTGTCCCATCCAGGCAGCTTGGAGTTAGGTAAGACGCACACGATCCTCTGCATCATACTCTGTCACCCAAAATGCATGCACGAGGATCTGCAAGGCCATCTGTCCTTAGCTGGGTGTCAATGCACAGTCAGATACTTGGGCAAGGCACGATTGTCACGGCCCTGTGCATCACACTCTTTTGCATAATTTGCAATTGCAGAAATCGGCAAGGCGGTCTGTCCTGTAAGCCTGTAATCCATGCACAGACACTAAGGGGAAGGTTTCTGAGGGCCTGTTCAGGTTGACACAGGGTGCTCTCTCCTGCTGTGTGGTGCCGCGGCGCAGTTCACTGAGCTCACAATGCAGTGGCAAGTGAAATAGCTGGACCACTGCAATGGCACTTGCCTCGTAACAACTGAACATCACAAGATGCCATGTTGCTGCTGCCATGTTCTGTCTCTTGACCATGTTGCTGCTGTGCGCTGTCTCTCTGTCACGTTGCTGAGCCCTGCTGCTCTGTTTTGCTGCCTGATGTCACCTGTGTTTTGTTGTTAGCGTTGTTAGCGTTATTGCTATAGCAACTGCAGCCTCTTGGGTGGCTGCATCTTGTTGCTGTGCAAGCCTGTAGCTTGTCGACGTGGACGTCACGGTTGTGAGTTTGGCAATACAGGCTGCATGCCAGCAGCAATACAAGTCATAGTGGAGCAGGGCGTCAGACTGATCAGGCCCAGATCAGAAGAGTCATGAATGCCATGCTCAAGCAGGTATGACCTGTCAATGCACCCTTCATTGCCTCATACATCTTAGCTGCAGTGAAGTAGCAAGCTGATCAAAACACAGACTGCACACTGCAACCTTTTGCTTATTGTGTGGGTTGTGTTTGTGACAGTCTGCGTAACAAGCAGAACGCATGCCATGGCGTGAGATTGCTATCCTTTTGTCTATGTTTGACTTTCACTAGTGTCTGAGGTAGTTCCTGACAACAGCTCAACAGCCTGGAATTCTGCAGATCATCTGTATTGTTTGTTCCCTTGGCCCATCTTGACTTGCTGCTATTGCTGTTTTGTTCAGCTATATAACACACATATGTATATAATATATAACGTATATGATATGTGATACAATGTATAAGCTGATTTCCTGAGGCATGCCTGCAGCACCTTCCTTGTGATGATGCAGCTTGTGTGAACTGAAGCAGCACCACTCTGCAGCATCCTGATGGTAGGAACAAGCATACTACAGTAGCAGTGCAAGGCTCCAAGACTCCATCTCGGCTTTGGTCAAATGTGTCAAAGGAAAAAATTGTGCACTGCCTGGTGGTTTCATGACAGACAGTCTCATTTTGCTTAAAATGCGTATCAGCAAGAGTTCTGTGAATGCTCATTATTTGTTTTGAAGCGTGACTTGCGTGCATGTGGGTGATGCAGGTGGCAGGTGACTACCGCAGGGAGCAGCGAGAGGCAAGGCAGCGGCAGGCAGAGGCTCGAGACATTGAGCGCTGCATGGAGCGCATGCTGAGTCAGGTGGCAGCCAAGGAGCGCATGATTGATCACGATGTCCGCCTGGTGAGTACACCAGCTGCAAGTGAATCATAATTCATGCTGTAGAGCTGACATGGTTGGCGTTTCATTTAGCGAGGGCATGATGAGTTGTGTACTCATAAACCGTGTTGACATGGCTTATGGTGAAGGCAGTGAGATACGCTGATTGCATCCGAGCATCTCATTGGTTCCACCCAGACTGCTGTCACAGCTAACAGGGCATGCGAGATGTAGTGCAAGCATGCCTTGCTGAGGGGTGACTTTGCCTGCTCAAGTGTTGTATGTCATCATGCAGGTGGTCAGCAACATGATGTGTGCATTAGAATGGCAGCTGCAGCCTCGACCACACGTGAGACAGCATCAGCTCCCCACAGGCCACCCTGCCTTGCACCTATACCCTCACACACCACAAGGGCACCAGCCAGGTCACTTGAAGGTGCTGTCAGCAGGGTCTGCCAATCAGCATCTGCCACTGCAGTCATGCACTCACCCCAGGCCGCAGCTGCCAGGGCAGTTGAGGAGTCAGCTAGATCAGCACCAGAGACAACTGGTGCAAGGAACGCTTTGGACAGCTCAGCATCAGGCAGGACATGTACCACAACCATTGCTTGTCGAGTCATCAGGCCTACAACCACACTCACCAGCTCAGCTTCCTCAGCAGCTGCATCAGAACCTGACCTGGAGGCCAGCAGCTCAGCAGCTAGCAGGTGGCAATACCAAGCAGAAGCTGAGACAGCAGCTGCCACAACAGATGATGCATCAAATGACATCTGGGCAGGTGTTTTCTCAGCAGCTGAGTACAGGGCAGTTGCAGCCGCATTTCCCACACCACTTGGCATCAAGCCAATCTGATACTTTGAGGCGAGAACAATGTCAAGTTGCCCAGTTGAGCAGTGCAAGACAGGCTCACATACGCACTTGTGCAGCCACGAGCTTCACTCCGCTGCTCCAAGCATCACAGCCGATTGGTCTCATGTCTACTGCTCAGCAAGTTATGCAGCGCTTGGCCACACATCAGGCTGGCCCTGTATAGTCAGAAGTTGCATCTCATAGGCTGCCCTTGTTCAGTTCGATCTTGTGTCTTGCAAGTTGCAATTGAACTACTGGAATGCGTACTGTAAAGGTTCCCATAGTATGGTATTACCCAGGACTACACAGCAGCACCTCGAGGGAAGCAATTTACACTGACTGAATGAATCCATGTACTTGTGGCAATGTGCTCACATGTTTGTGTTCTTGGCTTCTGAATCAGTTCAGAAGCCAAGAACACAAAGATGCAGCATCTGAGCATCTTTGTGCTGCGGAATGCATCAATGCATTGCCATATGGCTATCCTACATTGATGTTCCTTATTCACCTGGCATAAGCTTGAGTCGAATGACGCGTCCCTCCTGTTGCAAAATGAAGCTGGTCATTGTGTTGGCACCTGGTGTGACTGCATGATATAAATTGCAACACTGTCTTATACATCTTGCATGCTCTGACCTCAGCCAAGCGCAAGACTGCACATGAGAACAGAGCGCGTTTTGTATTACAGCCTGTCATTTGAACAAACTTTGATTGATGTACCGCGGTCGGCCGACTGGTACAATTGTGCAAGATTACACATGCATGAGCTTAGTTAGAATCATCTCGAACAGATGAATGTTCCACTGAGCAGCTTGCGCAATTTGTGCTTCTGTAGTCTTTGCAAACACTCTGCTTTCTGTCCTGCTTTTTGGCCATGTTTATGCATATGTTGCATCCTTGCGTATCAAGATCTGCTGCTTCCAAGTACGGGGTAGCTCGCTACACATACAGCTGGCATCATAAGTCTGCTTACACACATTTGCATTTCTGTGGCCTTGAACATTGTTGTGCATCCCCAACTGACATATGAACATCAGTCACCATACCATTAGAGATTGCACACCCAACTCTGCAACCCCAGCTGTTCAGATTCCTGCAAACCCTAGCCAGATTCAAATTTCCAGCCAAGCACGGTATAAACTGTTGGCAACAGGCTGACGCAGTCAGCAGTCGAAGTCAAAGTCATTAGGAACTAAGGGCTCAACTCTCGCAATTTTTTCTGCACAGGCTGTGCAATGTGCTAGGTGAGCCTCTGCAAGTGGTTGTACTGAAAACAAAGGTTTGCTGACTGGTCAGGCTCAACCTCTGTCAGAGGCAAGCTTGTCCAGGCAGCAAGCCTTTGCTACCCCTTGTGTAAACAGACACTGCTTCCTGCTTGCTGCTTTGCTGAGAAAAGTAGATACTAGGCAAGACAGCTGGCATGTTTTGCCAGAAGGTTTGACCTTCACAGGGTATTGCTTCCTATGAATCTTGCCTGCTGGGCAGCCTCGAACCGGACTGTTGGCTGACACCAGCTTTCTTGCCTCACTCACCTGCTTTAGCCAAAGCCTTGCAGCTTGCGGCACAAGCGTTTTCAACGGCAACAGTCACAGCAGCAAGTGCGCAGGCTCGTCTGCTAACACTGGCTGGCCTCACCGCCATTTGCATTGCGCACAGCATTCACTCTAAGGTTTCTGCTGAAGCAGTGCCATTACTGTAAGCAGACTTTTGACGGCAGCTGTATTCTGCGAGCGTTTCTACCTGTAAGCTGCGAGCGTTTCTACCTCGAAGTCTCGATGGCGTTACATTTTCGAGGCTTGATCGAGGCCCGATCGTGGTTTGTCTATCGGTTCTGTACAGTCTCTCTGTTTAACAAGCTTCCGACCCGTTGTCGGCAAGGCTGATCATGATGCAGGGTAAACATACCTGGACAGCAGCAGAACGTCAGCGTGCGAGGGATTTTGTTAACTCCCTGCCCGAGGGGCATTTGGAGTCAGCTCGCGCCAAGGCACGACTCCCATCCGCATCCGTCGACGAACTTGTGCGATCTTTCAGCGATGACCGGGAGCAGCTGTCCCGTCTGCTGTGTGTTTTCGACGTCAACAAACCGGATCTTGCCAGATTTTCCCGACAGCTGAAGCCCTCAACGGACGTCCTTTCTGTGACCACGTTGAACAGCAAGAAGAAAGAAGAGCTGTGCGCCTGGTTTGAGTCATATTTGTCGCAGGTATGCCGTGTGTCAAATTTGTGGTACATACAACTTTAGGTTGTCATCTGGTGTCGAGATCATTCAGTCACAAAATCTGCCACCTGTCAATGCAGTGCTAGTGTGCAAAGACTCTTGTCTTCCATGTCACATTGCTAGCCTGAGAGCGCTGCAACTGCTTGTTGAAGGGCTGGAAGGGCTCAGCCAGAAACGCACTGACAGAATGCGGCAAGCAGCGTGAAGACGACAATGATGGTTTGCAGAGGCGCGAGCTTGCCAGGATGGTATGCTTGGCACGGCTGCACTGCTCATGTGATTTTGCATCTCTTACATGCCTGCAAGTCAACATTTGTTTCTGGTCAGCAACTTCTGCATGTCATGTGTCTCATTTACTCATCTGCTCATATACTGTATGTGCCTGCTGCAGAAGAAGACCTTATTCACCACAGCCTCAAAGGATCAAGCCAGGGACTTTCTACTGAGAATGGACGAACCTCATCTGAATCACGTTGGGCAGCAGCCAAAGTTACAAATTCCAGACTTGGGATCTGTTGGAGGCAAGGCAGCAAAGGTGGAAGCTATCCTCTCTGCAGCAGAAGGACAAGGTGGCCCATACAAGTTGTTGACTGCATTGGGTGAAACGTACACTCGGATGTTCTTGATTGAGCACTGGGAGCAGATTGCTGAGCTGTTTGGCCCCCAGGACTTTGGCTACAACAATGACTACATTCACTATGACAAGAACACATGCCAGCTGTTCATCCTGTGGGCATGGGCTCACATCTGAATGCTTTGTGTTTGCTGCTCGGCAAGGATCCTCTGCAAAGTGCACCTATGATCATCAGATCAGCAATCAGATTGCGGATTATTGCATCCATTCAGATTATGTCAAATGATTGCTGATAAATGCTGTTAGGAGCGGGTTATTTATTCAGGCTTAGTACTATCTGACGGCACACAAATAGGCATCTGAGCTGACTGGACAGGCCTTTGTAGCTGTACCCAAGTCTTGATCTCTGTAGTCGTTTTGAAACTTTGCATGCAAACACAGACACATCCTTCTGGTGTGTGACGAAAGTTGAAGTGCAGTCAAGTGCCTGCATTTCAGCATCCATGCATTGCATGCGCAAATTGTATATATTGCGGCTGTCATTGCTTCTGCTGTGTTGCTGCTGTCAACGAGTGCTGAATGAGAGTGCACAGATCTGTCTAGACGCCAAAGTATCATGTTCCTCGAGATACTAATCACTGGGAGAGCAAATGTGAGCAAGGCTGAGTCGAATGAAGCAAGCTTAATTAAGTTGATGCAACTTTCACAGCACAAAGGCCTTGCTTGTCCAAGTCAAATTGGCCACCAGGCCTGAGTGTACTGGTTAGCAAAGCTTAGATGTGCAGCCTGTGCAAAGACAAACACAACAGAAGCGAAGCAAACAGCGTTATTTCTCGCCGGGTAGCTCATGTCTATGGGCGACAACTTAGCTTAGTCTCTGTTCCTCTTCTTCTGTCATTACAATTGATCAGACCAGAGTTGTTTTCATAAGTGCTTTAGAACATTTGGGTATCTTTGTCTGACACTTTCAGTCTACTGGTCCAATGGTCATGGTTGGCCCCAACGACCTTTAAAATCTAATGAATGAATGAAGAGGTCTCGCGAAAGTGTACTGATGCGGTCAGGTCTCATCGGTGACGACCATCGACAGCAATGAAAGTGGTCATAATCGCCAAGGTGGGCGTCGCTGAACGTGTTCTTGTTCTGCCAAGGATATGTACTAATTTGCTTGCTGTTCAGGAATATCCAGAGTTGGTACTGGAATGTGAGGCAAGCGGCGACGACGTGGGCCACTCAGTTGCGGCTATCTTTTGCAAGAACTTCGGTCTGTCAGATTATCATTGCAGTGTGTACCATAAAGGTTTAGTGGTGAATTCAGTCCATCTCAAGCAGGTGAGCAGATCATTACTGATCAGGCTTGCAGTGTGGCACCCCGCCACCCTACTTGTCATCCACCACCGGGATGCGAGTTCTACTGGTATGGCTCCTTCAGGTTTACCGGGGAAACGCAGGGGCCCTGCGATTGACGGCCGTCTTCAAAAAAACGATTGCCTTTTACACTAGGAGAAGTCTCGAATTCAAGCACATCGCTGACCGGGTGGTCGTGTCTTTTGCTGTTCAGAATGCGGCCACAAGCCTTTTGTTTTCGGAAGCATGGGTAAAGGTGGTCGATGTGACGCAGTTGTCGGCTTTTGCAGCTGTTGAACCGTCTGACCTAGTCCCAACCAGCCTGGCAGACCTGGTTGAGCAGTGGAATGTACATGGCCCTGAGATGGAGCGTGATTTGTCACAGCAAGGCCTGCTTGCGACCATGGCATATACTTTCCAGCAGGAGACGTCAAAGTATCTGAAGCAGAAACCTGTTGGGCACAGCACATCAAGTGCCTCACCCTCAGCAGCCCCTAAAGTTTTGCATCCTCTCAGTGCATTTGCCCTGCTCCGCAGCACCCTGCTGCTGCTGAAGCTCATTGAGCTAGTCACCAGCGCTGCCCAAACACCTCAGATACGGCCAGCGGAAACAGCGCTCTGGGCCGTCATGCTGCAAATACGCAATGCACTTGCCGCGTTTAGCAAGACACCTGCTGCCGCTCACTTGCAACAGCAAGAACAACACCTGTGCACTGTGCTGGCTAGTGTTCTTGTGTCTGTACAACAAAATCTGGTTGGGGAGGATGAGCAGGCTTGGCAGATAATAGAGGGCGATGATGTGCGCCGTATGCAGCTGGCAGTATGCTGTTCTTTGGCATCGATGCTGGTGTCATTGCACCCCCAGGCTGTTGCCTGCAAAATTGTGGAGCAAGGCAAGCACTGTCTCTTGCCGCCGCACCATATGACTTGCCTTGCTCCCTTGTGACAAGACAAGCTCAAACGCAGCCATGCGTAAGCCAAGATCAATGTGACAGAATGTTGCGCTCTACATTCTTGACAGCAAACAATGTGTGTGCATTGTCATGATCCTGTCCCAAGTCCTGCATTGCTCAAGATGCGCTGAATTGCAGGTGGGTTGCAAATTCTGGTGAGAGCATTGCTTCAGAAAAGAGATTTGGCAAGTAGAGCTCATGAAGTTATATGCGCCCTTTTGGACACATCAAAAGTCGGTCTAAGTCAAGTCAACAGCACAGCTGCTTTGCTGGCTGGCCTAGATGCAATCATGTACTACAGTGCCCTACTTTGCCCTGACATGACGGCTTCAAAGCTAGAATTGCCCAATTTCAAAGATGGTGTGACAGGTATGGTCTTGGTTATGGCAATGATGTCATCTGCAACAATATGACTGACTTCTTCCTCAAGCTCAGGCGCCAATGCTCATTGGCATTACACACCCTGTTGGCAGCATGATTTCAGGCGCCCAGATAAGTTCTCATTCTGTATGCACAAACATCATCTTACTGCAAGTGTGCTGCAGGGAGCTTGTCCGGCAGCATTGATTGGTCTGGCGATGCGTCAGAGGACGACCTGACCCAGCTCAGCTTTGTCAAGAGCGTCATTGACATGGCTGTCAAGATCACAATACGCAACCCAAAGCGCCATGCTGCAGTCGACCCAGCTGAGTGGCAAGCTGACATTGACATGGTCCTCATCAGAATGTATCAAGGCATCATACTCCTTGAGAGCATCGCACATCCAGAGCGAACAAGCGAACTGGCTTGTTGGCGTCAAGGAGTAGTGCCAAAATTGTACATGGATTGCCGGCAGCAACTCTGGAGACTGGCGCACTTGCTTGTGGCTCATCATCTTCCCAACAAGCAGCTAAACGTGTATGCACCCATGCACTACATGCTGAGACCAGTGCTTCAAGACTGGTGCCTTGTGGCTGGCAAGCAGCAACCAGCTGATGTTCTGGCTTTTGCTTTGCTGAAGAGGGCAGCAGAAGACGAGACTGTCTTCGCAGGCACAGTCAGCTATGATGACACTGACATGCAATTGGACAGCAGTGGTGTCCAGTGGGGTCAGAAGCAATGCAATGTGGGCGTCCTTTGGAGTTCTGTGTGTAAGTGCTGCAGCTCCTGTGTTAGTATTGCTTGTGTTCAAAATGTACCTGTGGCAGAGTGCACATAAGCAAATGCTGCTGCTGTCACATGTTGTGCAGTAAAGTTGTCTGACACTGTGACCGCATGCTATGAGTCGCCGGACTTGGGTTGCTTTCCTTGAAGGCTTGATGCATGACCGTAATCTGGTGGATATGTGAGGGGCTCTCCAGACCCAAGCTTTGCAACTCAAGCCCAAGTTCTTTTGCATTAGCACTCTGCATTGGCTCAAAGAATGACAAATCCAGGACAAGCTGGTCTGCATTCACTGTCAATGTCCCATGAAACGTATCACACCTGAGCAGCAACATGCCTTTGGATGCAGGCTGCTTGGCCGGCCAGAAGCAGTTTTCAGCAGCTGCAGCAGCAGTAATTAATGCACTTTGGGCTGCCCTAGACCATGAGGAGCACTGCAGATACATCTTGGAGGGCAAGCATCTGACGCAGCTAACACTGTACCAAACTGCTGGAGGCTACGAAGTCACGCATGATTTGAGTCTACACAATGCCATCAAGGCGTTGAGCCACAATGTGGCTGCTCAGCTGACTGCTGCTGCATGTCAGGTGCACCTATGCTTGGTGGAGATAAGCCTGCAATCCAGAATGCCTCAGCCCTATGCCAAGACTGGGCCATATTGTAAGGCAGTTGTGGATGCAGACATCTTGGATGATGTCTTCAAGGCTGTCCTCACCGGCCTCAAGGTGACTGCACACCCATTGTCAAGCTGTTCCTTAACAATCACAATGGCACGCAACAATTGAAAAGTGATTGCACACACTGCACTGCAAATGCATTGCAAAACCAAATGGCTGGACACCATGTGCTGTGGTCGGCAAGAAATGTAGACTACACCTATTGCGATGCCTTGCAGGAGCCACTGCCGTGGTCAACTGAGCACTGTGTGGCCTTGACAAGAGTGCTAGAGATGTGCAGCCAAGTGTGTAGAGCACGTGAGGGAGCCTTGCCTACAGCAACTCGTGTCTCTGCTCAGGTAACATGTACAATGCTGTGCTACATCACTGCACTGTATGCCTTTATGCCCTATCAATCAGCGCAAGCAATAACATATCACCGGCAATGGATCCCGTTCAGCACGTCAAGCCTGCCCCTCTGTGTGCGCCACATTACTAAGAGACAACCCCTCAACTGCTCATATGAGACCTGTGCTTGAACGATATTAGCCTAGCCATACTTGCTCTGCCTCATGTATCCCTCTGCACTGTACAGCATCTCAAGTGTGTGCACCAGCTTCGGTACATTGTGCCTTAATCGTGGAGCTAAGCCAACATGTACATCATGCAGAAGGCAGGAGTCCTACCTATGATCCAGCAGCGCCTGCAGTCTCTGCAGAAGACAAACCCCATCCAACGGCTGCAGCAGCAGTTTCTGGCTGCGACACTAGGACTGCTGGCTCCATCGTGTGACCCGCTCTTGAAGGCCCCAAGACTAGATGTATGCCTGTGTTGCTCCACTGTCAGCTGAATGCTTCTTTGCAAGCTACTGTGGCGTCTCATGGATGTGATAGTCTTGCTGTGTGGTTGTCAAGCCTCACTCTGGATTACCACCGCCACACAAGTCCACACAAACACAGCCTTGTGTTCTCTGGCTCTCATCCTGCTGCAACTGATGGTGCAGTGACTGTATGATGTACAACCCTTGACACCTAAAGCTTCTGTGTCTGCACAGGGGCTGCCTCGAGTGTTGATTGACTTGCTAGTCTCACTTGTCCCCTCCAATCACACCAATCATGCCCCGGTGGCAGCCACATGCAGAGGCTATGTGGAGATAGGGCTGTCAAAGTTGCGTGGCATGCAACTGCAGTGCAAAACCCTGGGAGCTGTCATGCAACTCCTGGAGCAACCCAAGGACTTTCAGTACTTGGGTCAGCATGCCTTTCCAGTCTGTCTGCCTCCCTTTCTGGAGTTTGTACAAGCTGATATGGACCGGTACACACAGCGGGGCGAGCCAGACATCATCAATGAGACGTTAGATCTTAGACCCTACCTTGACATGCTGGGTAAGCGCTCCCCTTCTTTCCCAAGTCTGCAATTACCATGAGAAGCATTGGACTTTCTAGACAGATACCAACCGACCGTTGTACCCATCATGAGCTGTGTTGCATGGCCTCAACCAAACATGAAACCGGGCCATCTTGCAATCAGAGGCATCCTGACATGTCATGTTGTCGCTGCATATGCTGAATTACATTTGTATGTACCTCAGTACACAGGAGGCGCAGATTGTATTTCAGCTTGCCCTTCTGCACGGGACCACCCAAGCTACAGATCATCAGTCAGCTTGTCAGGCCGTGACAACACTGTTCACCAAAATTCAAACTTCTGAGTTTGCATCAGATCAGACAGGTACAGGTCTTTCTCCTGGATGGCCATGCAGCATGCCGCATTGTCTGCACACCTTTAGGTGCTGAAAGCAAGCCTGCTGTTTGGCACTCAGATCACAGATGAGGCATTTCTGATACCCACGTACCTTTGCATGGGCTAAAACCAACCAATCAGCATTTAGCTTTGTAATGCAGGTGCCTACAGCAAGACAACAGGGAAGCAGAAGGTGAAGGGTGTGCCACCAGGAGCAGCCGAGGGCCTGCTGCAGCTGCTCTTCCTGCTGGTGCAGCGTTTGGAGAGCTGGACGCATGCAGGTCCAGCTAAGGACAGCCCAGTTCAACTAAAGCTGATGGCGTCATCCAAACTATATCTTGGTGAGCTCACAGTGTCATGTGCAGTACATGGCATGCATGCAAGTTGCGTGCAACAGCATTGCTCGTAGACTGCTACTTGCTGCCCAGAGGCAAAACAGCACTGGACAGTATGACCAGAAGCCATATCTCTGTCAGCAACCTGTATGTTCAAGCACAAAACTTGCATAGATGCCTCAAGAGGCGTAATACTTAGTGCTTTCCTGATCACACGGCCTGTATGCAAGGTGTCACAGCAAGCCTGCGACGCCCAGATTTTCACTTTGTGTCTGCACAGCAATCCCATGCCACACCAATGCAATGCAACGCAACGCATGATCTCTCATGTGTGTGCAGACACCTTGTTGAGCGTACTCAAGGTGGTGCGCACACAGCACCTGTGGATGAGCGCCTGGGCTGCCCTGGGCCCTTGGGGCTGGTGCAGAGACAAGAAAGCGCCATTCATGTTGAAGCGCTGGCTCAGGCGCCTCCAAGCTGAGGAGGTGGTCACGGAGCTTGCCGTGTCAGACATCCAAGAATGCCTCATCATCCCACAGGTGTGTTCAGGATGTACACTGACTACCCTGCCCAACAACTTCAGCATGCGTAGCAAATGCCAGCCTGATAGACAGGCATCACTCACACATCAGAAGCTCAGCTTGACCTCAAATCAAATGATGTCTGTCTGAACATCACTGGACACAGCAGATTGTCACCTGCCTTGCAGCCAATGTCAGATCTTCAGTCTGCCTTAACAATCAGCATGGGCAGTTGCTATTGTGAGGCTGACAGGCTTCAGTAGTGTGCTATCAATCTGACCTCAAATGATTGCTGGAGCATTACGTCCCCAACAAAGATTTACGACTGATGTTGGGACATGAGGTCTGTTGCAGAGACCAGTCTTGCATGTGACAGTGCAGGATGTGAAATATGATGTCATGCAGGATGTCAAGTTGGCTGAAGCCTCAGCTTCCCGAGCTGCAGCCCAGCTACTAGCTGAAGAACAGCAAGCAGCTGCCAAGGCAGCTGCCAAGAAAGCTAAGAAGCTGAGGCAGAAGCAGGCGAAACAACAGCTGCTACAGCCTGAGCCAGCCCAGTTGCAGGATGCTCAGCCAGCTGACTTACCTCAGACAGCTGCAGACTCAGAGTCAAACATGAGCAAGCCAGCAACACCTGCCCAACAGACACCAAGTGCACAGATGAGTGCAGCTGCTCACGCAGGCTCTCCAAATGTTGATACTGACAGCAGTGACTCAACAAGTGGACGGCCTATGCCAACAGCAGACCAATCAGAATTGGCTGACGTCTCTGCAAACGGCTCTGTGGAATTGTCAGACGGTACAGCAGACAAGGTCTGTGCCGTAAGGAATGGGACGTCAGACGCTGACTTCCTGAGGAGTCTGTTCTGCTGCCCCATTACTCATGTGAGACCACAACTTGCTACTGCCAATGCTGATGGCATTTGGCCAATGCAAAAATATTTGCAGGTTGAGACAACGCCATACTGCTGCGCAATACAGTCAACATGAACTTTGTTATGTCATGCTTGACCTTTGAACAAGCACATGAAGATTTGAAGCAATCTGCTCTGATAGCACATCCTCACATACTGCACAGCATCTGAAGTTCCTATCTTGGGCTTTCCGATAGCTGGAATAGCGTGCTTGACATTGAGCAGTTGCACTGATGCCTCCAGTTGCTGGGCGTTCCTATTGGCATGTCTTCCACACATCCACCTAGATTCTCAGAGTTGCAAGTGCACATCTGGATTCAAAGCTACATGTGCCTGAATGCCAGAACTTTATGTATGTGCATTGCAGAGCATGATGATTGATCCAGTGGTAGCTGCTGATGGGAGGACGTATGAGAGGTCAGCCATGGAGGCTTGGCTGCAGCAGCATCATGTGTCTCCTGTCACTGGCCACCACCTGCTGCATGCCAGACTGGTCCCCAATGTAGCTGCCCGAGCTGCCCTCTCCAACTGTCACCTGGGAATCTGAAGGTGGTTCAGATGGTGTGGTGCTCTGCCGTGGGGTCATGCTCACACAATCAGGAGACAGGCTCTGCCTCGCGGTGACAAGTTTGCCAATAGGCTTTTGCTGAAGTGAGTGTGTGGCTCTGCTCAGCTAACTCCAATGCAATTCAAGCTATACTGGGCTTGTTAGATGCCTGTGCTGTTGTACTGCTCCTTAGACTTCCATGCCTAAGGTTGGACCTGTCATGTGACACTGCAGCTAGGACATGTCTTGTGTAGAGTATGCTAATAGGCCGAGACTAAGGCATCTTAGCGTGTGATGCAGATCACTGGCTATGCCAAGGTGAGAGCTGTGACTGAATATAATGACAGCAGGATGCTGGCTGTTGCCATTGCTGTGGCATGAGACGCAGGTCGGTGCTTGTATGCAGAACTGTGCTGTTGTGCCTGCTCAGCTAGGCAACCAGTCCAATGGTCAGCATAGGTGTGGCCATGCATGTGCTCCCATTGTGCATGCACTCTCTGACCATTGCTGTTCACGCTGAGTGCACTGCTGTCATGCTGGGGTATCACTTCATGCCACTTCAAGTCTTGCAGCACAATTGGTGCCTCTTGTTGAATGCAGCATGTCACAGCAGTCAGCGGTCAATACCCTATGTGTATCAAGCAGCAGCTACTGCCTCGGTGCACAAGAATTTTACCATGTATAGTCACATGCTCCCCAGATTTGCATTAAGTCAAATGCGCATTGAGACAGCAGCGTTTACCTTGCAGCTGACATCAGCATGCATATGGTCTGCAGGTCAGCATGCTGAGCCCACCTGCGAGTCATCTATTGGCGTAGCGTGATTCACCACCATGACTGCTACAGCAGCTAGTGAGCAAGCAAAGAGTGCACAAGACAGTGCTCGCAGGTGCTAGCATACTTAAGGCCTGTCTGGGACTGGTGTGAGCATACAGGGAGAGTGGATGACATTGTGGAAGCAATTTGGCGTCAGCTGAGGGCTCTGGACCTGAGCTACATATGCTAATGCCTTTGATGAACTGCTCTGTGGCAATCGGACAGTACAGGAAAATTTTCCTAGATGTCTGCAACGAGTTGCTTGAGCTCTCAGCTATGTCAAAATTAAGTACTGAAGATGGCCATAGCTAAGGTTGCGGGACCAATTTGACCGATGTCTATGCACAGCAGGTATGAGAGTGCTTTTGAGCAAGTCCTTTCTCAAGCTTCAGTGCAGTTTTGTGTGTGTCCTGCCAGCAGCATGGGATGCGATCAACAGCAGATTGACGGTCAGTACTGAACTGGCACAATAACATTGACGTGGCCTTTCCTGGACAATGTCCTTTTGTATCAGGAAACTATGAGCCTGCTGGCTGACACCTGCGATTTCTAGCATGCCTATCTATTGTAAAACATACTGATGAAGAGTGAGAGCCTGGAGGCTTTGGGCAGGGAACTGTAACCAGTCAGAGACTGTCATCAGCCTGGTAATGGACACAAATGTGACTCTTTGGTTCAGTATACGACCCCATGAAATGATGTTGCTGGACATTGTTGATTGGACTGTCATCTGAAATATTGAGACCCAGCTTCTCGCAGCCACTGTTGCTCTACAGCAGCTACTGCCACCATGTATTGCTTTGTTGTCCACACTATCTCATTGAACACCACGCAAGATGGCTGTTTACCAAACAGGACTGATGATGGGTGCATGGCTACAGGCTGACCAGTATTCACCACCTGATACGTGCCTGCAAGTGGCATACAAGTGCATTCAAAGACACGAATTGGACATGATCTGGGATAGTGTATCATGATACTACTTGAAGTTCTGCCTGAGATTTCACCACATCTCATCATGCAGCGTGGGATATCAAACGATGCGTTCAGGCAATCACACTGCAAAGTCTGTTCAGAGGATCAGGACATTTATTCTGGAGCTGCATGACAAAGCTGAACCAGACACGAGTAGTCTAGCCCAAGAGGTAACACCAAAACTCACGGCGCCAAATGATCACATGACACAAAGATTGGTATCTCACCGTTCAGCTGTCGCCTGGCGGCATTTGTGAATAAGCCAGCCACCAGTGCCTTCAAAACCAGCTCCACCTCAGTCCCAGCAGATGCAATCGGCAGCTTTAGCTGGACCAGCTGCTGATGTAGCTGCTGAAAGATGTCCACAGCTTTCTGTAAGGACCGAGCACTCACAAAGTGCTCTTGGCACCATGCGAGCTGCTGTTTGCGTGGGAGGCCCTCATAGGCTCGGTATAGATTCAAGCCAGTGATGTGGTCGCCTAGCTTGCTGTAGAACTGCTGATGGGCTGCTGCTGCTGCTTCCTTGCAATTCCTGATGGCAGCATGAGAGATGTCAGTGAGAATAACTTGGTGACTCAGCGCAATATTCTTAAATAACCTTTTCACCCTTCTCTTTGTTCCAGCCCTGCACTTGTCCTAGTCTCAATTAAGCAGCCAAAAAGACCACAGCAGACAGACTGCAGCAATAACTCCAATCTGGACAGCATCAGCAGCTATGGAGACAGCATGTATGTGACCTTCTGCTCTGGCCAGAAATAGGCAGGCAAGCACACAGGGACACAAACAAGGCCAGGGAAGGGCAAGCTCAGAACAAGAGAGAGGCACAGCCAGAAGGTGCACATGGCAAGCAGTCACACAGGATCAGTAGGTTGTGACACTATGCCTGGTAAGACACTGGCATGGCATCACAAAACAAGCTAGGTCACAGGTCATGCATGTCACCCATGAAGCAGAGTGACGCACAGCAAGAGCAAGGGCCAGGGCAAGGGATGGGGCAATGCCAAGTGGAAGGGCAAGGGGAACGGCAAAGAACGGGCAAGGGAAAGGGCAAAGAAAGGGCAAGGGAAAGGGCAAAGAAAGGGCAAGGGAAAGGGCAAAGAAAGGGCAAGTGAATGGACAAAGCAAAAGGCACAGCAATAGGAGCAACCTGGGGGTGAGCCAGACAGGGTCAGTAGCCGCCATGGCAACCACGATGAGGGCCTCCCGGGCACACCCCAGCTCAGCCCCCGCCAGTAGCACCTTACCCATCCAGGGCTCCACTGGAAACCCTGCCAAGGCTTTGCCTACTACTGAAGTCAGCTTGCCTGCAATAGCCAGGTGCACAGCTGCATTCATATGCCATTGGACTGGAACGTGATCCTGTTTTGAGGGTTTGCATTCAAGGTGTGCATGTTTCCTGCTGCACTTTGCAGACATGCACAGCCGACACATCAGCCGTGCAAGTCAATTGATCAGAAATTGCATGCTTATGCAACATACGACTGCTTGGTTGAGTCATGAAGCAGCAAGAGCATACACAGTGTAGCGCTGAGCATGGCAGCACTCATTTCTCCATGAAACGCCGTTCGACTTGGGATCAAGTCTGCAGTAGCTGGTCCCAGAGCATATATTGCTGTAATCATAAATCCAGTCAGCATGTGGCAGCAGCACAGATGTGCTTGCCTGAATGGTCCAGGGCACCAAGAGCATACAGGGTCTCCAAAGCTCTCAGCATAGCAGCAGTAGGCGGTCTGTCCATGAAGTCAAAGCCCACCAGGTCGTCAAACCCCAGAGCCTTGAGTTGCAGAGCCACTGTGGCCAAGTTGACTCGCTGGATCTCAGGCAGGGTTGTGGGAGCCAGCTGGTTGAAGCTGGCTTCTGTGAAAAGCCTGAAGGCCTTGCCTGCTGCCTCCCGACCTGCACAACAGCCTCACCTGTCTCCACATGCTTAGCATATTACACAATGCTGCTGCAATGCTGATATGTGCTTGTCACAGTGCTTGGTATACCAGCTGCAGTGGCACATCCAGCTGTAGGCTGAGTAGTCTGCTAGTAGACGCCAGACCTGACCTGCCTGTCTGAAGCTATCAATCACATCTGACATTGACTGATCTATGTTGCCAGTGATAATGGGAGGCTGAGCGCTCATGCGCATACACATACATGTGCAGACATGATGGGCATGACTAGGGCAAGAAGCTTGGCAAAGGCAAGCAATTGAATGAGACAGGGGCAGTCGAGTGAGACGGGGGCAGTTGAGTGAGACAGGGGCAGTTGAGTGAGACAGGGGCAATTGAGTGAGACAGGGGCAGTTGAGTGAGACAGAGACAATTGAGTGAGACAGGGGGGGTAAGTGACCTGCACGGCCAGCTCTTTGGCGGGCTTGGGCCTGAGAGACAGGCACGACTTGCAGGCACTCGGCAGCAGCCTTGCCGCTGTAGGCTCGCGCCTTCACAAAGCCTGTGTCCACCACAAACCGTACCCCCGGCACTGTTACAGAGGTCTCAGCTATATTGGTGGACAGGATGACCTGCAGAGCACAGCCATCCCAATGCCACTCTTACCTATGATGGCACATTACAGAGAATGGCAAAGGAGCATCAACCATACTGTACAGTATTTGGAAGATGACAAAAAACATATTTTTCGTTTCAAATTTTTTTTTGGCAGCTTTCGGTTTTCCGAAGGTTTTCCAAGGTTGTATATTGCCGATGAGGTTTTGGTGGTGCTGTGCAGGCTTGCATACCAGCAACTCTCAGAGTGACAAAAGAAAAGGCCTTTATGGTGGAAGTGATCCAGAAAGAGTTACGTGGGAGACAACAGGACCTCAAGTGTGAGCAGATGCAACTGCAACGGAGCTACAGTCAAACAGTACCGCAGAGACGTCCTGTGTTGCGACAGCCGGTAACAGCTTTGCTGGCAAGTGCTGCACATCTCGTTAGAGTAAGGGCAGCAATATCAATGCTGGGCGTGTGCTCGTTAGCGTCTGCAGTCATGCCCTGTGACAGGCCCTGTATACTGCATCATACCAGCTACATGCAAAACAAGTCCAGCTCCAAAACAAAACCAAAACCGGTCTTAGATGAGTAAGGCGACTACTCAAGTTATGCCTGCACTCAAACGCATCTGGCTTGCTTGGAGCATGGTAACAGGTGCAGAGAGTGTGGTACCTTACGTGTGCCAGCAGGTGCAGGTTGGAATACTTGCAGTTGCTGATCCGGGCCCATGGCTGCATACAGTGATACCACCATCAGCTGTTGAGCATTTGGCTTGTTTGCAGTCACCTGCTCTGCCCTGCACATAAGCCCAGAAGGTTCAGGCAGAACAACCAGCCATTGTGATCGGATGCTGCTGCAAGTTTAGGACATGTTGTGCTACAGTCAATAGATTCAGTCTGTATATCACCTACAGTGAGCACCATCCAACTCAATCTAATGCCCAAACAATGAGTTGATAATCCCAAGTATGCCATTTTTAGACATAGAATTGAGAGATGGATTATCATTTCAAGCCCTCGATGACATCCTGGAAGCATTTTGTACAGATCTGGTCAGGGTCACAAAGGAAGTCGAAGCGTGACTGCCCTTACTACACGCACTGACAGCATGTGAATGAGTGCACAAACTTTGTCAGCAACACTCGATTGCCAGTGAAAGATGCATCAGCATGACTATTCACCTACAAGTATGTGCTCAGCAGGCTGTCACAATGCACCATGGCATTGACAACTTTAGCACATGTGTATGATCGCAGCTGTGGGTCAGCCGTATGCAGATCTGTTGTGCATCGCACTCACAATCACGGAATAACTGTTCTAGCTGGAGCAACTTGATTTGTGCATGGCAGATGGTCTGCAAACACGTGCTGGGATTTCATGCGGGGTCAGCAAATTGT
>JAABUO010001800.1_pt1 | contig 27102 bp, 43 predicted proteins | sample 5559291 | NCBI WGS metagenome assembly JAABUO01 (sample SAMN10711878, study PRJNA513372) | rock metagenome | isolation source: Antarctica rocks | place: Antarctica: Victoria Land, Finger Mt sud
ATATGAAGCCTTGATCAAAGTATGGATGAGTTCGCACCGCCAGAAAGCAGCGGTTTGTCGGTTGCAGTTGATCTGACTGATGATGATCAACCTAGCGGCGCTGAGCTCAGCGCTCCTTCCGCCAAGAAAGCAAGGCTCAAGTATCAACAGCCGAGTTCTTCTGGCAGCAGCGCAACAGACAGACCACATGGCACCTTATGGGCTTTCTTCACAAGAAGTGCTGTAAAACAACACAAGTCCCACTACAGCGCATTTTGCGACGCATGCACACTTGCTGGACTCAATGTCAAGATCCTAGGCGTGTCAGACTCTATGAAAGGTCATCTGAAGACGTGTACTAATGCACCAGAGATTGTCCACGCATGGGCCAGAGACTGGACAAAAGACAGTGAGCCATTTATCAGCGACGCTGCAGACGCTGCAGATAGTGGCGCTGTGACACCGTCAGCTCCTTTTCAATCAGGTCTACAGGAGTTCATGCCTCTCAAAGACATGGCCATGTCAGTCACACAGCAAGAGGAGTTTCACATGCTGCTGTTGAAAGGCACAGTCTCTGGCAATTTACCTTGCTCCTGGATTGACAATGAGTACATTCAGGCAGCTTTTGCAATTGCAAGGCCAACTGCGGTTCTACCCGGCAGAAGGGCACTGTCAGGTCTGCTTTGTGCTTTGCTGTTGTTCTACCTCCTCAAAGCAATGTGCAAATATGGCTTGTTTGTTAGCTGAAACAGCTTGTTGCGTCACAGAAAAGCTACTCAAGAAGGCTGTTGTCATCATGAAAGAGAAAGTCGGAGCAGGGCTGGCAACATCCAAGCAAGGGATCACACTCAGCTTTGACAGCTGGACTGATGTAAGTCATGACCAGCTCTTGGCTCTGGCTGTCACAACCAGTCTACAGCTACGTCAGGTATGCAATGTCTGCATCACAATCTGATATGATCTTGATTGACCCAGGCTTGTCTGCCATCCAGTACAGCTTTTGAAGTTACGTTGCTATGCAGATTTACACGCTCAAGACCATCAACATCACCTCATCCCCAAAAAGACTGGAGACAAGACATATGAGCATGTCAAGCAGGAGATTGAGACAATAGAATCTGACAATAAGGTCCCTGTGATTGCTGTAGTCAGTCATGCTGCTGGTGAAGCTGCAAAGGCTCGACATTCACTGATCTTGTGGAGACCAGACATATTGACATTGGACTGCTTCTCTCATCAGTTCAGTCTTTCTGTGGGAGGCAAGTCATGATTTTGCTATGCATTTATCTTTTTGCTATGCTTATATATTCTGCTCAACTGCACATCATATGCTTCAACACTTGTTGATGCAGACTATCTAAACAAGAAAAAGACTGACCGCAGATATATAGATGTGGTCAGCAACGCCATTGACCTGGCATCATGGTGGATCAAGCACTCTGTGCCGTATGGCATGCTGAAAGAGAAGCAAGTTGATGTGCTTGGGAAGACTGCAGCACTGACCTTGCCTGTTATCACTCGCTGGGGCAGTCACTACACTGCCATGAAGGCCCTGATCTCCAATGAGCGGTGCATGCAGTTGCTAGTTCTGGAGAAGCGTGAGAAGCTGAGAAATAGTGTTGGCAAGAAAGCAGCACCCAGAGCAACAGCAGACAAAATGTTGGACCTGTGCACAGACTCTGCATTCTGGTCAGGACTGAAGACTGTGATGAGGCACATTGGCCCCTTGCTGGTAAGTGTCACCATATGTGAAATGCAACATTGTCAGTCGTGCCCTGTTTTTAATGTTGCAATGCTTGGACACCTGCATTGTGATTTGAAGTGTTCACCTCTTTCTTGCATTGATGACCTGCAATGCCATTGAGTGCACTCTCTGGCTTCACTTGCAAATTCTGCACATCCATGGCTTGTGATCTGCAGAATCATTCGAGAGGGCATTTGAAACTATCACCCTGCACAGTGACTGTGCAGGGTGATAGTTTCAAATGTAGGGAAATCTAAAGTACTGCTGCTTTCCAGAGCAAAGCACGAGACCAGGGTGATACTCGGCGCGTATGCTGACCCGCTGTCTCAATAGTACTTGAAATTCAGCCATTGCGCTGCAGTCCACGCAAGAAAGGGCCATTGCTAGTATCACCTTTCGTTGGCACAGGTGACACTCGAGCTGGCGCTATGCTCTCGCGAGTCAGTTCTTGTGGGGAACTACCTGACAGCTATCAGTTGAATAGACCAGAACTGGCTACAAGAGGACTGGTGTTCGGCAGGAACACTGACAGTGACACTGTACTTCACGCAGACGCTTTACCTCTGCTAATTTCTCGTAAGCACGCAGAAGTTTCAGTCGCCGGGCAGACGCTATGCATTATAGATGCTGGAAGTACAAATGGCACTTACGTCAATGAGCAGAGGCTGCGTCCTGCGGAGTCAAAGCACCTTACGAATGGTGATGTCATTTCCTTCGGAGGACCGAAGCTCATCCTCAGAGACGGCCAGCAGCATAGCAACCCGTTCGTATATGTTGTGTCTGCTGTCGAGTCACTGACTGGACAAGCACAGCAGAGGCTGCTTGGCAACAGAGACTCTGCAGAACCAGCAGCTGGACCAGCAACAGTTGTAAACTATCCACAACCAAGCTCTGCTGCAGAGCAGCTGGTGGACCTGACGCGCACGAGCTCTGATGAAGCAGGCCCTTCTCATATTGTAGATCTGACCAGCAGTCCTGACGTACATGTAAGCAGCCTTTCTAAACTGCCAGGAGTACATGTGCTTCTGCTGAAAGTTTCTGTTCAATCTAGTGTGTGTTGAGGTTTGAGTGGTTGCGCCTGGACAGGCTGACAGTAGTAAGCGCTTGACAGCAGCCTGCAACCCGGCAGCAAGGTCAGTGCAAAGACAGGAGTCTTATGCTAGGACACAGCAGCAGCTGTCAAAGCGACAGCACAGAGCCAATGCTTCTAGTGCACTGGTATGATCAGCTCTCTTACGCTTCTGCTCAGCTTGCAATATGTGCATGCACTCAATGTAGAAGAAATTGTGCAGGCTGGACACAAGAGAACAAAGTCTGTGGGTGAGTCAGCTGCATCAGCAGAAAAGGTTGCAGCACCAGCAGCTGATAGTGGGGCTAAGCAAGCTCTTGAGAACGAGTTTGAGTGCACAATCTGTCGGGTAAGCAACAGAACAGTTGTTGCATTGGCCTGTTACCAGAGCAAGGGTCTATGCACATGCGTGCTCTTGCAAACATTGGACATGCTGTAGCAGAGCTAATGCAGGCCTTGAGCTGCTTATTGCTGCTCAGACTTGAAGACAATCAATGTGGCTGTGTCACTGCAGGATTTCATGGTGGCGACGCACTCTGTTGTACCATGCGGCCACATGTTCTGTGGTGGCTGCCTGTGTGAGTGGTTGCAGAAGAACCCCACGTGTCCCAAGTGCAGAGCAGCTGCAACAGCCCCTCCTGTCCGCACAATGGCTGTGGACAATGTTCTTGAGAGTCTTGTGGAGAAAGGCATGTCAGCAGAGGAGTTGCAAGAGCGTAAGCAGCGAAAGCAGCACTGGGACCAGACTGCAGCTGTTGTTAATGCTAAAATGAAGAGCCTGTTTAGACAAGGTGCCCTTGCACCACATGCAATGGCCCATCGTGGCCACCAGGTTGCTCAGCATGGAGCAGTGCTGCCTTGGGAGGATTTTGCTGCTGCTGCTGGTGAGAGCTGCTGTGGTAGCTAGACACTTCTGGACTCTTTCAACAATTCTTGTTCTGTCAGCATGTCACCATAAACTGGTGATCTGCTTGCCCTGTACTGGCTTGCATGTCTTTGTGTTTGCATGGTAAGTATGGGATGGGCTTGTTGCAGTATATAACAGACCTGCCTTGTTGACAGAATAACGTGCAACTATGTTCCTGCTTGCAGGGGTGCAGTTGCATATGGCACTTCGGGCAGGTGCAATGAGGCCTCATGTCCCACCTGCTGTCACATACACAGTCAAGACGCATACATCATCTTCCAGGGTTCTGTGCAAAGGGTGCCGCAATCCCATTGCAATGCACAGCATGCAAATAGGCTATAGTGACCGTAACAATATGCGCTGGTATCATCTCGGTTGCTTGGGAGCAGATAAGTGGCAAGAAGCGTCTATGCCTGGGCGCCTTGCTGGATTGCCTAGTCTTCATCCATCACAGCAGGTATTGCATGCCACTATTGCTTGTGAATAACTGGTTCTGCTTTGAACACATGACTTGGCCAAGTTTGGTGGTGCAATGGATCTTTCATGTGGTGGTACTAGGGTACTTTCTGTCCGCGAGCAAGCATGAGATATTTATTTTTCCTGCAGGACAATGTTCACAGACACTACTTGAGACGGGGATCACGATGATGCTGCACTTGTGGTGTGTGTGTACAAAAGCTGTGACTTCGCCCTTGCTTGCGACACCACACTAGTTGCCTAGAACATTTCAGAATTTCCAAGGTTGTGCCAACTTTGCTTTACAATTGTTCCGAGTCTGCTTTTGTCTGCTTGAAGGCATCATGTCTGAAGCTGAATGGATACTGTATCCTAGACATGCATAAAGCTGTGTCTGCTGACACATTATGTTAATTATGATAATTGCAACTGGGCTTCTTGTTTCACAAATCACCACTTTGCATGTCAGCCACCTAGGACTGTTGCCACTACTGACTGTGAGAGCTGATTGCACAAGCCCCTGGACTAGTCACTCTGGTGAAACCTTGTAATTGCACAATGCAGCAACCTGCACCCATGCAACAGTCATTATAGCACGCCTCACAGTATGCATTGTGCAAGGCATCACAACAGAACTGAGGAAATAGTTTGGATTGCAAAAACTATCGCAAGGAATCTGTCCCAACGCTCACTCGGTTTGATAGCCTGATTAAAAGTGCCCTGGTGCCATATCAAGCCAGCCAATGCAACTTGGATGTGACTGCCCAACTGTATCATAGCACTGTTACACTGCTGTAGAGTCCGCGATCATAGCATAGTGACTGATCAATCCAGAGTCAAATGACTCTATAATTCATAGTTCCTATGTACATTTGACATCTCTGCTAGTCTGTGATAGTTTCGGCTGGCTATGAATGCAAACTGGAAACATGGCGTTTTTTAAAAGCATCCGTGTGGCTAACTGGGGAGCTGCTTTCATGCAACCCTGTCTGACTCCTGTCCATCTTGTCTGCCTTGGGTTGTGACTGCAGGTAGAATACAGTGTCATTGATAATCTGGAAACGCTTTGGCTTGGCTTGGGGGAGCAGCATCTCATCAGACATCACCTCAAAACCACAAGCCAGATTTGCAGCCCCTACAGCTTGCTGTGCAACCTGCTTTGCAGCAGGCACATCACATACAGGGGATGGCCCAACAAAATCATCATCAATGAAAAGCCCTGCTTGCATGGCACTGTTGCCTGAGTCATCACAAGACAGCTTGATGCCACAGCCATGCATTTTGTCCTGTTTCCAAGTTCCTCTGTATGACCTGTACTTGGGCACAGCAAGTTTGGCTGCTGGTAGCAGCACATGCAGCCTTCTACATAAGCTGACAATGCACTCTCACGTTCCATCACGCCAGAAATAGACGCCTAAACCATCCTTTTGGTTGTCCAAGAACTCCCCTTCATATCTGCTGGCAGCACCAGAGTGAACAGTCATAAGCTCACAACCTGTGATTTCCTTTTGTTCAGGCATGCTTTGCTCGTGCCTGTCACCATCCGCGAAGTTGGAGACACCCCTGACGTGGCACATATCGCCTTTCACCAGTCCTTCATAACTGCATAAGGTAAGATTAGAGGCAGGTCGCTCAGCGGCTATGTGTTCAGAGCATCGGAACTGGATGAGACAGTCACCTTGATCCGTCCGGCCATTTCACGCTCTGCCAGCTTGCTTCATCTTGTGAGGCTTGAGACTGCATAAGACCACGCTTCAGACCAGTGGATGACGTTGATCAAAGTCCTACACACGCACACGCTGATTCCTGCAAGTTTCGAGGAATATTTGCGACTGCACCAAGGTGCCGAAGCAGTATACCGTGCTATTTGAGAACTTTCAGCTGAGCTACAGGCCAAGCTATGCCAAAACGACCTGGAATCCGACCTATTCTGGTACCGTAGTTACGCTTCAAATAATTGGTCACAGTACAAAATGGTTGGCAAGCCTGAACTCTGTGTGTTTTGTACTAGGCAGCAAATTGAATCGGTGTGGGTGGTTTGGAGCATAGCCATTTGATAATACCACAAAGCTCTTGCATTATGTTGAAGCAGGCAGCTCAAAAAGCTGGCTGTAGTCTTAGACAAGGCTTGAGTTATGATGCATTCAGATGGCTGCATAGTGGTGCTCCCCTTGCAGCAGCCTTTGCGAGCACAATGCCTTCCCCCACCAAATTGAGTGCAATCGTCAATATAGACAAGATCTTGTTGCGAACTCCAGAGCAGATCAGCAGTCTGTGGCAGGAGGTTAGTGTGAATATCTGCCAATGACCCAAAGCATAGTTCCTAGCATCTGAGTTGCTTCTTTTGCGATGTTTTGTCCTCTTTGTGGCAGAGCCTGCAATGGTTCAGTAAGTTCAGCACCTTGCACCTGCAGCGTCATGCAAAAGATCAGAGTGCAGCAGTCCTGGGCAGCACAGAATGGAAGGCATACTCAGCACGTGCTAAGACTTGGTACGTGCACGATCAAACACAACAAGCTGCTGCAGAAGCTGACGGTTCAATGCTAGAAGCCCAGTGGAACGCTGTGTGCTGCTTTGCAGCCCTTACTTTATCCTGCCCCTTCGCAAGCCCCAAGGAGGCTACTTGACTATGGTCTTGCAGCATCAGTTGCCGCTTGTCCTCTTTACTACCCTTAATGAATTCCAAAGGTGAGCTGTGCTGCTCTCTGGCACTTGTGCATCGTGATGAGCGTGCCCAGTAGCATTGAGCAGTCCCTGTTCCACTCTGATCTGAAGTGTTCCAGTGGCATGCATTTCTAGAACATGCTTTGCGCAGAATGCAAGAGCAAGCCCCGCCTCATTTGGCGATAATGCATTACACTGAGCTGCTGGATGAAAAGGGACTTGTTCTAGCGAAGGCTGATGCTATTAGCCCTCACCTGGTTTCAGTTGCAGAGGTATGCAGTTTTGCTCAGCGTACACTGGACACATCACTTCAATTCACGTATTGCAATGTTGGTGCTAGCTGCACCTTCAATTCTGCTGATGCTGCATCTCTTCTTTGTCAGTGTCTGACTTGTTGGCAGGCATTTCCAACCAATTTGGTCTGTTTCACGCAGGCCCGATCACTGATGACCCTGACATATGCATTTTATACAGATCCTGTCAGTTTCCTTCATGTGCACAAGTTCAATCACAGCCCAGCTGAGTTTAACTTTGCTGAACTGGCCAGGGATCTTGGCCTTGAATCAGACGAAGCTGTATAGTAGGCAACTTTGCTTGCCATATTGCACACGTCCGTCTTCAACATGACAGCTGTGGCTGCAAGCAGCAGGTGTTGACATTTGGTGAACTCCATGTGGCATGTCAGAGGGAGCAGCTGTGTACAGCAAAGCTGTTTCTTGTCTTTGTCAGGGCCTTCCTAATACCACAATGCATGCTCCCAACTGGAGCTTCTCCAGTTCACAGAGTGGTGCGCTGAAACTTAGACAACATCACTTTTTGGTGTTGTGTGCACTGATAATGCAAAGACCCCACCATCAAACTGTGGGGTAGCTTAGTGAAACTGTATCCAGTTCTTGCTCACAACATGCATGTACTGCCTGTGAGCATTAACACAGATCCTGTCAAATGAGCAGGCTGTGTGGAGCCATGTGCACAGTGTGACAACATGTGTCTCATGTTGCATATGGCTAGAACCTATGTCTATTTGATTGCAATTATATTCTACTGAGACTCTCAGCCTTCCTCTGAACGTAATTGCATCAGCTGCTGCTGCCGCCAGCTAGCAAAGCCAGCCAACTGAGTCTGGGTTGCTGTCTCCAGTGCCACTTTGTTGGCTGCTCTTGTCTGTATCCAATCCTGCAGGGCAGCAAAACAAGGTAGAACACACATAATGCTGACTCCCAGCCATGTGCATAGGCGATTGCTGTAGATGTGATCATACTGCTGCAGGATGGCAATGTGATAATCATGCAATCAAAACACACATGAGTTTGATGAGCATTGTGCTGTGTGACCAACACTAAAAATGTGCTGAGGCAGCAACTTTTGTTCGCTTACCTCAACATCTACAGCTGGTGAGGCAGTGACTTCTGCAAGATCAGCTAGCATTGCAGTGGATGTACTGGTGTTGCCTGCTGTCTTGTGAGCTTTGATGCGCACGAATTGGTCTGGATGCAGCTCTAACGGCTGCTCCTTCTTGCCCTTGGGCACTGGTCTGACAATCACTGCCTCCTTCTGCTGCTGAGCTGCAGCATCTGCGGCTGCAACTCGAGCCTTGTGTGCTTCCAAGGCAGCATTGACCTGCTTAGGCCTGTCCTTCTGGCCCTCGTTCCACTTCGCAAAAGATGCCTGTACATGCATCCATGAGCATATCAACTGCCTACATTGTTCTCCCATAAGGGCTGTTGCCTTTGAACAAAACAGCAAGTGCATCTTGCCAATACAGCCACCAAGCTATTTCCAGACTGAGCAGCCAGCAGCCGAGACTCTGTAAAGCGAGTTGTATACTGCAGGGTCACAATCATGTGTAAACTCTAAACCCTGGGTTGCCAGCAATGCAGCCATGCACAAGATCTGCACTGCCTTCACTCATGAAATTGCTTGAGCGTCAGTGATATGAGCATGTAAGTCCACCTGCATGGATCGATGGTTCAGATCTCAGATGCTGGGTTGCAGAGTCACACACTAGCTGCTATCGAGTACAAGTCCGATTCAGATGTGACACCAAGTGTCAGGTGTTGCAGGGAGCCGCATCTGGCTGCACCCGCAACTCTTTCTTGGTGTAGCCTTCTTGATCTATGAGGCATAAAACATGACAGACGAACCTGGGAATACTTCTGCTTGGAGTCATCAGGCACAACAGGGCAAGCCTTGGCCTCTGCAGTGGGCAGCAGCTGCAGCTTCCAGAACACCTCCCAAGGCAGGCTGCCATGCGAGCCAATCTCACAGCGACACCTGGCAGGATCTAGTGCCAGCTGCAGCAAGTACTTGCCGGGGTCCAGCCATTGCCCTGCCACTGTCACCTTGGAATCACCTGACCATTGCCCCAGACTCTGCACCACTCAAAGCATCAGACCTGCTGACCACAAACAACTAGGGAATGCGGCAGCTGAGACTGAGCTAGGCATGTGCTTTCCAATGCTGCCATTTGTCTATATGATATAGCACATCGTCATTGCTTAACACAAGAGAGACAGCATAGGGCAGTGCTTACATGACCAATATTCTGTCCTCCCATGCATGCGTGTAGTACTTACGATGCTGTCGTCTGATGCATGACACCATCTGTGCAGCATCAACAACAGTTTGCTTTATGCCTTGATGCTCAAAGTGAGGTACAAAACGAACATGTGCACATACAAACTGCTCAGACTCGCGCCTCAGACTTGCTGCAGCCTTTGACACACTCCACCTGGCTGCTCTGTGAATGGCATAGACAATTTGGCTGACTACAGTACCAGCTTAGTGTCTAGTTGAGAGGCATGCGCACAGCCAAAATTGGCCATGAGTGGTTACGTGGGCATCATTGCGCCACTGAGCAGCAGCCTCTGCTATAGGGGAAATGCTGACCTGGCATGCAATGTCTTCATTGCCCTGCCTGCACACACGCACAAGAGGGGTACAGAGCTTGAGGATACAAAGGATGGTGAAGGACATCGACAGCATACATGCTGTTCTTAACAGCGACATGCTGTACGCTCCCACGCATGCAGAAAGTGCAGTGCAATGTGGCATTGGGATGCTACACTGCATGCAGCACAATGAATTATAGACTGCACATTTGCTGTGACTTGCCAAACTGGTCTTCACAGCCGTCATCTCAGCATGTGGGTTGTGCAGTGGGTCTAACCTAGCAGACTTGGTCATAACAGCATCTGTGGGGGACTAAAGGCTTCGAAGTATCTGAAATGACCCATGTGGTTTGGCAAGAGGTTGCCAGGCATCAGGCAAGATGCCAGGCATACAAACTTTTGCCTGTCAGCATACCTTGCATGTGGAGATCTGAGGCTGATGACAGAAAACAGGAGTGCTGCAGCAGACATCTGCATTGGTAGGACTGCTCACCCATTAGTCACCTCTCCATGCAGGGTCAGCAGGGTGCGCTGACTAGGAGTCATCACATAGCGAGCCAAGATCAGATATTGATTGGCCTCGTACTTGCCTGCACACGTCAGTGTGGTAAGTGTGCAGGACAGATACAGCTGCCAGCATGTCTGAATCAGCAGGTGTCCAAGCCACTTGGTCGACTAATAAATGTCATATCAAAAGGCAAGCTGGCAGTGACTGATGGGCTGATACATGTCCTATCAGGGCTCTGCGCATGCAGAAGACGCAGGAGACCCTAAATCCCTAAAGCCGGTATTTTGTCCTGCTCAGCCGGTCTGGGCTCTCAGACAGTTCATACTTATTTAACAGAACGACCAAATGCTGCTGTGCGCAAACATGTGCGTTACAGGTCGTCAAACCTTCAGGCAGACATGATGTCGCTGGCTAGGTTTTCACCATTCATTCATTGGTGAAAAGGGTGAAACATTCGTGCCAAAGTACCCAGCTACAGGACTGAACAGCAGAGCAACTCAATAAATGAATGGATGAATGAAGCAACAAACTCATCCAGGAGTAAATGCTTGCATGGTGGACAATTGAAACAAAGGCTACAGGCGCCAGGCTAGCTACATGCAGCTGCTGCTGAATACGCCTGTGGAGCTGACCTTCAAACAGGTCCTGCCTGGTGGAGGGCAGTGGGGCCCAGCCCTGCACAGGCTGCTGTGACAGCACACTCAGGCGCCAGCTGTCCTGGGGCACTTCCTCGGGGCCCTGGGACATGGTCAGCACCGTGTAGCCCTCCTTGTTGGCTGGCAGCACAACTGGCTGTGTGCGATGCACCAGGAAGTGCGTCTCCTGTGCCATGGAGAAAGGTCTACTCCAAGAACATACACAGCACACAATTGCCTTGCTTTCGCACCATGCATGCGCTTTTTTCAAAGCATCACTAACACTCAACAGAGAATTTGACCTCTGAAGATGTGCAGCTGCTGGGTTATCAAGATTGTGAGACTAGCAAGCATAAAGGGATCCGGGCACAAGCTTTCACGGCTCAATGTAAACATTGAATGTAAGAATGGAGGCAAAGGAGACAATGTGACATTGGCACCACGGTCTGTCTCTGACCAGGGACTTGGAGCTGACATGCTCAGCCTGTGATTGTTGAGCATCACATGGAAGGAGCTGGCGGCCCAGGCAATGTCAACCAAGCGGCTCACAACAGGCTGAAAACTGTGTACTGAGACTGAGCACGAGTTCATTGTGAGTCTAGGCGTCAAGGCGCCCTCGTGGGACAATCGTCCAACCTGTGAGGTGTCGTTATCCAGCAGCACAAGAGAAGCAGCCTTGAGCAGGGCTTCGCCTGGCAGGGCAAGATCCAGCCCTAGGCGGCAGGGCTGGTTGAGCTTGAAGGTGTAGCGGAACCAGAGAGCCCAGGTGGCGGGGGGGTAGGGGCCAACCCGCCCCTCACACTTCTGCAATGCTAGGCCCTCACGCTCCTGGAGCACCTGCCACCCCACAGAAACAAATCAAGTCATGTGATTGAGAAAAACAGGCCCTGTAGTGTGTTCATTTGCACCTCAAAGGTACAATGGTGCAGTAGTTGCAAAGGGAACAAGGTACAGGTTGTGTACAGTGCTGCACTGCTAGGTCCTCTTGCTCTATATCGACTTGTTCCCACATCGCATTACAGAAGAGATCATTGTAGATGTGGGTGCATGCTGAGCCTATGAGCAGCTCAGGGTGTAATGAGATTGGAAACTCACACATGTAGTAAGACAGGGGCTTGCGCAAAGATGTCTCTGTAGTTGTTACTGCTGAGTAAAGCATACCTGCTAGCACATGAGCTAAAGGCCATCAGGATGCCATCTTGTGTCTTGCACTTGCATGTTTGCATGAAGCAGCAAGACTGCTTGAACACAAGCATGTGATCTAGAAGCTGCGACAGGTGATGTGACGAATGAAAACACACTCACATGTATCACGTGCTTCTGGGTCACTACTGTGACAAAGGCTGCTTATTCCATTGATGTGCACACTCAGCTGACACGCTGAGAGGATTCAGACTGCCTAGGTCTGAAATAAACAAGCAGCAGACACCAACAAAACAGCAGAACATAGGCAATACCCCAAGACCAGTGCAATTCCAGACCTTGTTGAGATCCTCAAGTTGGAAAGGTGTGTTGGAACGAAGGTCCAAAGCATGTAAGCTGTGGTTATCTGTGAGGACGCGTGCCAGGTGGCGGCCAGCTGGCAAGTCAAGGCGAGCTGCCGCAGCTGTGGGGGTGTGCAGCCGCAGCAAAGGGCCCTGAATCCCTTCAGCTGTTTTGCCCCAGGCATAGGGCTCCACCACCAACTGGAACTCTGGAGCCTGCCTGCATGCATGCACAGACAGAGAAGTCAAGACAGATGTATTCTGCGACAATTTTTCAAACAGAAAAGATTGGACAGCATTGCTGAGATATCAGCCAAAGCATTGCCAACTGCCTATGTATGAACAGATGTACTCCTGCTACCATGTATTTCATGATTGTACCACACATAGCTCTGCGCAATTTCAACAATGTGTGACTCTGGTAGACTTCTGCTGTTGTAAATGCCACAGCATTGGGCGCATGTAGAATTGCTGACGCAGTGCGGCCCCCAATCATTTACCAAAGTAGTCAAGCCCTGATTCTGAAATTATTGGCTCATAAGAAAGGTCACTGGGGGGCCCTGTCACCAGGGCCCAATCGGGCCTCCCTGGTTGAGGGGTTTGCCCACGTAGCATTGGGATGTGTAAAGGGCTCAAGACAGGTTAAGCCCGCAGAGTACTGCAAACAGGCCTAATTTGGGACAGAAGCCATTTAACTGCTCCTGGGGGCCCTTTCAGCTGTTTTACCGTCACTTGAGGGGCTGAGCTACCTGATCACAGCTGCCATAGCTCCCTAGTGCAGTCAATGGCTGGGAAATTGGCACAAACAATTGCTGGGAAATTGGCCTTTGAGATGCATGCTGAAAAGAACGTTCCCAAACACATGCTGAGTTGCACGGCCCGGTGCTTAGGAACATCCAGGATAGCTGCTAAGGTCAGCTGAATGGTAGATCTTCACTTGACACGGATTAGGAATGTGTCAGTCACCTGGAGGTGGCATCAGCTGCAGCAGGTGGTACAGGAGGTGAGGGTCCTCCTGACAGGGACACCATGAGCTGCACAGGATCCTTGCAATCCAGAAAGAGGGCCGGCGTCTGAGCCAGCTTCCTCAGGTCCGAATGCCTCAACTGCTGGCTGTGACTGAAGACACTTGGATCCTGCAGAGTGCTTGGCAAGTCAGCCTTCATACGTATTGCGCCATACCATGGTATGCATGGCAACCACAGAAACAAGAAAGGCAGTAGAACAACGCATTCTTTGCGCCTGCTGTGCATTCTGCAAGTGAGCGTAGACATTTGACTATTAAGTTGGCAAGGCAGGTATGGGAAGTGAATGCTCGCCCTGAGACAAAATGCGAAGCTGCGATGGCATAACCAAGGCATACAACTCAACTTTGCAAAGGATAAGCAACCTGTGTGGTGCTGGTAGCTCAGCAATGACTACATGCCAGAAACATACATAGCAGCAAGACATTCTGTGCTGCACTGTCTCGATAACATGACACCCACTGGAAACTGCAGCAGTCGGCTGACTAGAGCACAAGCAGGCCAACAATCACAAGCAACACTTGCTGGTGCTTGTCTGCCACGTGGGGCATGACTCATATGCATCACATGTGACATCAGCGTTGCAGGATGCATGCCTGAGCCAGCGTGATAGCCTGTGAAGAAGAGGCCAAGTCCTTGAGCTGCACCCACACATGCTTCCCTATGCCTTGTGCTAGTTCTGCCACTTGGCTGCCATGCCATTTGGCCACAGACACAATCTGTAAGGGCGACATACCACAACCAGTGTCTCTCCATCTCTTAAGCTGCGGGCACAGCTGAGAAGCAAACACACCAGAATAGACTGTACAACATGCATGCAAGGGCTGTTTGGGCAGGGCCTGTCTTGATGACCTATGCCCAGCTTGGCATTGCAGTTGTCACATGTGTTGACAAAGCAGCTGCACATGGTCCGGATCAGATTGCACATGCTTGTGAGTTTTGGCGTGTTCAAAGCTTGAGCGCAGGGTGTGTGCAACACGCGCCAGGACATTGTTTCAAGCAGGCACTGTTTGAAATGACTTGCCGCTGCTATGACAGGTAACACTGTGCATACAACAAGGCGAATGCCTTGTAATGGTCAATCACCAGGGGGAAACTCATTAGGCAATGGGGGTGAAAGTGCGTCTTTTGTTTTACTTCATTTGGTATCGATTTTACTACGTAAGATACAAAAATCAGAAGGAAACCCCCCCCAACCCCCCCCAGAAAAAAAAGAGGAAAATCCAGGCAAAATTGCCCGACAGAGATGAGACACAAGGGGTTAGTACCTGGCAATGGTGGGATATGAGGGACGAGCATGGCATTAGGCTGATGTCCTGACTCAGCTTGCTCTGAGACAGGACTGCCTCTCTTACGCTGGCCATCACCTTAGCCATGTCACCCATTGCAGACACCCGGCTGGACGAGTCCGCATACTTCTTGCTCAGCCACCTGCATTGGCCAAGACTACGTCAGCTGGTGTGCAGAAGCAGAAGGCTTGCTTTTTTGTGATGATGTTCCAAACGCTGCCAGCTGGTTCAGACGCACAGCTGGTTGAGAACAGCTTGAAGGGTGTGCTGTAAAACGCACACCAGACTTGTAAGACATGTTCTGAAGCGATTCCAGGCTGTTGCATGCTACAAAGTAGAGTCATCCATTTCCAAATGACCAGTAGAATTGCAGTTGTGACTGCACGCTGCAACATGTCAGAGCCATGAGGTATCTGACCTGGCATGCTTAGTCCAAACAGTCAGCCTTTGCTGCACATTGGAGACTGAGTCATCCCCACGAGGGGCCAGCCGGGCAGCCACCGCTGCATCTGGGGACCCGTCTGGCAGGGTGGGGGTGATGGGGGCCGACAGGGCCCCTGGAACAGAGGGAATATGATAGATGTGGCGTGTAACAGGATCCACAAGCCTGTGTCTGGCTCGGTCTGCTAGGATTGGCTCAGGAGCCTCCAGCATGATGACATGGTCTGGCACATGGCCGGCAGCTTGCAGGGCTTCTGCCTGAGGCGAGGAACACAAAACTTTGCTTCTTGGTTGATCAAGATGTGCAGTAGGCATGGCTTGCCAGAGTCTTGCATTGCGCCATGACCTTCGTGCATCGATGTGTTGATGCATGCATCTGCACGCACCATGTGTGTTTGCGTGTGCGTGTGAAAAGGTTGCACAGTCACATGTCAAACTAAGAAAGATCACCACCTGGTGCTATAACAGCTTAGATGTTGAGGAGCAGCCTCAGTGGGCCGGGAACAATCCAGTGATTGCGATTTCGGCATGTCCTGTGCCTCTAGATGCAGAACTATATCTTTCTAGAGGCACAGGACATGCCAAAGTGAGGACATGCTGAAGTGCAGACTGCGCAGCATGGGCAGCCAGACTGATGATGGGTAGAGGCAGGGCAGAGCTCTTGATGCTTTTGATGCTCACATGCAGCAACAAGCCCTACCTAAAATGGGTCCGATTTAGCAAGCAAATTGGTGTACCTGGGCTAGGGTGTGAGGAAAGCCATCAAGCAGCCAGCCTGCCTCTATGCAATCTTGCTGCTGCAGCCGTCGGCTCACTGCCTCCAGGTACATGCTGTCGGGGATCAAGCAACCCCCACGAAGGGCTTCTTGCAGAGGGGCATCCCCGGCAGCTGCCTGGGCCTGTAGCAGGGGACCCATCTGGATGAGGGGTAACCTCAAGGAGGCTGACAGGGCTTGACAGTGGCTGGTCTTGCCACTCAGAGGTGGACCAATTACCATCATCCTACACTCACGCCAATGGCATTGTCAGCATCAGGCTCACATGCTGCATTGCGTCAACAGCCTTGCTGCAGCTCTGATTGCTGGTGCTTGATTTTTGACTATAGATGCATGTGACGTGACTGAAACATCAGCTCTGCAACAAGATGCCTATGGTTCTGGGGCTCATGCTCACTGTAACCTGCAGGTATTTGCAGCAGGTAGCAAGTCAAACTTGCAACACAGCCTGCCCAGTATTTCATGGCACAACGTTCCAGTGCTTCAAAATCGAGTGCATGCTCTGTGAACTGCGATCATCAAGCAAGATACAAGGCTATGGGGAAGCACAGCCTGCAGCACCTTTTGGCCTTTGCACATCCTATCAACGGGCATAAGTACTTCTTCTCATGCCTTTCAGGGCAATCACCTGAAAGGCTTCTGGCCATGCTGGCGCGCCGCCAGGTCCCAAGAGGGGCGGCCGTACCCCCACACCTGGGCCATGGGCACAGCCTGGGGGTACTGCAGGCTGATCTGCTCCAAGAGGCGATAGAAGGCTTGGCGGAAGGCAGAGGGCCCAGTGCCTCCCACTGACACTGCTACATCCAGCATGCGTGGGGCCTGCAGCGCTGCTACCTCACCCTCTGCAGCCTGCACCAGGTTGTGATGTCTAAGCTGAAAATGTAGTCAGGTAAATCAGGAGTGATTTAGGAGTTGCAGATAGGTCAATCAACTTGCATTGCAGGTACAACAGGGCTTCGTCACAGGGGGAAAAGGAGGCGTCATCTGCAGGCAGTGTGCCTGGCTAAGTGATGTGGGCAGCTGGGCATGTTTCAGGCTGCTTCAGGCGCCGCACCTAGCTTGTTTGCATGCATCAGGAGATCCCTGCTTTGCAGGACGGCTAGAGTGTGACATCGACAGTCATCACCAAACATAGACATATACACAAATACATGTACAGTATATGTACAACATACATAACATGTATCAGCTCGCCATGCTACATCTGCATCCTGAGAGCCTGGTATTGCCATTTCAGACTGCTTCAGGCTGTCTACAGACTGTTGCCTTCCAGCAACTCTTCAAGCTATGTGCACTCTGACACTCAACATCAAAAGGCGTGCAGTAGCAGGCAAAGACTTTGCGGATGCAGTGACCATCTTGAGCATCTGCTCAGGCAACGTGTTTTCACGCATACATGAAACATTTCTGGCCATGTTTACGCACTACACTGCGCATTGTTAAGACTGTGCTCTGTGTAGTGTTATTGTGGTCAACCTGAACATATAGGCAGCAGTGATGCAACATGTACCTTGAGCAGCTGTTGAGCTGCATCCTCTGGCTCGTACACTGGCAGCGGTCTTTGTTGCAGACCAGCCTCAATGTTGTGCAGCATGTCTTGGCTGCTCTGTGGGGCAAGTCCAATGTAGCAGGCCTCAAACCCCTTCTCTCTCAGTGCCAATACATCTGATGCATGGTCCATGTCAAGTATACACACCTGCATCTCATGCATGTGTTTTGACGCGCAGGCAAGCATTGACTGAATATTGATTGTGCATTAATTACACATTAATTCATCATTCTGGCCTGTAAGCAGCATTACTAGCTCAAGTTTTGGTTGCATGCTTTGCTGCAGGTGTATCGGTGTTGAGTACGGCTGTTTGTCCAAGCGCGCTGCTCACGCCGCTCTATCAAGGCTGACAATACTTGATAAGTCAAGCCAACAGCCAGTCTTCAACCACATCACAGCAGACAGGTTTTTTAGCATGCCTCAGGCATCAGTGCATGCGCTCTGTGTCACATGAGGAAGATGCCATGTGCCACATGGGCCAGACGCCAGAGGTCTATCAGTATGTATGTCACCAACGCAACAAGGCTGACCTTATCTTGGTACTGCACAGCCTGCACTGCTGCCTTGGTGACGCCATACAAGTATCCAAAGGCTTGCTCAGAGAACAGCAGCTCGCCTGCAGCCTGCAATGCCTCTGCCTCCTCCCTTGTGACAACCTGCAACAAGAACAAAGCAAGCTGTCACTGCTGCTGCTTAGAAGCTCATGCATGAATCTGGGTGCATTTCATTAGGAATGAGCTCCGAGCTGTGCTTGATAAATTCATGGCAAAGTGTCATATGTGTGACAGTTGTGCGATGCCTTCAAGCGCTCAATGTACTTGCCCACCTGTTCCACGAACCCTTGTGTGATCACAGAAGCTTCTGCATGACAAAGTCAGGCACAACACAGGCTGTGCTGAAAGTCAGGCACAAGCAGCTTTGAGCAGACCATGCAAGAGCGACTGCTGTGACAGACAGCACAGACATGCAAGCTTTGGTTACTCAAAGCTGGCATTGTCATCATCTGGAGGAAAGTAGCTCTGTGACTGTTGATGAGAGTAGCTGTGACAGTCTTCTCACAGGTGGATCCACGCCATCTGACCTTACTGCACATATACATATACAGACATACATCGCATTTGTCTGTTCTTGCACTTTTGAAGACAATATGGAGCATGGACCTTTGAAACTGGGGTCTTTCGCCGCAAGCAATCCGACCATACCTTGAAGGCAGAGCTGGCCACAGCACCATCTTGTCTGGGCTTGGTGGTGACCATTTCTGGGAGGGCAATGCTGCTCCCATACTCCTGAAGGAGCCACTGAAGCAGCTCGCCCTTGTGGCAGGCTGCGCCAAAGGGTCCTGCCAGGACCAAGGGCTTGCTGACAGGCGGCACTGTGACAGGGCTATGCGCTGAAATGGCCTGCTTCAAGGCTATGTACATGGCCTCCATAGCACCCTCTGGCAACACTGCTGCAAAAGATGCTGCTGCCTCCTGCAGGCACAGCAAACTGCTGTTGTCAGACATGCAGCCGGCATGATGACAAGCACGCAGATTTGAGTATGCGTCGTCTTTGGACTGGTCGATCAGCAACATGTGTGGCGCTGCATGAACCTCGCCAAAGCAGCGCATAGCCAGACAGTCACAGCAGATGCAAAGCCTGTGCAGCACAGCTATAAGTAAGACAATATGAGAATCCTGAGAAGGACTGCAAGGCCCCTTCACTGACTTTTGCTCTCTGGGCTTCTGCGGTGGCTGCTTGAATGGCCTGCTGGATCTGGGGCTCCTTCGTGGTTGGGGGCAGTCCTGCCCTGACTGCCTGGGCCAGGCCTGTCCCTGGGGCCAGGAAGACCTTGAGGGCATTTGGCACGCTCAGGGCCAAGGCCCTCTTCATGTCCAGTGTCATGACACACATCTTGCCCTCAGCTGCCACCTGCAGATTGTTCATTGATCACAAGTCAGCACAGCTTCTTGCAGTTGTGAATGGGCATGCGTGCATCAGGCTGACTGCAGGGGTACTGAGGCATGCCTGCATTGAGAAAACAGAAGGTATGAAGAAGGTGTGTATTGTTGCATCTGCAGCACAGGTTGAGTGCCACTGGCCGGCTCGTGTACTGAGCCACCAACAGATGCACAACCATGTAGCATAGACATTGACATGTACACATCTCCTCAGCTTACTTGCAGTGTATCTTTGCCCCTGTCAGTTTGCAAAGACTCTGTTTGGCATACAAACAGCAGTCAAGAAGGTCTGACTTGTGGTGGCAAGATGATTGACATGGCACCATGGCAGAATTGCAGCATGCAACAATCACAAGTGTGGCTCGGTGTCATGAAAGCGCTCTTGTGGCTGGTACATTAAGCTTGTAAGCCAATAATGCAATGGCATCCTTGTGACTGTCTATAAGGATAGAGGAGGCTATGCACTATGGGCAGAGAGCACCAAGCAACAGGACAGTACCTGATGCAGGGTGGCCGCAGCAGTGCCTGTCAGAGACCCCCCTGGGCCCTCCCCAAACTCTGCCAGCTGGCCCCCATCAGCCATCTTCTGCATGACCTCCTTTTTCACAAAGAAGAAATGCACACCCTCCGCTTCACCCTTCTCAGGCTTCTTACTTGTGTGCCTGTTGAATCAACACAAGGGTGTTTTGTGCATTGAGATATGCGTTTCTGTTTCTGCATGCGACCACACGAATGCATGTCTGTTGTTGTTGCACAGATGCTATACTATCGGCGGTCCAGCATCTTGTGCAGGTGCATGCAGCACAAGTTTGCAGGTATGCGGCAGCAACCATTCTGCAGAATACTGTCTCTAGCAGGAAGCACCGAAACGGTACTGGCAGATGCTCGTTTGGACTGGACATGTGCTTGACACATCAACTGCAAAATGACACCCTGCTGTGCATGCTGAGGTTGCACAGCTGCACAGCCATCACTGTCATCATACATTAGACAACACTCAGACAGGGGCCAGTGTGTCAGGCATACTGTGTATTGCCGATCTGTGGCAAATGCAGAAGATACTGTGTGGCGCCGATCTATGGCAGATGCAAAACATATTGTGTATCGCTGACCTATGGCAAATACAGACTATATTGTGTGTCGCCAGTCTGTGGCAAATGCAGAACAACGATAGTCACACAATTGCACACTTGCCTGATGGCTGTTCCAAACTTAAAGGGGTAGTCTTGCATCAGCTTGGTGATGAGTGTCTCCCTAGCAGGACCCGCCACACTGCAGATGACCAGGGGTCCAGGAATGTGGGGCCCAGCTGGAGGGCTGCTGCTGTCTGACCCCTCCCTGGTGTGCATCAGATCAGGTCGGTGCCTGCACCAGCATCACACTGGTTGCTCAACAATGCGTTTGCCAATGATGCATCCACCAGCTGGATGCCTGACAGCAGCAAAACAGGCTCAGTGGTGCCGCATTGCTGCATGAGCCTGATAGTGCCTGTAAGCACGTAAGCAGAGGTGGTCATCCTGCCAGACACCACCTTCGGCTGATCTTGCAACAAGCATGCTTGCTGACGCTCAGTCCCTTTTACTTTCGCGGCTTCACGCTTTTGCTTTGTTCTCTCCAAAAGGTGAATGATACATGCCTTAACACAAAAGATTGATTTGTGCAAAAGCAAGGTCAGTGGTGTTGCTGGTGTCTCTGGTGAAGTAGGAGCAGCAAGGATCTGCACAGCCATGTTTGCCTGAGGTCATGCATTGTCTGAGTTTGGTTTCCATTGTGATGCGTACCTTGTGAGGATCTGGGTGAGCTCGTCACAAGTCTGCCCCACGCTGTTGAAGACCTGTGCAGCAAGACAGTGGTCTTGCCCTGATCTGTGTAATGTAACACGCTGCTGAACAATCAGATCAAGGCACAGAGCAGCACCTGTTGACACACCAGAGTGACATGCAGATGGTGAAAGGCTGTGATGAAGACTAGGATGATGCAACATACATAGGCCCCATCATGATTAGTCATCTTCTTTCCTGTCTTGTCAAGCATGGCAGCCATTCAACCGCAAGCAGCATACCAGTTTGTGGTCAAATAGAGTGCTGCTTTGCACCGTGTCCCAGTCAGCGTTTGCTGCTGCAATCTGAGCGTCCAAAGCCTCCTGAGGCCTTTGCAGCCACTCCCTTGTCTCCGCCTCAAAGGCCTGAGCACACAGTGCAGATCTCAGAGATGCACAGCCATGCCTTGTTTCAGCCATGCTTTTTTGTTCATGGCTTGACCCAGCGCTGTTTCTGCTTCAGGGCAAGGACAAGTGCAAGGTGGTGCCACAAATCACTGTACATCATGTCTGCAAGCAGGGCGCTTGCTTTGTTTGCACAGATTGCACTGAGGCCATTGTGGCTTGTGCACATCCGCTGGAAGCCACAGCTGAAACCTGATGCAGCTGCTGCGTTGATTTGAAGCTCCCAGTATCCCCTGGCTTTCACCCTTTGCGGAGCCCGACCAGAGAGGACAGACAATGCACCGCAACACAAACACAGCGAGATACAAGTCAGGTGCATGCCTCACCATTGGGCATGCTGCTCGTCAAACACAGAGATCTGAAGATGTCTTCAAGACAGTACACTGGGCATTGCTGCTGGTCAAGTACTCGAATGGTATACCTGGGGGCTTGCAGGAGCTAGGAAGATGGACAGGCAGTCCAGTCCATCAGCCTTGGCCTTTTGCGCCCCTTCCACATCTGTGAGCAGCAAAGGAATCTTGCCGGCTGCCACCACAGCAGCTATGCTGCCCTTGGTGACTCCGTGATGCTGTCTGGCCAGGAGATGGGTGAAAGGGTCGCTGTGCTGCTCCACCAGCTCTCCCTGCCCTTCAAGCCTCTGCAATGAGCAAACAGGCTCACAACAGGTGCATGTGTGTTTCAGGCAGTGCATCGTTGTCAGCAGATGCTCTGAGCCGCTCAAGGCTTGGCAGTATATTGGTTTGCTGGCTGATTGGCAAGCTGCGGATGAAATTGTTGTGCGCGCATGTGGCATGGGTCTGCGCAACATGTTTGTGTGAATGTACCCTCTGCATGTGGCCCAAGTGTAACACTGTCAGACCACACCAGCTACCGCACTACATGCAATACAGCCTGACAAATGTGCATCACCTGCACAGGCGTACATTGGTTACTCTGCCTCTTTTCTTTACCTCTTTGCATCATACGAGTCAGTGGGATTTGCCAAGTGTGATGACTGATTTGATGCTGATGGGCAGACTCTGCCTTGTTGCATGCAGCAGCACGTAGCAGTTGGACATCAGCCTTTTCAGAAATGCCCAGATACGCCCCAGATACTGCATAATCTAACAAGCTTATGCAGAGCTTGTTGCAGGATGCTCACCTTGAACTCCTCTGTTGACAGAACTACATCAGGGTCAGATGCAGTAGGTTGCCCAGGTGGAGGAGCACCTTGCCCGTAAGCAGGAGTGGCATGCCTGGCTGCTGCTTGAACTATCTGCGGAAACTCCTGCACCAGCTTCTGGATCAGCTGCTCCTTTTCGTTTACAGAAGGACCTAAGGCAAGAAAGCATCTGTTGGTGACAAACTGCCTTCACATGTCGCTTGACAACACACCCACATCAACAGCCTGAACAGGTATGCTTTGGCGATTGCATGTGGACAAGGGCATGTCTCACATGCTCTGATCTCGTCAAGATGGCTGATGATTGCAATGCACTGCAGCATGGGTGTGATTGGTTGTGTAATGAACGCGAATGACATCACATCAGCCAGCACTGCGCAACATGGCCTGCTGTCTGTGGCCTGAACCAGTAGGCATGCATGAGAGCTCAGACGCAATGTGCATCTCACCAGCAATGACGACAGGCTTGAGTAGTGCCTGCTCCACAGAGCTGCTGGCAATGAGGTCTGCATAGTCCAGCACATCAGCAGGCAGCCCTTGCAGCTTGTTCCTGACAAAGGGGCTGAGGGCAGCCACAGCATGTTTGAGGCCATCATAGGCAGCATCTGGTGAGGCGTCTTGAATGGTGAAGCTAAAGAGGCCAGGCATGGCAGCCACTGATGACTGCTGTTCAGCCCAAGCCACTCGCTTCTGAACTGTTGCTTCGGATTCAGTCAGCCTGTCAGACAAACTAAGTCTGAGATGTACAATGGCAAAGACAAATGAACTTTGTCACGCAGCAAAATGTGGCATAGAATCTTTCACAGGCTGATCGACTGGGCACAGAATGATTGTGGCAAGAACCAGTCCCATTGTCACATGTCTGAGCAATCTTATTGTACAGTCCTGAGGAATAACTTGCTTTTCATGTGACAAAAGGAACCATTCTGCCTCGCTATTGGATACACATTGACAGCCAGTACTTGCCTGAGGCTCTGTGCATGAGCCCAGTCCTCCATTGATGCAGGCCTGAGATGAATGTATACAGCATCTACTGCATGTTTGCTCTGCAATGCCTGCACTCCTTGAAGGTCCACCCTGAAGACGCCTACAGACCCTGCAAAGTGAAATACATTATGTATGATGTTAGCAGACTTCCTGGGCTGTACAGCACAGCAGTCAGTGCGCGCTTTTGATAACTATGTGTCCCATGAGCTCAATTCTAGAGGATGGAGCCAAAAGCAAATCGTTCAGTCATCCATTGTTGCATGCTGATTTTGTCGAAGCATGCAGGCAAGGCATTGCTGCATGCGAGAGCACCACGTATGGTGCCTACCTGTTGCTGCCACATCCCTAATGCCATCATAGCTGACACCATACATGCCGGAGCCATGTGGGCTATTCAACTCACTAGCCTCTAGGAAGTTGCCAGCCTCAATGCCTGCTTGCATGCTGGCTGGTGGGATAAAGACATATGATTGGCCTTGCACCTCGTCCTCCTGAAACATTAAAGAAGTTACATTGTGGAACATCATACACAAATTGCATCAAATTCGACCAAGCGCCTTATGCAGCCATGCAGCCCAGAAATCGGCACTAATTACAGTGGGCTACATCAGAGCACGCACAACACAAGCCTTGTCGCAAACTTGTCAGCCACACACCATTCTGGAACAGATCAGGCTACCCGTACTTGAATGCTCTCAGGAAGCTTGATGCCTACATGCATGCCAAATAAGCTGAGACTTGTTCTGCCTGAAAGCATCGCACTGTTGATCGTGACTCACCATGGGTTTGCGGGTGGTGCATGTGACAATCCTGCCTAGACTGTCAGAATGTTGGGCCACTAGCTGTTGCATGACTTGATCCACAGGCAGGCCAGACACACAGCATAGCACCAAGAATTGTGGGCGCTGCAGGCTGTCCCGATCTTGAACCTTCAAGTGTGCGACGGCTGTTGAGCGGCCTGCTGCTGGTAAATCATCCTGCTTGCAAGCCTCATGTAGTCTCTCAAATAGGCCAGAGCCCTGTGGCAGCAAAATGAAAGTCATCTATCAAGCTGCTCATGCGTGAGGGAGCATTGCAAGTAGTATGAATGCAGATGCACACCAAAAACAGCATGAGGTGACGGCAAGGGCAGCGAGCTTGCACACCTGATCATGACTTTTTGTTGATGCTTGCAAACGCACTGTCAGCCAGAAATGTATGATGAACATGAAGGTTGGACAGATAGAAGTTGCTACAGCCGCAGCGTTTATGGCCACTTCCCTGATAATTGTGCAGAAGGGTCAAGATGGCAGACTGAGAGGGCAGTTCTTTACCGTGAGGCTTGGGCCATGAAGGGGGTCCATCAAGTTCTCCTGGGGCCAGCCTGTCAACCATTGGAAGGCTGCCACCTGGTGCCATGAAGGCCTGTCCAACACCTGCATACATGCATAACCAAGACTGCTACCTTGGCTGCTACTTGGGCATCTTCTGGCCAGACAACCACATCAGATTGCCATCTCGAGGGTACGATTGATTTTGGCAAGCAAAAATGTCACAGGTGTACCTGCACAGAATGAGCGCATGCAAAACACTTTGATGGTGCAGTTGATGGTGCAGACCATGTTAATGCCATTTGCTACCTGGTACAAGGCCATGAGCTTGAGGATGGCCTTGCTGAGGATCAGTGGCCACAGCTGTGCTGGCATGCTTCCCACCAGCAATGGTGCACCATAAGCATCCACAGGTATGCGGTCATCCACTGTAACTCTGTGCCACTCGTCCATCACAAAGCACTTGACATGATACTTGCCAGAAGCTGTCTTTGTGGGCTGGCCACTGGCATCCTGAGGAAAGATGAGCTCCCACAACAGCCCCTTGGGAGGCAACTTGTCCTGCAAGACCATTTGCATGTGTGTGACAATCAAGCAAATAATGTCAGTGGCTGTGGTTTAAAAGACCAAAATGGGGCTTGTTTGCTTACCCTGAGCTCATGCACTGCTACAAAGCAAGCACACAGCCATCTCAGGGAGGAGTGGCCAGCGAAAAGTCGACCCGCAAGTGCCCTGCTGGCTGAGGGTGTTACAACACGCATTGGCACATCTGACACAGACAACAGCAAGTCCTTTGGCTGCTTATGTCCTTTGACAACACCTCGAGTCTCCAACAGTACTGCTGTACCATATGAGTCTTCACAATCTGCAGGAGTCACTTGCTGTGAGCAACCATAAGGCCAGCACCCCCGTCATAGCACCTTATCGTGCAACTGTGTGACACGTAGCAAGACTTGCAAAGCAAAGCATAGCAAAGCAAAAGCATAGCAATCACTGATCAGGTCGACGGCAACCAACAGCCTTGCCTGATGGGGCAGACTCCTGCTGCGCCGCTGCATCGCTCCACGTCGGCAGCAAGAGCTCTAACGCAGAGGAGGGGAGTTCTTGGACAGCTTCAACCTTTTTGCCAGCTGGTTCAGCCTTTTTCGGCGCCATTGCCCCGTCAGACCACGCTTCAAAACAGCATCTGAGCAGCGCCCGTCAAGGTTGTGGCTCGCGAAAGTTATACTGTTACAGCTGCAGTTATTGCAGTCCAGAGCTGTGTGAGCAATTATGATCAACTCTGATCACTGCAGAGTGCAGTTGGCGTTACGATACGTACGTCTCGTCGCGGAGCAGGGGCAGGGCTAAATGTTTCACAGCAACACTTCACCCTGCCAGAACTCATAGGCTCGGCTGAAAGTCTGTGTAAAGGACAGGTGCATGAATGTCATGGGAGTGGTCAGTAGAGTGTGCTTAGAAGCCACCTATTATTCCAAATCGCTTTCATAGCTATTTGTACATGTTCACTTACCATCTGAGGTCAATTCGTGTCTTTAAATTTCTGTCTTCCTGCCTACAGATAGGTAAAGCATATATGACTGCGCTTGTGCTGTCAAGTACTGATGATCGACTACTGCGACAATACGCGTTACAGGTTACAGAGAAGCGTTCTAGTCCCGTGCTATGCAATTCTGGGCAAAACGAGCAAGCTGACGTCATCAATTGTCTTTCAATTCGCTATACGCCGTCCACAAAATGCTCATCTTGTGCAACAATACACCGAGTGACCCTTATGTCTACATCTATTGCAGGTCATCTCGTGTTCCCACGAGGAAAACCCACAGTTGTCACTGTCATATCTGTCCTTGCCGCACCTGCACTTGGATAAATCGTTGTAACCACTGCTGTAATGACAATATAATGTTAGTACAAAAACAAAAAAAAGAGCAAGGATTCTGGCCCCGCGACAACTGTCGTTGCCATGGTTGAAGTCGGACTTCTGGTCCGCTTGCGCTCCTGAAGACGTTTCTGGATGCTAACGACTACGTCAGCGAGCTTGTCAACAGTATCATCCCTATGC
>JAABUO010001801.1_pt1 | contig 27097 bp, 16 predicted proteins | sample 5559291 | NCBI WGS metagenome assembly JAABUO01 (sample SAMN10711878, study PRJNA513372) | rock metagenome | isolation source: Antarctica rocks | place: Antarctica: Victoria Land, Finger Mt sud
GACTCCCGACTTTCGACTCCCGACCCCCGACTTTCGACTCCCGATCAGAGCTGGGGGATCGGGAACATCGCGCGCAGTGTCTCGGGGTCACCGCGCGTGGCCAGGGTGAAGACGAGCATGTCCAGGATCAGGAATTGGTCGTCGTGACGGCTCTTGAGCGCCTCGTCGGCGGCCACGAGCGCCTGGTAGGCGCGGGGCAACTCGCCCCGCCCGAACGAGTTAGCGGCGCGCGCGGCCATGCGGTACTTGCCTGAATTCCAGCCCAACCGCTTGATCGCCGCGTCCTCGGGCGCCCGCTCGGCCTTCAGGGCCGTCAGCAGCGTCCAATCGCGCACTCGCCCCGTCAGCATGGCCATAATCTGCTCGACCACCATGCCGCCGCCCATGAGGCCGTGGAGCACCGCCAGCGCGCGGGCGGAGTTCTTCTCCACGATAGCGTCGCCCAGGTGAAACGCGTTCTCGTCCTCATCGGGCGCGACCATCTCCTCGACCGCCGCCCGCGTGATCGTGGCGCCCGGCCCAACGTACGCGAGCAGCGTGTCGATCGCCCCCGACACCGGCCACAGCGAGTCGGGCAGCCGCTCGGCCAGGCTCATGGCCGCGTCCGGCTCGATCGCGCCGCCGCGCCGCTTGGCTTCCTCGTGTACCCACCGCGCGCGCGCGCGCCCTTCCAGACGCGGACACTCGCGGATCTCCATGGGGGCGTCGAGCGCGGCCAGCGCCTTGACATGCGCGTTGCCCGCTTGCAGTCCGCCCGTCTTCTTGTAGTCGTCCCTGGCGCGCGGCGGCGCCGGCTCTTCCAGGATCAGCACCGTCGTCGCGGGCATCTCCTTGACCAAAGCGGCCAGGCCATCGGGGCTAACACCCGATTTCGCGGTCTCGTCACCGCTCGCGGAGCGCCGGCGCGTCGACGCGGTGATGAGGCCATCCACGCGTACGATCTGGTGGGCGAAGAGGAACGGCAGGACGGTACACGCCGCGACGATGTCGCCCCACGTCGCCGTAGCGCCGTCGAGGCGCTGCGCGCCGAACAGGCTCTCGTCGGCATAGCGCGCCACGGCCGCGGCGCCCAGCGCGCGCACGGTGTAGTCGTCTTCGCCGTAAAAGAGGTGGAGCATGTAGCGATCAGCCATCAGCAGTCAGCATCTTAAAAGAGATGCGCGGCCGCCGCCGCGCGCGAACAGGAGGTAGGCTACACAACGCCCAACAGAAAGCTGATCGCTGACTGCTGATGGCTGAAAACCCTGGTCGGGGTGAGAGGACTCGAACCTCCGACCCCAGCGTCCCAAACGCCGTGCGCTACCAACTGCGCTACACCCCGCCGTACCTTCAACTATAGTGAAGCAGCCCCTGAAGGTCAAGGGCTTACGGCCCTACCGCGAAGCAAATCGCCCTCGTGACGCCTCCATCACGGCGCGCATGGACGGATTATTAGGGCCGCGCCTCGATTGGGTGGAGCATAGCGCCCGTCACCACGGGGAAATCGGCGGCGTGGCCAAAGCGCAGGCCCGCCTCAGCCTCGAGCAGTAAATCATCGGCTGTCGTCGCGTGATCGGGGTAGCATACCACGACGCAACGCGCGGGCTGGCCGCCGTGTTGTTCGGCGCTACGGCGCAGCTTGTGCGCGACCGCCACACCCCCGTCCACCGGCGTTTCGGGGAGTATAAACCCGAACATGGTCGGGTCGAGCCGTGTAGAGTGATCAGTCGACCGCAAGGTGTGGCGCAGGAGAGGACCCAGCAGCTGTGCGCGCTCATCCTCGCTCGGCGCCACCGTCATGGTATGCTCGTCCGGCAGGTCGGCTACCAGCAGGATCAGCGTCACAACGCCGTCCCCGCGACGGGCACGGCTAACCTCATTCTCCAGCGCCAATTCACCATAGTACCGTTTGAGTAGGGTACTGTGCGGGTCGTAGAGCGTCAGCTCTTCGATTAACTCCGCGCTTTGCCGCGCGTCGCACTCGGTCTTTTTGACGAAAACCGCGACGATGTGCGCCGCGAGAGCGCTCGCGATCAGGGCAACCGTCGCCCAAGCCCAAACTACCGCGCCTTCGACGCCGCGTTGGCGCTCCAGCAAGGCGTAGGCGCCACTGCCGAGCAGCAACGCCGCGATAGCCGCATGGCGAAATAGGCCACAGAACGGGCTCGCTACCACGAGGGCCAGGAAGACGGCGCCGACGGCGAGGGCCGGCGGGTCGGTTATCCCAAGGGCAACGGCGCCCGCCGCGACCACTACCGCCAACAGAGCAATAGATAGACGCATAGCGTCGAATGTGCGATTCGTCATCCCTCCCCCTCCGCGCGCCGCACGCCGCGCAGGACACCCATCCCTAGCACGAGCACGAGCAACCCAAGTCCCGTCAAGCCTAACAGGCGGATCGGTCGCGGCGACGCCGGCGCCCCGCGGGACGCTCCGCGAGCGACGCCCACGGCGTTGTCGTGAGCGTCGATCATCCGAACTCGTCCCGCGGCGTCGACCGTCGCGGCCGTCCCTCTCGAAACGCCCCCGAGCAACAGGTTCCGCGCCTTTGATAACAGGGCCGGGCGCGAGGCCACGACCACCACGGCCATCTGTGTGCGATCCCAGGGGGACTCTATCTCCTCGACGACGCCCATGTCGCCCGTCGCGCGCGGCACACCCACGGAGAGGCGGGGCTGCCCCGTCAATTGGAACGCGGAGCCTGTCTCCGCGAGGCGCAAGGGCAGATCCCCTTGTATGCGCCGCATCAGCGGATCGTCCAACGGGATGTCGTAAAGTAGCACAGCATGGCCGCGTAGCCGCGCGGGAGTAGCCTGGCTAGCCGAGAGCACCGCGAAGCGCGGCGCATCGACATCCGAGCGTCGCCCCAGGCGCACAGCCAGGTTGAGCGTATCGCCGATGTCCCGCGCGCCGTCCGGCGCCACGAGCGTCGTGCCCCGCGGATCTCCATCGATCACAAGTGGATAGGGCAAGTTGCCGAGCGTGGGATGCGCGCGCCCACCAGTGCGCGGCAGGGTGACGATGCTTAGCGGGTCGATTGCCCCCCAGATGCTCGCGGTTGGTAGCGGGGAGCACGACGTTCTCATGGCTTCGAAGTGGAAGCGCACGGCCAGGACGTTGGTCCCCAGGCGTAGCACACGGGCGGGGAGGGAGATGCGCCAGCGCTTGCGGGGTGAGCCGGTCGCGTCAAGGCGCCGGCTGGCCAGGGGCCGACCATTGAGCTCGACGCGCACGCTGGACATGGCCGGGTCTAGCGCCGCGCTATGACTGTAGGCGAGCGTCAGCGCGCCATCTCCAAGCGGCGGCCGCGCGAGGTCAAAGGCGCCGCCCATGGTATGGTCGCCGGCGCCTTCCTGCGTAACCGCTCGAAAGCCGAGGCCGCGCAGCGTCAGCGCGTCCCGCGCCGCCGCGGGCAGGCGCGGCGCGGCCGAGATCAGGGCATAGGGACCATGGAGCCCGTGACGCAGCACGGCGCTACTCATGACGGTCTCCGCACGGGCGATACCCCCCTGGCCATTACCGGTCAGCATCAGTATCGCGCCGTGAGGGTCCCACGGGTTGGGCGTCTCGACGATGACCCCTTCGTCGGGCGGGAGCGCTAGCCCTTGGGCATCGCGCCACCAGGGGCCGACAAACAGCAGCGGCGTGCTCAACGCCAGCGCCGCGATGGCCGGATTATCCCGCGGCGTGCCCACGAGGAGAACATCGCCCTGTGGGGCCTGTCCTATCAGCGACGTCGCGCGGACTATAGGCGCCAGGAGGGAATGCGCGGGCTCGTCCTCGCTGAAGCGGGCCAAGGTATGGGCGGCGCCGGCTGTCTCGGCCACGGTAGGCGTCACGGGGAGGCCGACCGTAATCCGCGTGGGCGCGAATGTCGTCGACGAGGACAAGGCAAACGGCGCGGGCAATTGTGCCAGGTCAGGCTGGAAGAGGCTCTGATCGCGACCGCGCACATCGTAGGCGAGCGTGCTGGAGCCGTAGACCGTCGCGTTGAGATCCGTGCCGGCGCCGCATGTTTTCGGCGACTTGTCGTGGCGCAGGTCGAAGGTAAGCCGTAGCCGGTTGTATCCGTCGCTCACCAACGCGGTGGCGGGGATAGGGATAGTGAGCGTGGCCGGCCTATTCGCGCCGCCTCTCACCGAGCGTGACGCCACATAGACGCCGTTGACGGACACAGATAGCCGAGAGCGCCGCGCGTCGAGCGCGGGAGAGCCGCCGTAGACGAGGGAGAGCCGGGTGGCCGGCCCCAAAACAACATCGCCTGGGCCGGGCATAGAGAGGACGAGGGTCGGGTTAGGACCTGTGACGACCCGCGAGGTATCCCACCCGAGGGCGGAAAAGGCGACGGTGTTGGATACCTTGGTCACGGCGCGCCCCGCGCCGGCCGGGTCCGCGGGACCCCGTTCGCGCGGAACATGGACCGCGGGCCGGCGGGGGGCGACGTGGCCTGGATTCGTGGCCGCGATGGTCAGCGCGCAAGGCGCCGCTATGATGGCGGAGAGCGCGAGAGGAGGCAATGCCCAGCGCCGGCGAGGCCCGCGAGGCGCGGCAGACCGGGCGTGCCGCACGACCATGCTCTGCTACGCTCCGTGAGACTCGTCGCGAGGCGCACGCTCGTTGTATCCGGCGTGTCCGGCATATCCGGCGCTATCACCGGCGCGGCGTCGCGGCTCGATGTCCGCCTCATCGAACTCTGTTTCTAGCAGCACTTCGACACGGTGGGGGTCGTGCGGCTGGAGATGAAAGAAGGATTGCGGATAAGCTCCGCGCAGGGCCGCGATGAGCCCGGTCGAACCGTGGCACTCCACGCGCACCTGAAGCGCGCCTCGTTGCAGCCGGCGCCCCCGCACATCGGGGATCCGGGCTAGGATCGCTAGAAAGCGCTCGACGTCGCGGAAGGACGTGAACGGCGAGACGACCAACTCGACGCTCGTCAAGTGCAGCATGTTGAGGGACGGGCGCGCGTTCTCCGGATGCGCGGCATCCGGCCGTGGCCGCTCGCGCACGGTCGGGCGCCGCTCGCCGCGCCCGATCTCCGTGGATTGGTTGGGTTGGCCGGCCAGGGCGACGGAGGGGGAAGTAGCGCGGTCAACGCCGGTAGCTAACGGGACGGGCTTGACCGATGCCGGAATGGGGACGGCGGCAGCCGCCGGCGCATTGTTCTCCTGGGATTCCCCACTTTTGTCGCGTCGTACGCTTGTCAGCGCCCTGTACCATAGCGACGGCCAACGCAAAGCAATCACAGCTACACCTCTCGACCCTCGTGTTAACGACTACTACATTAGCCGAGTTGACGGCGCCGGCCCGTCACATCGCAATCATGCCCCACGTGGTGTCGTCACATCCCTGTCAAGTAGTTACTATAACCCTCCGCGCACACACTTTTCTGTCAAACGCCCCGGTCGATGATTACAAAGTCGTTATGGCGGAGATGGTGAAGCTGCCGCGATAACGCAAGGAAGATCGCTATAACGTGCCGCTGGATGACTGGCGATAGCCCAAATATCTCATGTTTGCGTGGAGACCTAGTCGACTATGACGTATGTGATCGGCCGCATACCGGACGCGATCGATGAGACATCTATCCTGGCTACGCATAGATTACGCATAGAGGAGTACAGATTGGTTCAACAGCCCGCCATCCTTGTACAAAAGAAGTTGACCCTGATAAGGGAACAGAACAAGCGGCGTATCGCCTCGCGGGTGTTCCGCGGCTCTATTTTCGCTGCTACCATGGCCGCACTCGTGGCATGGCCACGTTACGGGGCCGGACAAGGGATACAGGCCGCCACCGCGGCTACCGCCGCCGCTGTGACCGTCGACACGGCGCACACGCTAGGCACGCTGCCCGCTACGGCCGTCGGCATGAACGCCGCCATCTGGGACTATGCGCTGGGCAATTCCGCTACGGCGCAGCGCATGGCGGACGCCCGTGTAGGTATCATGCGCTTCCCAGGCGGCGCCGCCGCCGACAACTATCACTGGCAGAGCAATACACTTAATGGAAGCTCCAGCCAAACGGGGGCTAGCTTCGATACTTTCGCGCAGACGATGCAGGCCGCCCACAGCCAGGCGCTCATCACCGTCAACTATGGGAGCAACACGAGCGGCGGGCCCGGCGACCCGAACGAGGCGGCCGCCTGGGTGCGGTACTCTAATGTGACCAAGGGGCTCGGTATCAAGTACTGGGAACTCGGCAATGAGATGTACGGCAATGGCTTCTACGCCAACGTCAAGTGGGAGACGGACAACAATTCCGACCACTCGCCGATGGCGTACGCCGCGGGTCTCATTGCTTACAACAAGGCTATGAAGGCAGTTGACCCCTCGATCAAGATCGGTGCCGACGTGGTAGCGCCGGGCGACTGGATGGACGATGCCAAAAACTATCCCGTCAACTGGGACAATACGATCCTCCAAAAGGCTTGTGGGTATGTCGATTTCCTCGATGTCCACTGGTATCCGTCGCCCGCCGGTAGCCCGACCGACGCGTCCCTACTAAGTAGTCCATCGACCATATCCGGCCTGGTGTCTAATCTGCGTTCGCGCATCGCACAATACTGCCCAGGGCGCCGAATCGATATCATCGTAGGGGAGATGAACACGGGTAATGGCGCTAAAGAGCTTATTACCGTGCCGAACGCGCTTTTTGCCGCCGATGCCGCGATGACGTGGGTTGAGAATGGCGCCCTTGGCTCGCTCTGGTGGGACCTGCACAATGGCGCCGAATCGAGCCACAACATGGACTCAACCATCTACGGCTCGAACACGTACGGCGATCAGGGCATCCTTAGCGACGGCAACTGCACCACGGGCAGCGATGGCAAGAAAGTCTGTGAACCACCGCTCAACACCCCCTTCTCGCCATACTACGGCTTACAGATGGTGCGTTACATGGGCGCCGCGGGCGACCAATTGGTCGCGGCATCAGCGGACCAAACTCTCGTAGCCGCGCATGCGGTGCGGCAGGCTAACGGAAACCTTGCCCTCCTGCTAATCAACAAAGACCCTAATACGACGTATAACACCAACGTGTCTATGACAGGATACACGCCCGCTGGGACCGCCACGACCTATTACTACGGCGCCAACACAGCGTCTATTGTGCAGGGGAGTGTCTCCAGCCTGGGCAACGCCTTTACGCGGGCCTTGCCTCCATATTCGCTCACCACCATCGTCATGACACCGGCAACCTCGACGCCAACGCCACTGGCAACCACGCCTACGCTCCCGTCGGCGACCGCGGCGGCGACAGCGCCCGCGCTCCCGCCGGCGACAGCGCCCGCGCTCTCATCGGCGACCGCGGCGGCGACGGCGCCTACGTTCGCCGTTGCCATCGGCGCCTCCTCAGTCTCTCCCGCTACCGTGGCGCCCGGCGGTTCCGCTGTTTTCACCGCCACGGTGAGCTCTAGCGCCGCATTCTCTGGAGCCATCGTCGACTTCTATATCTATGACGCATCCGGCCACTTGGTGACGCAGCTTTGGCAGACCCCTGTGTCCCTAGCTGCCGGTAGCCCGCGGACCGTGACACAATCCTGGGTGGCGCCGGCAAGGCTGGCCGTGGGCACATATACGCTCAAGATGGGCGTCTTCGGACCAAACTGGAAACGGCTCTACGCCTGGCGCGACCGCGCCGCGACCTTTATGGTAAGCCTACACGCGGCGACCAACACGGCGACGCCACCGGCCCCGCCGGCGACCAACACGGCGCAGCCGCCGACCCCAACCAACACGGCGCAGCCGCCGACCCCAACCAACACGGCGACACCGCCGGCCCCGCCGGCGACCAACACGGCGCAGCCGCCGACCCCAACCAACACGGCGACACCGCCGGCCCCGCCAGCGACCAACACGGCGACGCCACCAGCCCCAGCTGTCACACCATCCAGCTCAAGTTGCCCTGCCACATGGACCTGCGGCGACATCGGCAACCCCGGCCTCGCCGGTACCCAATCGCTGAGCAACGGCGTGTGGACGTTGGATGGATCGGGCGGAGACATGTGGAATAACCCCGATCAGTTCCGCTACGTGTGGCAGACGCTCAGCGGCGACGGCGGCGTGAGCGCGCGCGTCGCGGCGCAGACGAACACCGACGGCTGGGCCAAGGCGGGCGTGATGCTACGCGCCTCGACCGACCCCGGCGCCCCCTTCTACGACGCGGTGGTCACGCCCGGCAACGGTATCCATATCCAGTACCGCGCCGCCCAGTACGGGGGTGGAGTCGACCTCGCCACCGTGGTAGGCGGAGCGCCGGCCTACCTCAAAGTGGCGCGAGTAGGGAATGCTTACACGGCGTACACCTCAACCAGCGGGACAAATTGGACGGCGATACCCGGTTCGAGCATCACGCTAAACCTGGGTCGCACGCCGCTGGCGGGGCTCGCCGTCGCCGCGCATGCGTCGGGCAGCCTCGGCGCCGCTACGCTGGACTCCGTCCAGGTGACGTCGTAGCCACCGGTCCCGGCAGAGGCTTATATACGCATCACGCGTTTCACAGCCCTATCTCCTTCGCCATACCCAAGTGGTGGAGGAGATAGGGCATGGCACAACCCCTGACAACCAACGGATGGCGCTAGCGTGGCGGATCGTTGCCACCAAGTGGACCGACCGGGTATCCCCGAAATAGGGGCGTACGAAAGTATACAGGCCGTATACGAACGCGTGCTGCTGAGAAAAACAGGCTATAGTATAAAAGAAGACGGGCCAGTGCGGCACGACTTGTGGCGGCCTTGTGGCTCTCTAGCTGGATAACGACGTCCTGCATGCGGTCAGGATTGCTGGCCAGGGTCCCCGCGGTGGCGTGAATGATCTATGGAGGGCGCTATGCGTCCAATGTCAATCCGGTATCGCATTGCCAAGAAGAGCGCGCTGTTCGTCATCCTTGGCTCCCTGCTCATGGCAACCTACGCTGCTGGAGCATCGGCTTACACCAAGGTTGAAAATCCCGCGCCGACGACCGCCATTACCGTTGGCGCCGTCTCCGTTGATCCGACCCCTGCCGTGCCTGGTAAGATCGCGACGTTCACGGCTAGGATCACCGTCGCCAAGCCGCTCTCCAGCGCCATCGTCGATTTTCAGATGTACAGCCAGTCCGGCCATTTGGTGGACCAGGTCTGGCAGTACCCGGTCTCCTTCAAGGCTACGGCTGCACGACTCGTCACCGTCCGCTGGGCCGTACCTAAAAGGCCGGCGGTCGGGGTGTATATTCTCAAGGTAGGCATCTTCGGGCGTGGCTGGAAGCCGCTGTACGCTTGGCGCGATCCAGTGGGGCGCGTGGCGGTGGGGATAGCATCATCGCTGACCGGCTCTGACACGACGGAGACGGTCACCGCACCTACCACGGGTTTGCAGGTGAGCGTGACGTCAAATGGGTCATATGCTATTCACGCGCGGGAGCCCCGGTGGACATTCGGCGGAAGCGTCGGCCACCCATTGACGCATATCGCATCGACGGTGGGGCGCGATGCCGTCGGCGCGTACAAGGAAGTCTCTTTCACCACTCAGGACGCTCCACCTAGGGAAGGCCGCATCCGTCTCTACGCGAACAAGCCGATTATTCTATTCGCCGATACCTACCCGCGCGCCACAACGAACGACGCGCCCTTCCCGCGCCTGGACACCTACCCGCGCAATCTCTACCATATGAGCTACGATGGCGGCTTTGGGCTCCATACATTCACGACGTTGTCCTCAGGAAGCCCGTGGACGTTCTTCGACGGAAACGACAATACGTTTATCCTTTCTCCGGCATCCGATTTCATGACCGCGAGCATCACCAGGGCAACGGATGGGGCGATTGCCAGTGGGGTAGACGCGGGGATCGCGCTATTGCCTCAGGGGTTTACGCACAGGACCATGCTGGTGGTCGGGCATGGCATCAATACCATGTATGACACATGGGGTCGGGCTATGACCGACCTGCAGGGTAAGATCCGTCCCGCCAACGATGCCGATGTAGGCTTGAAGTACCTTGGCTATTGGACCGACCGCGGCGCCAACTACTACTACAAGTACGACCCATCTAGGGGTTACGCGGGGACTTTACTGGGGGTACGGGACGACTTTCGTCGCGAAGGCATCCCGCTCGGGTACATGCAGCTTGATAGCTGGTGGTATCCCAAGGGGGCCTCGCATACATGGCAGGGAGACCCTACCAATAATGGCGGCGGTATCTACACCTACGACGCGGCCCCCGACCTCTTCCCGCAAGGCTTGCAGGCATTCCAGCAGCAGCTCGGCGTGCCGCTGATCACGCACGCGCGCTGGATCGATCCCAGCAGCCCCTACCACCAGCAATACGCGATGTCGCGGGACGCCATCATCGATCCGCGCTACTGGCGCGATCGAGCAGCCTACCTGAAGGCGGCGGGCGTAGTGAGCTACGAACAGGATTGGCTCGACTCCAAGGCCCTGCCGGCGCTCAATCTGCACGATCGCGACGCCTTTATGGACAATATGGCCGCCGCCATGGGCGCCGCCGGCCTGACAATGCAATACTGTCTGCCCTTGCCACGGGACTACCTGCAGAGCACGAGGTACAACAATCTCTTGACCATGCGCGTGAGCTGGGATCGCTTCGGGCGGGACAAGTGGGATCAGTTCCTCTATGGTTCTCGTCTAACTGGCGCCGTCGGAGCCTGGCCATGGAGCGACGTGTTCATGAGCTCGGAGACCGACAACCTGCTGTTGTCGGATCTGTCGGGCGGGATGGTCGGCGTCGGCGACCCCATCGGCGCGCTCGACAAGGCCAACCTGCTCAAGGTTATCCGCGCCGATGGGGTGATCGTGAAACCCGACGCGCCGATTGTGCCCGTCGATGACATGTACGCCGCCGACGCTCAAGGCGCCGATCGCCCCATGGTTGCCTACGCGTACACCGACCACGGGGCGCTCAAGAACCTGTACGTGTTCGCATACCGTCGCGGCGCCGGCACCCCGATCACCTTCACGCCGGCGGCATTGGGCTTGGCGGGCAAGGTATACGTCTACAACTATTTCACCGGCACAGGTACAATTGTGAATGACGGCGCTGCCTTCAGCGATAGCGTGGCGGACAGCGCCTATTATCTTGTCGTGCCGCTCGGGCCATCGGGTATCGGCTTCCTGGGCGATCTGGACCAATTTGTCTCGCTGGGTAAGCAGCGTGTCTCACGGCTCGTCGACAACGGACAGCTGCAGGCCACGATCACGTTCGCGACCGGCGAGGGTTCGCGCATCATGCAGGGCTACGCGCCGGCGCCGCCGCGTGTGACCGCACTCGTAGGCACAGTTGGCGCGGTAACGTATGACACGACGGCGCACATCTTTCATGTCGTGGTGTCGCCGGGGGCTAATCATTCTGCCGCGATAGAATTGGCAAGCAACGGACCGTAAGTATGAATCGCCCCAGCCCCATGAGTAACAGCAAGGCTCCCCTGATGTCGCGGGTATCGGCCTATACCGGTGTGCTCCTGTGTTTGGCTGTCGTCACCACAATCGTCACGGCAAGCGCTATCGTCAACGTCGCGGAGCACGGGAACGGTAGGAGTCGCCCACAACTATATGTCGCTCCCGATAACCCCTATGTGACCGCGCATGGCCGTGACCTATATGTGCGCGGCAAGAAGCTTCGCTTTATCGGCGTCAACGCCGGTGTGTCGACGATTGATAGGCCGGTTTATAGGGGGTGTGGCCCGGCATTATCCGATACACAGGTAGACACGCTGTTTATACATCTGCAGTCTATGGGCATAACGGTGGTACGCGTCTGGTTGATGCAATCGTTCACGGCGAGCGGCGCTGACTTTTCCCGCTTCGACTACCTGTTGCGCCTGGCGGCCGCCGACGATATGTATCTCTTGCCGACGTTAGAGAATCAGTGGCCCAACTGCACGGAGGGCGGATATAAACTCGACACATGGTATAGCCAAGGATATCGTCTACCCTACGGTACCTACCCCATTTCGTACAAGGCCTATGTCGGACGCGTCGTCACACGCTACAGGAACAACCCTCACATTATCATGTGGCAGTTGATGAACGAGGCCGAGTGCCAAAATGCCAATGGACGCCCCAATCCCCAGGCGCTCTATCGCTTCGCAAAGGACATGTCCGCGTACATCAAGGTATTAGACCATCACCACCTGGTCAGCCTTGGCGCGCGCAACGGCGGCGAGCCTGGTGTTGATAAAGCTAGCTATCTCAGGCTTCACGCCCTGCCGACCATCGATGTGCTCGAAGCCCATCTCTACGGAGATCCGACCGATCCTATCCCGCCGGACCTACGGAACATCCTCGACGATTCCGTGGCGCTAAACAAGCCGGTTTTTGTAGGCGAGGCGGGTATCGATAGCAACGACTGCGCCGGGATGGCCAACTGCTACACTCCACAACAACGGGCGCGATTGTTTAGCGCTAAGATAATGCCTTCTTCGCGCGCGGCGGCGCAGGATATATAATCTGGCACTACATGGAGAACAAGCCCATGGACAGCGTGGGGTTTGATTACCGCGATCCGCTAACAAAGATCGTGCGCGCGATCACTCCCACCTTAGCCCCTACGCCCACGCCGTAGCCCGGATCAACCGGCGCCAAGATGTGTACGTGGCGCGGGCTAGGACTAGGCCGGAGCCGGCCTAGACTCCTAATAAGGCGGCGTATTAGGGGGTTGGAGCTGTTGACGCGGTCGCCGTTGGAATGCCGACGGTAGGAACGGCGGCGGTGGGAACAGGGGTTGGCGCGGCAAGCGGTGTGGCGGTTGGCGCGGCAAGCGGTGTGGCGGTTGCCGACGGCGCGACGGCTGTGATGAGGATGTGGTCGAAAGTGGCGTTCCTTATCGTACTCGTGTTATGGGAGCTAATAGCCAGTCCAGCCAGGATAGGGCCGTTCACGTTAAGTGTTACCGTGGAGCCCGGAACCTCGGTCCAGTTCAACCCGTCCCGTGAGGTGTACGCGGTGTACGTCGTCCCTGTGCGCGCCACTTTGAGATACACCGGCAGTTTGCCGCCGGGACGGGCGGCCTCGGTGGCATAGCCGCCAGGCGTGGCGCGGTACATAATGCTTACCCCATAGCCCGGCGTCACGACGGCGTCATAGAAGGGCGCGCCGGGATCGCTGTTCGCGCGCAACATCACCCCGGCCTTGGCCCAGGGATCGCTGTTGGTTTGGGTCGTTATACGCGCGCTGATGCTACCATCGCCGCTGAGTGTGCGCCATACATAGTGGAACTGGTCGGCGTTGTTCCAGATGTCGGTGCCCGACCCGTCCACCGTCCAGAGACCTTGATAGAGGGATTGATTCCCCAGGTGGCTTGGATGTCCGATATCGGCGCAATTCCAGCCGCTTGGACATGGCTCGCGCAACCCGAATGCGTACAGGTTGCCGTCCGATGAGCTTGTGAATATGCGGCCATTGGAGACGCTTGGAGCGCCGAGGATAGTTCCATCGGTCGCGTCACTATAGAGGACCGCGCCGCTGGCAGCGTCGAGCGCCTCCAATGTGTTGCCGGCGCCGACGAGGACAAAGCCATTGGCGTAGGCCAGGGCTGGGATGACGGAGCCTGGGGCGCAGTACTGCCACAGGACGTCTCCGGTTGCCGGATCAAGCGCGCGCACGGCCCCGATGCAGCTGGCGCCGCCGATGCGTGTCCGCCCTCCCGCGGCGTAGAGCCGGCCCTGGCCGAACGCCTCAGACGAGATACTGCCGTCCGCATTCTCGGGCTGTGGGCCGCCTACGGCGATCCGCCGCCGCCAGAGCGGTCCGGCATTCAGGTTGTCTCGTCTGAAAGCGTAGACGAAGCCGTCTTTGTTGGGCGCTGCCATCAGCGGCGCTCCCGCCGCATTATGGAAGAGTGTCGCTGTGCTGCCCCAATCGTCGTCATACAAGGCCGAGGGGAGCCGCCAGTGACCCTTGGGCTTCATGGTCGTGGCATCCACGGCGACCACGCCCTGGGCGTATGTCTGGCCGCGTATAGTTTCGTTACCGTCCGCGAAGTAGATCGTGCTGGTCGCGGGATCGACAGATGGAGAGCCCCAGATAGTCCCACCAACCTGCCCGTTCGGGACGACGTCGAAGCGGTTTACAACGCGATGTGTGCGCAGGTTGACACGCAGCAACTGGCCCTGCACTTCGGGGCAATCGCCCAGGCTGGCCACGCCGATGTAGGCGTAGCCATTATAGATGAGCGGGCTCGACCAGTTGTAGTGGCCGCCCTTCTCGCTATTGTCGCCCGTGTAGATCCGCCATAGCACTTTGCCCGTCGCGGCTTGCAGCGCGTACCAATAGGCGGCGCCGCCGACGTAGACCACTCCACCTTGCACGGTGGCAGTCGAGGAGACGCCGAGTTCGTGGGGATAGCAGTCGGGACGCCGCGACGTGGTCTTGACGAGGTACGTTCTCCACTTGAGGACGCCCGTTACCGCGTTGATAGCATACTCGAAGCCATCCCAGGAGCCGACGTAGGCCGTGTTGTCGACGACAGTGGCCGATGCGGCGATGGCGCCGTGCGTCTTAAAAGACCATAACTCGGTGAGGCGCGGGACGTTGGCGCCTGAGAGAATCCTCTCGTCTCCGGAGGCCGTGCGTGACGGATCATGCAAATAGGTTGGCCAGTCGCCGGCTGTGGTCAGGAGAGGGGCAGAGAGGAGGGGTAGTAAGGCGAGTAGCCGAAGCAGAAACCGGCGCGGCGATAGACTATTCATAGTAAAAGTCCGCTCCCTCACGATAGATTGGCCACGTCAAGGGCAAAGGCCTAGTATATACTACCTCAAACCGTAGCTACAATAGGCGACGCGGCGTGTCGGCGTGTCGGCGTGTCGTGACGCCGCATAATGTTCATTTTGACAGGCGTCGTTCCAGCTTTCAAATCCGCATGCGGCGATAGACGGCGTAGCCGTAAGCCTCGAACTGGCGCGTGTAGTGCGCGCGGAAATTGGCATTGCCGCTAAGCGCCTTTGCGACTGGATCGGTTTCTACGCCGGGGTGTAGCACCACCCATTCGGCGTAGGGGATGGGATTGCGGAGGGCGGCATCCCACAGCTTGCCGCTATAGGCATCGATGTACGCGCGCATATCGAGTCTAGCTTCCGGGGGGAACCATGAGTAGTCACCGTTGTACATTAGGATGCCCCCTCCGGTGTAATGCGTGCGCAGGTACAGGGCCGATGGCGCCGCCGCCTTGATGCCGGTCACCTGGCCGTTGCTCTCGGCGCTGATCCCATGTAGGCCGTCCGCTATGGTGACGGCGGAGTCCGGCCAATGGGGAATCCATAGCGCGCTCTGGCCAAGCACAGCCAATATGAGTAGGCCGGCCGCCACGGATACGCGCAGGCGCGTCGCAAGAAAATCCGTCAGGTAGCCAATGAAGAACGCCGCCGCGGGCAAGAGCATAATGCCGTATCGCACGTTAAAGTAACCCGCGGGATGGGTGTGCTGGGTTAGGATAACCGTCTGCCCGGCCCACAGCGAGATAACGTTGAAGACGAAGGCGGAGAGGAAGGCGTATGGAATCAGCGAGTCGGAACGCAACCGGGTAGCGCGTAGATAGATGAGGAGACCGACGATACCGGCGGCACAGACCACACCTCCAAGGTTGTCCAAGACAGTCCAACCGTATGTCATGATAGACAAGCCGAGGTTGTGTTTGGTAGGCAACAAACCGGCCTGTGCGAAGCTTTGTTGAGCCGTGGCGGCCGAATACTTGCCGTGCTGGAACTCCAGCGGATCACCGAAGATAAGCCAGTTGTAGAAGAACCACATGAACATGGCGTAAACGGGGAAAGTCAGATAGGCCAGGGTAAGTCCCTCGGTGCGCGCTGGATCGCGCCAACGCAGGTACACCATGACGCTGATGAGAACAGTGGCGCTTAGGGCAAAGAACCAGCCCTCGTAGCGGCTGCCGACAGCCAACGCCGTCAGCAGCCCCCCTATAAGCAAACTGGACATCGCGTCGCTTTTGCTCCAGCGCAATAGGAAGTAGCCGGCAGCGGTCATGGTCATCAGCAAGACTGGTTCGGTCAAGGCTGTCGTCTGCAAATACAAGCTGTTCGGATTCAGGATGAACACCAGGAGCCCGGCCCAGGCCGCCACTTCATGACGTGCGATTAGCCGGATCGACAGGAAGAGCATGACCGCGGTGATGACAAAACACGGGAGCCCGACGCAACTACCGGCTAGGCCGCTGTAGAACAGCGCGTCGATGTTGACGAACGGTTCTAGCATTAGGTGGGGGATGGGCAGCCATACGGTACCAAGCATGACAATACCCGGCGTGCGTGAGTCGAAGACACGGCGGGCAATGTTCAAGTGAGACGCTGAGTCCTGGTAGGCCAGGATTAAGTTGCTCCGGTATGACCAGTACAGCATGACGAGGGCGACCAGCGTCGACGCGGCGGCGGCGAGCACGAGCGGCCAATCCAGGTGGGCCAGGCGATGTCGGGCGTCCGCTCGCGGACGTCGCTGGCCCTGCGCCACGGCCTCCGGCGGGCGAGGATCGCCCTGGCGGCTCGCGCGGGGCAACGGCGGCGCTATGGATGCGCTAGCGCGCTGAGGCCATGCGTTGCTCATGCGACACCCTGCCCTTGCCGGTCATCCGCGCGGTCGGCGGCGCGCGGCGCCGGCCGCTTGTTGTACAGGCCGTGTACCGTCTTCTCCCAATAAAACGGGTTGGTCCACAACTGCAAAAAGCCTTTCCAGGCGGCCACGCTCATTAGCGCCCAGTAGAGGGGCGAGATGAGCGCGTACTTTACCTTGTCGTAGTGCCCACTCCGCAGGCAACCGGCGATGTTCAGGTAGATAAAACTGGCGTTGCCGACGAACAGGCTGAAGGCGCCGAGGTAGAAGATCGGCCCAGGATAGATGGCCCGGATCATCCCCGTGTGCGAGAGATACCACAACGAGGTCAGGCACCAGAAGACGGGATTGAGCAGGAAGCCGAACCCGGTGCCGCCGACCACCATCAAGAAGCTGAAGAAGGCTTTGGGGCCGAGGGCGCGCCACAGCTGTACGGGGTGGCGCATATGCACCAGGAAGGTCTGGATATAGCCCTTAACCCAGCGCGAACGCTGGCGAAACCAGTTGAAGAGCTCGCTGTTAGCCTCCTCGTAGGTGGTGCTGTCGACCACGGCCGTCTTCCACCCACGGCGGAATAGGCGGATGCCCAGGTCGGCGTCCTCGGTCACGTTGTAGGGGTCCCAGGCGCCGACCTCGCGCAGGCGCGCGGTGGGAAAGTGGTTCGAGGTGCCGCCCAGCGGGATGGGCACGCCGCTGGCGTCCAGGCCCGGCAGGAACAGATCGAACCACATGGCGTACTCGATGGTGAACCAGCGCGTAAGCAGGTTCTGGTCGCTGTTGTAGTAGCTGAGCTTGGCCTGCAAACAGGCGACGTCCGGCGGGGCCTTGCGGAAGGCCAGCACCGCTTTCTTTAGCTGGTCGGGCTCGGGCACGTCCTCGGCGTCGTAGATCACGACGTACTCCCCGCGCGCGCGGATCAGCCCGTAGTTGCAGGCCTTGGGCTTGCCGCGCGGCGGCGCCGCGGGCACGACGACCGGGTGGACGTAGGAGGGCAGCTGCGTGGCCGCGACGGCGTCCAGCGTCTCCTCGTCGTCCTCTTCGAGCAGTAGTTTGACGTCGAGCTTACCGGCCGGATAGTCGAGCCGCGCCAGCCCCTGCAACAACGTCGGGAGGACCGCGGCCTCGTGATAGAGCGGGACGAGAATGGTGTAGATAGGGAGGGCCGCCTCGTCCACCGCCGCCACCTCCTCGTCGGGGATGGATATTTCCAGGTCGTGCGCGAGTGCCTTGTAGATGAGGTAGCAGCGATGCAGCGAGAAGGCGAGATAGAAGATTGTGCAGACGGCCGTCGCGGCGATACCGGTCGCGACCGGGGCGCGCCAGAGCAGCAGCAGCCCCACCAGGCTGGCTAAGACCAGGACCCAGCGCTGGGCGCGGCTCAACACCCGCGACGCCGACTCCTCCGGCGTCCGTACGATCAGGTCGCTGGTGCTGTGCCGCAGGTAGTCCGCACGATAGAGCGTCTCGAGCGTGGCCTCCAGATCGGCCTCGGTGCAGACGACCAGAGAGATGTCGCGTCCGGTACGCGCCGCGGCCTCGTCGATCATCGCCCCGTTGAGCGGGTCGGGCGTCGCGACGACCAGCGTTGCGCCCGCGTCGTAGAGGGGGACCATGCCGAGCCGGCGCTCGACCTCCTCCGGGAGCAGCAACGCGGCGTGGACGTCGGGGTGCATGCCGTGGAGGCTGACGAAAGGGAGGCCGTGCTGCGCGGCGATAACGTGCGCCAGTTGCTTCTGGCTGACCAGATTGAGGCTCACGAGAGCCTGCCCCAAGCGCACGCCCGCCGTGCGATGTAGCCGCAATCCCCGGGCGAGTTCCGCCTCTGTGATGATGCCCGTGGTGAGTAACCGCTCGCCCAGTCGCACCTCCCCCCGTATGCGGGCCAGCGCGGTCAGGATGGCGGGGCGGGAAGCCACGACGAGTTGGACGCGCTCGTGCGCCAACCGCGCCAGCGCCCGCTCGACCCGTGGGGCGAAAGGATCGCCGACCGCGACGATCAGCCCGCCCTCCCGCTCCCCCGTCGACGACGCCTCATGGCAGAGCGGCAAGACCGCGGTTTCCTCGATCAGCTCGGGAGGGAGCAGGGCCGCGGCGGCCGGGTCGACAATCTCCTCCCAGACGGCCCGCTCGACGCGGCGGCCAAGGGCGTCGATGACTAGCTCGCGCCGCTCTTGCAGGCCCAGGTCCCGGCGCGGCAGGCCGCTCGCGCGGGCCACGATAGCGGCGAACTCCTGGTAACCCAGGATACCCGCGTCGTCGAGCGCCTGGTCGAGTGGTCGCGCCGGGTCGGATAGGGCGTCGCGGAGCGCCTGGCGCGGCGCCACGTGTCGCGCGTTCAGATACGCGATAACCGGATGATCGTGCCATGGTAAGGGCACGTCGGGGTCCGGCGCGGCCTCCAGCGTCGCCAATCGCTCCATGATCGTCTCGCGGCGGGCCAGCACCGGACGGATCGTGAGCTTCGTCAGGTCGGCGAGCGCATCCAGAGTCGCCCCATCCGGCGTGGCCAGGGCAACCCAGAGCACATGGCCTTCGCGACGGAGCGGTAGGGCGCACAGGTCGCGCAGACGATCCGGGGGCAGACTACCGGCGACCGCGGGCTGTACCGCGTAACGCTCCAGACGGATCGACGGCAAACCGTAGGCGATAGCCATCCCGTCTCGCTCGTCGATCCCCGCCGGATTGTTGGCCGCCGCGGACGCGCGCCGCGCGTCTACCCCGCCGGCGGATCGCTCCTCGACAGGCCCCGACGCGCGCGCCGCGGGCGCGCGCGGGATGGGAATCGCGGCGCGGCGCGGCGACGGTGGGCCTGGGCTGGCGTCGGGCGCCCCGCTCGTCCTTGCGGGAGGGATGATGCCATAGGCCCGTCCCAGGGCCGCGCGCAGGGGCGCCGCCTCCACCATACGCGCCCGTACGGAGAGGCCGGTCACCAGCGTGAGGGCGGTGACCAGCTCTTCCGCATCCGTACCATCCGCGACTACGGCTACGTCCAGTGAGCCGCGACCGCGCCGCACGGGCAAGACGTTCAGCGCGACGGCCAATCCCGCCGGTAGCGCGGATAGCGCGCCGCGCTTCGGCCGTAGCGCCCGCGCGCCGTGGCGTGGGGCGACAGCCGCCGCGAAACGTCCCATCACGGCCTTGGCCGGGTCCCCCGTCCGCGGCGCGCGCGCCCGGATACGGCCATGCGCTCCGCCGAACCTGCTTGTGTAGACGCGATGGTGTAACGCGGCTTGACGCAGGACATCGGGCTCGCAAAGGATACAGCGCACCCCAAACCCTGTCCAATGCGCGATCTCAGCGAGCGTGTCGTCACGCGGCCGGACGGCGCACAACAGCAGGAGAGTATCTTCTTCGACGCGCCACGGCGCCAGGAGCAGGTCGCGGCGCGCGGCGCGCAGGGAGGGCGGCAACAGCAAGCGCAGGGCCGGATGAAGCTCCGTCGCGCCTAGGGTCGCCACGTGCGGCAGTCCCTCGAGCAGCCCGAGCACTTCCGGCCCCCACCCATCGGGGAGGCGCGCGGCCACGGACTCCGCCGTGTCGGCGGCTCCGGCGCCGTCGACGTCCCACGCCGTGTGTAGCGGCCGTTCCCCATCGGCGGGACTGTCGAGCAGATCATCCAGGCCCAGGTCGGCCATGAGCTGGGACAGGCGCTGCCGTCGTGCCGGCCCGATGGCCGCGCGGTCGGTCAGCAGGGCCAGCGCGAGCTCGTCGCGGCCGGCGGCGATCAGGCGTACGTGGCGTCGCGCCGCCGCCGCCAGCGCCGGCGCCAGACCAGGCGCGTCCGGTTGCGCCACCGCGACGCACAGGATATCGCCCTCCTCTCCGATGACCACGGCGCTCCGCGCACGCGCGACCACCTCCGGGAGGGCGTCCCCGAGGCCAAGCGGTGGATGGCATATCTCCCATCCGGTGGCCGTCGCGGCCGCCTTGGAGGCATGAGGGCGCTTGCGCGTGGGGGCGTTAGTCGCGTATGTGGCGGACATAAGAAAAAAGCATATACATCAGAACAAACCCACTGACCATAATGATGGGGAAAGTGAAGAGCCCGAACAGGATAGCGACGAGGATGGCGGTCCAAAGAGCCACGCGGGCTAAAACGACGCCGAGCTGTACGAGATCGGAGAGGGTAACGTTCATGTCCATACGGCTTAGTTCCCCACTGCCCGCTCGACCGCTGCGATATCCAGATCCAGCGCGTGGTCCTCGGCCGCCATGCGCGGCGGGGCCGCGCGCCGGTAGTGGCCGCGCGTGCCGCGAGAGCGGATGCGCAGGAGGTCGACGGCCATATCGACCGTATCGGCGATCGCGCGCACGCGAGAATCGGCGTCGAAGTACCAGGTGATCGGCACTTCCCGCAGACGGTACCCGTACTTATGGGCGAGGAAGATGATTTCGACATCGAAGCCGAAGCCCTCCAAGCGCCCGAGTGAGAAGAGCTCGCGAGCGACGTCGCGCTGGAAGCCCTTGAAGCCGCACTGCGTATCTTTGATGCCAGGCACGACCAGCGCGCGCACGAGCAGGCTGAAGACGTGGCTCATCAAGCGCCGGCGTAGGGGCTGGTGATAGCGTCGTGACTCCGGCAGCGCGCGCGAACCGATGGCGACCTGGCACCCATCGTCGAGCGCGGCCAGGAACAGGTCCAACTCATCCACGGGCATGGAGAGATCGGCGTCACAGAGGACGACCCAGGGATGGCGCGCGGCGAGCATACCCGAACGCACGGCGGCGCCTTTGCCGCGGTGGGGGCATGGGAGGACGGAGAGCCACGGCAGGGCGTTGGCGCGACATCGGACCAGGGCGGCGGTGTCGTCGACGCTGCCGTCGTCGACGACGATCACTTCAAACGGGCCGTTGAAGCGCGCGCGGTATCGCTCCAACTCGTTGAGGGTGCGCGGCAGACGGTTGCGCTCGTTGTACGCGGGTATGACGATTGTAAGGCCGGGCCAGCGGTGTATATCTGCCATTTTGTGATCGGCGGCGCATAAGACCTACGTTCCTGCGACGGGGAAGCCGCCTTCTCCTTTATCGATCGCTACCTGTTGTCTCCTTGCTATCTTTGCCCTTGATACCGATCTTAGCACCGCCGGCGCCGGAATACCCGTTTGGTATACGTCGGCCGGTCTGAAGGATTTGTTAGAAACAAAAAACCGGCCCGCACACAGTATGTGCTTGGCCGGTTGCACCACTAGCTCGATGCGGACCTAGGCGCCCAGGTACAGTCCGCGCGTCAACACTTCCAACGAACGTGAACGCGATCGATCCCTACACTCGTCGTCTATTCTCCTCGCCGCGACAAGCCGGTCGCGTGTGAACGGTTGGGCTATCACTCCGTTGCAATCACGCGCCCCATCGCGGGCAAAAGACGAGGTAGGCGACGACGTTTTCTTGTAATCCTACGATGCTAAAACAGCGATATCTTAGGTAGGTGCTGGCCTGGGCTGATCGGCAGCAGCTGTATGATAACAACAAACGTGGCAAGAGCGCAATAGCAGTTAAACGCCCGCCGCCTTGAACGCAGGCAGGCTATCGTGTTATAGTCGTGGTCAAGCGACGGCTTGACAATCTTGCCGCATAAGAGCGACGGAGGCCGTCCCGGCGACGAGACGCGCGGCGGTCCCCCGCCGCGCGTGGAGAGGATCGATGGCGAGCCCATGGTAATGGTAGTAAATGTGCGACATGTGAAGATTTACACTAGTATTAGCGCTCCACAGCAGGTACAGTAGCCATACGACCGGCCGGCGGCTCCCATCGTGGGGACCCGCGGCGCCGGGAAGATATAGCGTCGTCGCCCGAGGGAGGCGACGCGAAAGCGGAAGAGGGTAGGGCGATGCGGATGCGAGTGCGGGCGAGGGATGTCGTCAAAGTAGTGATGCTGGGCGGGCTGATCGCGGAGCTGACGCTGACGCCGGTGGCACAGGCGGCTGACGCCGGTGGCACAGGCGCGTCCATCCCCGGCGTTCGCCGCGCGTGACGCGGCCGGCCCGCGCCCGCCGCTCAGCGCCGCCACGGCGTCCGCGACGGCCTCCCCCTCCGGGACGACTGTCGCGCCAGCCACGGCGGCCATCGCGGCCACGACAACCCCGACCACGACGGCCTCCTTCTCCAGTACCACCCTAGCGACGGCCGCCGCACCGGTCACCGTCACCGCGACGCTGCCGGCCACGGCGGCCCTCACAGCCGGCGCCGCGCTCACGCCGACGGTGTCGCCCACCGCGACCGCCACGGTGAGCGACACGACGCCGACCACCGCGTCGGTCGCCTCCACCTTCAGTGCGAGCGCGCCCAACGAGCTGCAGAAGATCATGGGGCCGGCGGGCAGCTCGCCGACCTCCTACGCCTACGACGGCAACGGCGACACGACCGAGATCAGCAACACCATCGCGGTGACCGCGCCGACGAGCAAGGACGCCCTGGACACGCGCCTCACCTACGACGCGCAGGCGCGGCCGGTGACGATCAGCAAGGGGGGCGCGCAGCCCCTGAGCATCGCGCTGGGCTACGACGCCGAGGGGCGGCGCGCCCGCTACACCGTGACCGTGAGCGGGACCGTCACCGTGGACGAGCGCTTCGGCTACCGAGGCGGGGCGCTGGGCTCCGTGAGCGTGGTCACGGCCACGCTCAACGGCGACGGCTCGGTCAAGGCGCGCGGGGGCTACAACGACACTTACATCACCGGGCCGCAGGGCGAGCCCTTGGAGTTCGTGCGCGTGGCCGGGGGCGCGACCAACCGCTACTTCTACGTGTTGGACGGGCACGGCAGCGTCGTGGCCGTGACCGACGCGAGCGGCAAGGTGGTGGACCGCTACAACTACGACGTGTGGGGCGAGCCGATCGGGCAGGACTACCAGACGGTGCAGCAGCAGGTGCGCTACGCGGGCTACTGGTGGGACGGCGAGGTGCAGTGGTACTGGCTGGCGGGGCGGCACTACGACCCGGAGGCGCAGCGCTTCCTACAGCCGGACCCGACCGACCTGGACGGGGTGCGCACCTATGTGTACGCCAACGACGACCCGATCGACCTGATCGAGGTGGGCGGGGCCTTCTCGGTCTCGGGCTTCTTCCACCACGCGGTGGAGTTCCTCGACAGCGCGGCGCACGTCACCTTCAAGGTGGCGGAGGCGGCCTGGAACGCGGTGGCGGGCGACGACGTGCACGTCATCTGCTGCACGTTGTACCCGCTGCCGATCAAGGCGTTGGCGGTGCTGGACCTGGCGATCACAGTGATCCCAGGGGCGGACGCGGCCAAGCTGCTCGAAGTGGGCGTCAAGGGGGCGGCGAAAGCGGGAGGCGAACAGGCGGCGTTCGCGTTGGTGCGCTGGATCGCGGGCAAGACGGACGGCAAGGTCGCCGCCGACCTCTCCGACAACGTGCTGCGCGACGCCTTCCGCGCCCGCGAGACGGGCGGATCAAGCGCGCTGCGCGACGCCGAGCGAACAGCCTGCGAGTTCTGCTTTCCAGCGAGGACGCTCGTGGCGACGCCGCATGGGGGGCAAGCCATCGAGAGCTTGCATGTGGGCGACACGATACTCTCTGAGAACCCGACAACCGGTAAGGTCGAGGCCGAGCCGGTGCAGGCCGTCATCCAAGATCCCAGTTCGCCGCTCATCGCAGTCGACCTCTCCGACGGCAGCGCGATCACGGTGACGGCGGACCACCCCTTCTGGGTGGACGCAGGCGCACAGTTGGCGGGGGCGGGCTGGTTCGCGGCGGGGCGTCTGCAGGCGGGCGACGAGGTGCGCACGACGGCGGGCACGCATGTCATGGTCGTGGGGCTGCGGCGCAACGTCGGGTACGCGGTGGTGTACACGCTCAGCGTCGCCAACGATCACACCTTTGGGGACACATTTTCGAGGGACATTGGGAAGGATCTCCTCCTCAAATACGTGGCAACAACACCGTGTATGGTGGTCTGACCCAGGATCAGATAAAAACGGTTGTTCAAGAGGTATAACAAGAACGCGCGTGATAAGCGGGCAACACAAGGTGATAGGATTCGTATTAGAGGGTCCTATGATCGTTGGGCAGTCCAGTTTTGGGTTAACAAGGCTACGCGTGCAGTCGAAACAGCGTACCCTATATTTTAGGAAACGCTGCAACTGCCAGTGATGCACGCCCGGATGGTGCGGTCCGCACCGTCCGGGTGTGGCATATGGTCACCGTTTCGCCTAATTAGGCAACGGCTTACCGAGGTAAAGCGAATGTTCTCAATTTATGTGGATACCAGCAGCGAATTGTTTATGCGAGAGATTCGCCGGGGAGGTAATATTCGTTGCGACACACATATTTCGGTGGATAGCGAAGATTTCCCTGATAAGTTCTTTTGAATTTGGTCAGCAGGTTATGAAGTGGGGAAGAGGAGATGCTGAAGCTATAGCACGGGCTTCGGACCCGGCTCTCACGAAGGGGTATCTTGACAGTAAGGGTGTCACACTAGAGATGGCCGAACAGTGGCGTGATTTCTATATCAATGAAGCGCATGTCCGACCAAATAATCCGAGCGCCAAAGGACGGACAGAGTTGATGCAGAAAGCCGTTGAACTACTTAGAGGTCATTGACATGGAGACTTTTACCGCTTTATCGGTCAGGTCGACCAGCACACGTCCCTAACGGCCCGTGATACGGGGCGGATCGAGAATCTGTACGCGAGCATCACCTTGCGATCATGAACAATCTCTTTTACCGCCAGGTCTTGGTCACAATCGTGGGGCACTCCTGGACGCGGGATTCATCGCGGCGCCGATGCGCGCCAGCACGACGGTCAGGGCGAGCAGTCCGGCCAGCGCGACGGCGATCCCTACGAGGGAGTTGAGCCCGTAGCGTCCCAGCCACTGCCACCACCAATAGTCGAAGTCCGGGGTCGTGATGGCGATGCGCTGGCTGAGCGAGGTCCCCGTCGCGTGCCGCCACGGATACCCGGCGAGCATCCCCGCCGCGACACCGGGCGCGGCCACCCGCGCGACGTCGTAGCCGAGTAGCCAGGCCTGCGCGAGCAACGGCGAGTCCCCTGCGACCCACAGCGTCTGCTGTTCCCGCGCCTGCGTGTTGAAACCAGTCTGCAGGAAGCGCTCGCCGTCGACGGCGATGCCCAACACCTGCACGGCCACCGCGAGCGCCACCAGCGCGATTGCCAGTCGTCGCGCGACGGCCCGGCGCGCCAACACCTCTCGGGCGAACGTGAGCGGCAACAACACGAGTGGAAGCAACGGGAGCAGGTAGCGCGGACCCCAGTTATGCCCGCCCCACCACACCGGGTACGTCGCGAAGACGACCAGTGTCGGCGCGATGACGCCGAGCGCCAACAGCCCTTCGGCGCGCCGCCGCCGCAGCAACAGCGGCCACAGGGCCAGGGCGAGGACGACGAGGGGACAGTACCACAACAGCCCCTTGCCGGGACTCACCAGCAATCCCTCCGATCCGGGTAGCAGGGGCGCGTGGAACGGCAGATCTTCGGGTGAGCGGTACCCCGTGTCGGTCAGCCGGCCGTAGCGCGCCAGGTTGTAGGCCGCCGCCGCGGCCAGCCCCGCCGCGATGGGCGCGCCCCACGCGACGAGGCGAGGCAGCGCCGTCATGAGGTTCGCGCGTCCTTCCATCCGCGGGGGCGGCGCCGAATCTGGGAGCGCGGGCGTCTCGCCCGTCCCCGGCGCCGGGGAGACGAACGCCAGGGACGGGCGAGACGCCCGCGCTCCCAGTGGCGCTTGACGATCAGATACGAGCCCTGGTCCGCCGTGGGGCGCTGTAGCGAACGCGCTATAGAGAGCGTACAGGCCCAGCGCGGGCAGCGCGAAGAGCGCGGTCAGCTTGGTCAGCAGCGCCACGGCGATGAACAGCCCCGACACCGCGTAGGGCGCGCTCCCCGCGCGGGAGCGCGCCCGCACCAGGAACAGCACGGCGCCGGTGAGGGCCAGCGTCGAGAGCGGCTCGCTGAAGTCGGTCTTGGCGTAGGGCCAGTAGGGGCTGGCCAGCCCAATCAGGAGCGCCGCGACGAGCGCGCCGCGCCGCCCAGCCCCAAGCTCGTAGGCCAGCAGGTAGAACAGCAGCACGGCGAGGGCGGTGACGATGGAGTTCGTCAACAGCGTCAGCGCCATGGCGATCTTGTGGCCGAGCGGGTCGGCAATAGGCGCCGCCAGCGCCTGTCCCGCCGCGTACAGGGGGATCTCGGCCACACTCTGGGCGATGCCATACTTGGAATAGTAGCCTCCCGCCACGCCGGGCATACCGTGGTGGTGCGGGAGCAGCGTCAGGGTGTGCTGGTCGACGATGCGTGTGGCCGTATCGTACATCACGCCGCCGTCAAGCGAGACAAGCCGGCCAGCCGAGGTCAGGGCATAGACGAGGCCGAGGGCCAGCGCCACCAGCAGCCCCAGTCTCACGACGGGCGAACGCCTGTCGTAATCAGAGGTTATCCGCGACGCCATGGCCGGCCGCCCTACCTTGTCCCTGACTGTCATCGTCGCTCCGGCGGCGCGTCGGGCAGCGGGAGCGTGGCCAGCCGCAACGCCTCCCGGACATCGGATGGGCCGCACGCGCCCTCCTCCGCCGGCAAGAAGACGATATCTTGCGCGATCGTGG
>JAABUO010001803.1_pt1 | contig 27089 bp, 25 predicted proteins | sample 5559291 | NCBI WGS metagenome assembly JAABUO01 (sample SAMN10711878, study PRJNA513372) | rock metagenome | isolation source: Antarctica rocks | place: Antarctica: Victoria Land, Finger Mt sud
AAACCTGGGAGTTCCGCAATACCTTTATGCACGCCAGAATACCACGGTTTTCCGTCAAGACCGACGGGCGTTAGAAAACGGACGTTTTTGGAGGGGAGCTATGATGGACGAGAGGAGAGGCCGCTACCGGCTCGGGGTGGCTAAGGCTTCTGAGGACCATTGGAACGTCACGGCACGCTCTCTGCTCGCGGACGACGAAGCTACAAGGTCGTCCCGTTTGGCTCAGTTTGGCGAGCGTGAGCGTCAATCCCTTAAGGCGGAGATACATAGCATTCTTTGCTCCGAGATTGAGGCTCATGGCCGTGACGGCGGAACAAGTCATTGAGCACGACGGCATCGAGCAGCGCCGGGCGTTCAACTTCCTCGGCAATGATGAAGGGGAGGGGCTGAAGTCCATGCAAGCGGCGCACGATGCCGCCGCCGTACGTGACGGCGTGGCACGATGGAACCGCGATTTCGACGCGATCCGCGCCCGTGATCCTCTCCGAATGGGCGGCCTGGTCAGTCCCCGGCTCCGCGTACTGCCGCCCTGGGGCGAGTTCATGCACCGCGCGTTTGGTGCAGCGTTTGTGCTCCTCTCGCGAATCTACATCGATCGACGCGTGCTGGACGCGCCGGCCGAAATCCGGGAGTACCTTCTTCTCCATGAATGGGGCCATGTCGTTCGCCGGCATAATCAGGTGGCGATGGTGTCGGCCTGTGTGCTGCCCTTCGTGTTCTTCCCACAAGCTTTCGTCTTAATGCACCACAATCCCGGCCCGGAGCTGGCACCGATCGCGGCCCTGGGTCTGTTTTGCACCTGCCTACAAGCCGGCCTGAGTGTGTGGATGATGAGCGATACACGGGAGTTGGAAGCTGACGCATACGCAGCCTCGGTGATTGGCCCGTCCGCCGTGCTTTACGGCATCGGGTGGGTAGCCCATTGGTCGCACCAAGGATGGACGGCCGGCCGGCGCAAGCGTCGGACTGCTCTCTGGCATCAAGTGCAGGTTGCCGGTGAGCATAACGGCCAAGTACCGGGAGCGCCGCCGTGGTCATCCTGACGCCAGCCCTGAAGGCGCTACAGGCCGCTTCTGACGCGGCTACGGAGCAGGAGCACGCGATGGCCCGGCAGCTCGCCCTCGGGGCCTCTGTGTCGCCCTCCGATCCGGCGGAAGCGCTGTCGACGTTGAACGGGCTGCAAGAGGCGGAGCCATGGCCGGCTATGGAGTGGATCGACGCAGTTGGCTGGGCCGGCGAGACCTGGCCTGCGGTGTCGTGCCTGGTCGCACCGCCTACCGGGAGCTGAACGCATTGCTCCTTGGTTATGCGCGCGTCTCGAAGGGTGACGATCAAAGTAACGCGGCGCAGCTCCGCGCCCTCAACACGGCCGGCTGCAAGCGGGTCTTTGAGGAAGTAGCGTCTGGCGGCCGATGGGACCGCCCGGAGCTGCATCGGCTCCTCGATCAGCTCCGCGAGGGAGATACGATTGTTGTCTGGAAGCTCGATCGTCTGTCACGGTCGCTGAAGGACGTGCTGCACGTCATGGAACGAATCTCCGAGACCGGAGCGGGGTTCCGCTCTCTGACTGAAGCCGTGGATACCACGACGGCTGCTGGCCGGATGATGATGCAGATGGTGGGAGCCTTCGCCGAATTTGAGCGGGCGATGATCCGTGAACGTACTCGAGCTGGGCTAGCGCACGCTAAGACGGAAGGCCGTGTTGGAGGCCGCCCGCCGAAACTGGACAAGGAGCAGCGCGCCGCCGCAATCGAGGACGTGCTGAACGGGAAAAGGACGATCGCCGGCGCTGCGCGGCTTTGGAAAGTCAGCCCGGCAACCGTATCGCGCTTGGTAGCCGGCGCGCGCGTGGCGATGGTCGAAAGGTCGAAAGGGATAGAACACCAACAAGAGGCAGCCGCACCTAACCCGGTTCCTCGGCCGGCTCCGCTTCCATCGCCGCATCGCACTCGCCGCAAATCAGCTTCGTCTCGGGCTTAGCCCATGCGTTCGTCGCACACTCCGGGCAGGTGTATTTCGTCTTGCTGGCCGCCTTCGTCTTCTTTGCTTTGGCGTCCCGATCGCCCCAAAGCTCAACGTAAGGAAGTTCAAACCCCTGCTGCATCAAACTCGCGCACGACTTTTCGAACCCGCTGCCGGCCTCGATGTAATGAGTGACGCGCTGCCTAACTTCTCGCCCGCCTGATGCGCCAGTGTCGGACGGTGTCAGCCCGACGCCGCGCATGTGCCCGGCCTATTCCTTGTTGTGATGGCCGATTCGGAACCGTAATTGTCACCAAGGTAGCTTCAGCGCTGTCGCAACCGCGTCGACAACTGTCGCGACCGGCCGGGCCTTCACCTTACCGGTGGTCTTCGTCATCGCCCAGACCGTCAGCCCTTTCGAGCCGACATGCTTCATATCGTCGGTCCACTTGCCGGCCGAGATGAACCGCACCAGCACTTTGCGATTGCCTTTCTCGTCGCGGATATCCAGCAGCTTGCGCCAGGCATCCTTTGCCAGCAGGTGGCCGCCCTTGGGATCAAGCGCGAATATCAACCCGTCCTGCCAGACCAGAAAATCCGGGAAGAAATGCCGCGTGTCGCCCTTATCCAGCAGCGGGATCGAATAGCCGCCGTTAGACGGGTTGCGTGCCCATTGCAGCCCGGTGTCGTCGATGGCAGCAGCAATCTCCTGCTCGAACCCGTTCAGGTCGTAGGCGCTGTGGAGAGCGTTCTTGAATTTCTTCGCCTTCTTCGGGTTCACCAGCACCGGCCCGACCGTGTAGGGGTTGCCCTCCTCGAACACGAGCTGGCTGTTTTCGACGTAGGCGTCGGCGAGCTTTTCGGCCGCATCACGGAGCGACGTGGCCGCAGCACTCGTGACCTCCACACGCGCGTCGAAACGCGGATCGGCCCAATCGATGGCTTTTGCTGCCTCGGGAAACAGGCCCTGCATACCGCGTCGCACGATCCAGCGCGCCATGACGCGGTTGGAATGGGGTGTGTCAAGCGTTTCGACTTTGGCCATGATCCCGGTGCCAACTGTCTGCACGGCCCGCACCACTTCTCCCTTACCGACCGTGTGAATGGCATCTTTGCGGTAATCGTGAACGGTGCCCAAGGCGTCGGCCAGCGGCTGAACTGCGTCGCTCGCGTCGATATGGATTTCAGGGATTGAAGGTGCGGTTTTCGGCTCCAGCCGAGACCGCTGGCGGTCGTTCGGGTCGGTGTAGCCCTCAATTTTCACCTCGGGCAGCTCGGCTCCAAGCTTGTCCTGCACCATCTTCAAGATGCGGGGGAACTCCTGGCGGTTATCCACCCGGATGAAGAAAGACGCGGTGTTCAGGTCTGGATCGGGATAGTGTTTCGCGCCCGGCTGCCGCAGCACGCGGCCGATCACCTGCTCGACCTGCACCGAAGACCCCATGGATTTATCGATGTAGGCAAAGCAGCAAGACGGATCGTCCCAGCCTTCCTGAAGGCTGAGATTGAAGATGACATGCTTGTAGTTGCCAGCCGTGAACACGGCAAAATCCTGCTCGCCGCCCGAAAACAGCTTGAAGTCCGGCGGCGGCGGATAGGCTGAGCGCTCGAATTTCAGGTCGCAGTAAACGGCGATCTCGGCCGGGTCGATCTTCTTATGCTCCACCAGGTAGGCCCTGACCCAACAGTCGTGTCACCAGCCGCCACTTGGATGGTTTGAAGGGCATCACGGGTCTGGAAGTCAGGCCGGTCCCACCCTGAGCGCCTCGTAGAGCGCTGTCTTTCCCACCTTCAGCCGCGTCGCGATCTCGCGCACGGTCAGGCCCTTGCCGACCATCCCGCGAGCGCGCTTCAGCTTGTCGTCGGTGATGACGGGCTTGCGCCCGCTCTTGCGACCCCGCACCGCTGCGGCAGTGAGGCCAGCCCGGGTGCGTTCCTGGATCAGGTCGCGCTCAAACTGGCCGAGGGCGCCGAAGATGTGGAAGATGAGCCGCCCTCCCGGCGTGGTGGTGTCGATGGCCTCGGTCAGCGAGCGGAACCCGACGCCACGTTGGGACAGCGCCGTGACGGTCTCGATCAGGCGGGGAAGCGAGCGCCCGAGCCGGTCCAGCTTCCAAACCACCAGCACCTCGCCGTCCCGCACGTACTCGAGTGCCGCCTGCAGCCCGGCACGGTCGGCGCGGACGCCGGAGGCTCGGTCCTCGAATACCGTGCCGCACCCGGCTGCGGCCAGGGCGTCGAGCTGGAGCGAGAGGTCCTGGTCCAGCGTGCTCACCCGCGCATAGCCGACGTTCGCCAAGGCCACCCCTGTCCGTTTTCCTGTGACCTTCAGCGATAAGTGGCGCTCTATTTTCAGCGGTAAGTGGCCGACTGCAAGACCTGCCAGCTTCGCGCTGAGCAGCCTGCGCAAAGTGCGCAAGTATGAGATCGACAACGACGACGCTCCCCGTCCACCTTGATCGCAATCAGGATGGACGGTGCAGACGCGTCGATGAACCGCCTGCCTATCCAGGTCCGGGTCACGTCTGACGTAACGGGTCCGCGACGGCGACGGCACGCATGCCGATGTCGCCGAACAGCGCCTTCTGCGCGTCCGGGGGCACCTGCTTCGGCGCGAGATCGGATGGGGGCAGCTCGCGCTTGTCTGTGGATTGGGCGAGGAGCACTAGCGTGCGCTCGAAACCTGCCGGTGTGTAGAGGTTGAGGACACGCGCAGTCGGGCTATCCACGCGGAAGGCATGGACCGTGCCGCGCGGGATGAACACCATCGCGCCCTTGCCGGCGTGCTCGATGCGATCGCCCAGTAGAAAACTTGCTTCGCCGTCGAGGATGTAGAACACCTCGTCCATGCCCTCATGCAGATGTGGCGGCGCAGCGGGGCCCTTCGGGAACAGCTGCTCCAGCAGGCTGTAGCTGCCCCCGGTCTGCTCGCCAGAGGCCAGCACGGACCATAGTCCGCCCATTTGCCAGTAGGATGGTGCGGTGCTGGCGTGGGCGCCGAAGGGCAGCACGATCGCGCCCGGCGTCGGCTTGGTCGCCATGTTGTCGGGTCCGGCAGGGTCGATGAACGGCATGCCAAGGATAGCCGCCTGCCCATAGTCGCGGGCAAGTTGCTGGACCAGGCGCGGCGGCGCCAGCGGCACGCCGGGCGGCGGCTCGTTGCGGTCGGCCGGGTGCGAGATGCCGATCAAGAGGACGTCGAAGCCAGCTGGCGTGTAGAAGTTGAGCAGCTGCGTATCCCGCGCATCGACAGTGAACGAGTGCTCCGTGTGGCGTGGGATCGACACGAAGGAGCCTGGCCCTGCCTTCACTGTTTGGCCGCCCGCGTTGAAGGTGCAGTGGCCGCTGACGACATACAAGCCTTCATCCTGGGTATGAGTGTGCGTGCAGGGTCCGCCCCCACCGCCAGCGGTCACGATCTGATCGAGCAAACAGAACGTGTTGTCGGTCTGCACCCCCGTAGCCATTACCCGCCACAGATTGCCGATCTGCCAGAACGCGGGGGCATCGTCGGACGTGACCGCGTAGGCGCGAGAGGTGGTCTTCATGGCCGTCTATCTCACTTTCTGCGACGGGTGGTATCCGGCCTGGTTGTTGGCCAGCATGCCGTAGAATGGAAGATGGTCCTTGAAGACCTTGGTCAGCGTCCCCTCGGCAGTCGGCAGACGCCAGTCGTTCTGCAGGTCCGCCGCGATCACCGCCCAGTTGGCGCAGATTGCGCCGGCCTGGTTCATCCGAAGGATCGAGCAGAGTTCGCTCATCTGGTCCCAGCACCCAGAGGCGTCATAGACGGCGTACACGTCGTAGCCGGCCTTCAGCGCCGAGAGCACCGGGAACATGAGGCAGACGTCGGTGGTCACGCCCGCCATGATCAGCTTCTTGCGGCCGGTCGCCTCGACGGCGCGCACGAAGTTCGGATCGTCCCACGCGTTGATCGGGCCGGGGCGGTACACAGGCTCCACATCCGGGAAGAGCTCGAGCAGCTCGGCCATCAACGGCCCGTTCGGACCCTCAGCGTAGCTCGCCGTCAGCACCGTCGGCAGTTTGTGAACCTTGGCCACGTTCGCGAGCGCGAGCACGTTCGAGCGGAAATCGCTGAGCTTGATGTCCTGCACGCCCAACATCGTCCCGGTCTGGTGGTCAATAAGGAGCATGGCCGCGTTGTCGGCGGTCAGGCGGTCCAGGTATCGGTTCGTAGTGTCGGCCATGCCCCATTTTCCCCTTGGTGTGTAGCGGGATGAACAAGGCAGGGCCGGCGGCGTTTCGACCGCCGGGAGCACATTCTTGCTGAAATCCTCCGGCCGGGATCACGGCAGGACCCGGTTGCGGAAGACCTCCGGGGTGAGGCCCACGTGCCGGCGCATGTGCCGGGCGAGATGACTGGCGTGCGCGAAGCCGGCGCCGTGCGCCACTTGGCTGATCTCAAGCTCGCGCCGAGAAAGGAGGCACACGGCCCGCTCCACCCGCCGCCGGATGACGTACTGGTGCGGGGAAACGCCGGTGGCACCCTGGAACTCCCGCGCGAAGTGGAACGGGCTCATTCCGGCCTCGGCCGAGAGCACCCCGAGGGACAGCGGATGTTGCAGACCGGCCTCGATCCTGTCGAGCACGCGTCGCAGGCGGGCCGGCGCCAAGCCGCCACGCCGGGGCGCATGTGTGACATGGGCTTTCCCGGCGGCATGGTTGGTCAGCAGCCGTGCCGCGACGGAACGCGCGACCGCCTCCTCTCCGCCATCCTGCTCCGCCGCCGCCCGGTAGAGCAGGCGCGCGAGCATTGGATCGTCGTCGTGAAAACGAGGCTGAATCTCGATGCGGTCCGGATCGGCGTCGTGGTCCTCCGCCAGCCAATCGGCCATGGCTGGCCAGGGTAGCCGCAGCATCAGCACCCTGGCGGGGCCGGTGACTGAAAAGCGAGCCGGGTAGCCCGGTGGCATCAGGGTAATGCGTCCGATCCGCGGCGGCTCGTTGGCCGTGCGGCCATTCATCCGGCGCTCAACGCGATGGCCCTCGCTCAGCGTCAGGACGAGACCAATCTCGTCGGGTGCATCGATTGTAAACGCAGCGTCCTTGTGCCGCACGCGGCGCAGCAAGCCGGGCGCACCCCGCTCCGCTGCTCCCACCCCCAATACCACGTTGTAGAGCCCGCTCATGGTTCGGTCTCCCTTGGAGGGAGGATGAGCGAAGCAACGCGGGCGCTAACCGTTGGGCGGCCACCGCCCTGCCCTTCAACGACGGCCGAAGCCTTTCGCGCCAGTGTCCGATACACGGTCGGGCGCGAAACCAAGAACAGCTCGGCTAGGTCGCTGATCGAGTAGGTGCCGGTGTCGTGCATCCGGCGCAGTTCCTTTTGCTGCCGGTCGGACAGCTTGGGTTGCTTGCCGCGCAGCTTGCCCCGGGCACGCGCGACCGCCATGCCCTCACGGGTGCGGAGCCGGATGAGGTCTGCCTCGAACTCGGCGAAGGTGGCGAGGATGTTGAAGAACATCTTCCCCATGGGATCGACGGGATCATAGACGCTCGATCCCAGCGCAAGCCTGACGCCGCGCACGACGAGGGCGTCGGCAATGAACCGCGCGTCCGGGACCGACCGAGCCAACCGGTCGAGCTTGGGCACGACGAGCGTGTCTCCCGTACGGACGGCAGCGAGGGCCTGGTCAAGCCCAGGCCGGGACCGGTTCGTGCCGGTCAACCCGTGATCGGTGTAGATGCGCTCAGCGGCGACGCCGAGCTTTTCGAGGGCGGCCTTCTGGGCGGCCAGGTCCTGCTTGTCGGTCGAGCAGCGGGCGTAGCCGATCAGGATGGTCGTCATGGCCAAATGTGTAACGGTAAGCCTCCCCTCAATGATAGGGTTGTCGTACTAGCTATGTGAGACACCGTTCCGCTTGGTTCTACAAGGCTTGTCCCGCGGGGATCGAACCGTCCGTTGCACGATCCCCTCGCGGACGACTCTTGGATGCTCGTCAGGCTCGTATAGGGAGCGTCGGCATGGCGCAGGAAGAGGCGGCGGCATCCTTTGCGGCCCAGGACGAGCAGCAGCGCGAGCAGGCCATGGCCCGTTTCGCCGTGCTTCGCCCTCACTTGGAGGACGGCGTTCCCCTGATGCGCGCCGCCGATGCGGCCGGCATCCCGGTCCGGACAGCAGGGCGTTGGCTCGCGCGCTACCGCCAGAGTGGAATGGCCGGGCTGGCACGCCCCAACCGCCGGGATGCCGGCACGCACAGGTCGCCCGCAGACCTCGTTGCGCTGATCGAGGGTATGGCGCTGAAACGGCCGCAGTCGTCGGCTGCCGCCATCCACCGCCGGATCGGCACCGCCGCAGCAGCACAGGGCTGGCGCGTCCCATCCTACAGCACGGTTTATGCGATAATCGCCGCCCTCGACCCAGGCATGGTGACGCTGGCTCAGGAGGGTCCTGCCGCGTTCCGGGACCGCTTTGAGCTGGTCCACCGCTTCCGTGCCGAAGCACCAAACGCGGTCTGGCAGGCGGACCACACGCTGCTCGACCTCCACATCCTCGACGAGAGCGGCAAGCCAGCCCGCCCCTGGCTGACCACGGTCGTGGACGACCACTCGCGCGCCATCGCCGGCTACACCGTGTTCCTCGACGCGCCGTGCGTGCTGAACACCTGCCTCGCCTTGCGTCATGCTATCTGGCGCAAGGCCGACCCAGCCTGGCCGGTTTGCGGCGTCCCGGACGTGCTCTACGTCGATCACGGCAGCGACTTCACCAGTCACCATCTCGACCAGGTAGGGGCCAACCTCCGCTTCCGCATCATCTACTCCGCCGTCGGCTGGCCGCAGGGCCGGGGCAAGGTCGAGCGCCTGTTCGGCACGCTCAACACCGAGCTGCTGCCCGAGCTGCCCGGGTACCTCGCCAGCGGCAAGCCGGCGACCCCGCCGCGCCTGTCCTTGGCGGAGCTGGACCGAGCCGTCGGCACCTTCATTATCAGCATGTATCACGTCCGCCCTCATAGCGAGACCGGCAAGACACCGCTCGACGCCTGGCGGGACAGCGGCTTCCTGCCCCGCAGCCCCGATAGCCTGGAGGATCTTGACCTGCTCCTGGTCATGCACGCCAAGCCGCGCCGCATTCGGCGTGACGGCATTCACTTCCAGGGCCTACGCTACCTCGACCCGGCGCTGGCAGCCTATATCGGCGAGACCGTCACCGTCCGCTACGACCCGCGCGACCTGTCCGAGGTGCGGGTGTTCCACCGCAACCAGTTCCTGTGCCGGGCGGTGAGCAAGGAGCACGCCAGCGAGGTGGTCACGCTCAAGGACATCGAGGCAGCCCGACGCGCGCACCGCCGTGCCCTGCGCGCAACCATCAACGAACGCATCGCGCGGGTCTCGGATTTCCTGCCGGCACGGGCGCAGCCGTCCAAACCCGCGCCGGCTCCAATGCCGTCGCCGCTATTGCCCACCCGGCCAAAGCTGCGCATCTACCAAGAGGACGACCCGTGAACGTCACCGCCGTGGCTGGCGAGCGGACGGGCGCGTTTATCGCCGCCAAGGAGCACCGGCGCTTTGCCGAGTTCGCCGACGCCGTGCGCAAGCACCGCTACATCGGCCTCTGCTACGGCGCCGCTGGCGTTGGCAAGACCTACTCAGCCCGCCGCTATGCCCGGTGGGACATCGCCGAACCCCTGCTTGCCACCTGGGGGCCGCGAGAGGAGTCGGATGCCAAAGTCTACGCCGCCCTCGCCCAGAGCCGGGCCGTCTTCTACACTCCCACCGTATGCTGCCCTTTCCGTGAGCTGCACGGCGACATCGCGCGGCTCATCAACCGCGTGGGCGTCTGCATCGACAGCCATGTCCGCCGCGAGGTGGTTGTCCAAACGGGGCTTCCGCCCAACCTGGCCGAGGTCCTCATCATCGACGAGGCCGAACGGCTCACGGCCACCGCCCTTGAGCACGTCCGCGACCTCTACGACCGGACCGGCATCGGCGTGGTCCTGGTCGGCATGTCCGGCCTTGAGAAGCGCCTGTCACGCTATCCGCAGCTCTACAGCCGCGTCGGCTTCGCCCACCAGTACCGGCCCTTGCAAGGCGACGAGCTGGCGTTCGTCCTTACCCGCCATTGGCGGCAGCTCGGCCTGTCCCTCGACGGCGCCGACTTCACAGACGCCCAGGCAAGTGCGGCCATCGCACGCATCACCGGAGGCAACTCCCGGCTGCTCCACCGGCTGTTCGTCCAGATCGAGCGCATCCTCAAGATCAACGGCCTGTCCGTCGTCACTGACGACGTGGTCGAAGCCGCCAGGAGCACTCTGGTCATAGGCGCAACATAGCGCCAAAGAAATCCTGCCACTTATCGCTGAAGGTCACACCGTTTTCCCGTCCGGCAACCAGTGTGTCCGCTTTCCCGTGCCTGTGCCAGGATTGGCGGAAACATCCGGGGTGGCCGGTCATGGATCGGACACTGGTGGCGAATTCACTGGCTCCGCCGCCCCGAGCCGGCCAGATCATCGGCACGGGGCCAAGAACGGTCGCACAGCAAGCCTGCCGGCCTCCAGCGCTCGTGAACAAACGGCCAACTCTGAATTCGCCACCAGTGTCGGATCGTTTAACGGACAGCCAGACTATGAGTCAGACCGGAACGATCTCAAAAAGCAGCTACATGGAGGCGAACGCAACCGCCTCCACTTCGATCAATGCTGCTGGAGGCCCGAGCCGCTGCACAACCACAAGCGTCCCCGCCGGACGGGCCTCACCAATGTGGTGGTCGCGGATGGCGCGGTGCCGAGGCAGGTCCTCTGCCCGCGTGATGTAGGCTGTTGTCTTAACAAGGTCGGCGCTCGTCATGCGGGCATCATGGAGTGCCCCGAGCACGTTCCGCCAAACTAGGTTTGCCTGGTCCTCGAACGTCTCCCCATAGAGGCCATTGGAGTCGATGCCGACCTGGCCAGAGATGAAGACCCATCGGCCTGGGCCAGTTACCGCCACAGCCTGGCTGTAATTGCCAAGAGCAGGCGGAATGCTTGGGGTCGGCAACACGGAGACCGGCATAGGATGCATCATCCTTCGGAGTGGTGCTTGGGATTGAGTAGCCGGTCAGGCAGGCCATCCAGCAACCGCCTGAACGGCGCTGTCGAGCCAGACGCCCGTGCCAGGATCAGCGCGCCCTGTATCCCGCCAACGGCATCCTCGGCCCGGCGCAGTGCCAATGACCGCTCCACGCCTGCCGCGGCCAGGGTGTCCGCAATGCATCCAATCCACCGGGCAAGAGCGTCTCCGACCGGCTCGGCGAACACAGGACCCGCATCGCCAGAAGACAGGAGTGCAAGCAGGCACGGCTGCGTGCCGGCTGCGTAGAACTCGGCGAGACCGTCCGCCATCGCAACCAGGCGGTCACGCGACGGCTGGGCTGCGCCATCTTGGAGCGGTGCAAGGACCAGCCGTTCGAAGTCATGGCCGGCATGGACCAGCACGGCCCGTGCCATGTCGTCCTTCCCGTTGGGGAAGTAGTGGTAAAGGCTTGCCCGTCCCAACCCAGTCGCCTTGGACAGGCGCGCCAGGGTCGCTCCTTCGTAGCCGTGGGTGCGGAATACACCAACGAGCCGGTCGAGCACCTCGTGCTTGGGAAGCAGAGCGGCGGGCATGGAACCTCGAAAGCGAACCCGTCACAGGTATTGGACCGTCCGTTCGGTTGCAAGCCTTGACCACCTTGGGCCACCCCTCTATTAGACCGTTCGTTCGGTTCAAGAGGTTTGCTCCATGCGCCTGCATGCCCATGCTCTGTCCGGCAATAGCCACAAGGTTCGCCTACTGCTGGGCGCCCTCGCCCTCCCTTACGAGGAGGTGGCCGTGGACATCCCTGCCGGCGCGAACCGGGCGGAGGCGTTCCTGCACCTCAACCCGCTTGGCCAAGTGCCTGTGCTGGAGGACGGCAGCCTTGCCCTGCGCGACAGCCAGGCCATCCTCGCCTACCTCGCCCGGCGGTATGACCCGTCTGGCGGGTGGCTGCCCGACGACGCCGAGGATCTCGGCCGCGTGCAGCAGTGGCTCTCCTTCGCGGCCAACGAGATGCACCACGGCCCCAACCTGGCGCGTCTGCATTTCCTGCTCGGCGTCCCCGTGGACCTGCCCGCAGTCCAGGCCAAGGCGCGCGACGCGCTCGCGCACCTCGACGCCCGCCTCAATCGGCGCAAGTGGCTGGAGCTGGACCGGCCGACCGTGGCCGACCTCGCCTGCTTCCCCTACGCCGCGCTCGCGCCGGAGGGCCAGGTGCCGCTGGACTCTTACCCCCACCTTCGGGCTTGGATCGGCCGGGTCAAGGCGCTGCCCGGCTACGTCTCCATGCGTGGACTCTAACCGGGCCGGAGCGAAGCCATGGCCCACGACGGCTGGACCCGAGAGACATCGCCCTTCCACGCGGGCGAGCGCGCGGTTCAGGAGCGGCTCGGCGTGCGCGAGCGGCTGGAGCGGCAGGGCCGGCAGATGGTCCGGGCCTTCCTGCCCGCCCAGCACCGCGCCTTCTATGCCGGGCTGCCTTGGCTGCTGGTGGCGTCCGCCGACGGGCAGGGCCGGCCCTGGTGCTCGGCCCTGTGCGGCGAACCTGGCTTCCTGTCCTCACCCGACCCCGGGCACCTTCGCGTGGGCGCATTGCCCTGCGCGGGCGATCCACTCTCCGGCAACCTGGTCCTGGGCGCACACGTCGGCTTGCTCGGCTTCGACCCGGCCACGCGGCGGCGTAACCGCCTGAACGGGCGCGTGGCTGCGGCAGACCGCGGCAGCTTCCTGGTCACAGTGGACCAAGCCTTCGGCAACTGCCCCCAATACATCCAGGCACGTAAGCCAACCTCGGTCGCGCCGCAGCCTGGGCCAGGGCGGGCCGAGAGGCTTGACGCACTCGACGGCCCGGCGGTGACCCTCATCGCCCGTGCGGACACGTTCTTCGTGGCGACACGAGCAGACCCCACTGGCGACGACCCGGCCACGGCCGGTCTCGATGCCTCGCACCGCGGCGGCCGACCTGGCTTCGTGCGGGTCGAAGAGGACCGGCGAACGCTGCTGATCCCGGACTTCTCGGGCAACCTGCACTTCAACACGCTGGGCAACCTCCTGCTTGATCCTCGCGCCGGCCTGCTCTTCCCGGACTTCGAGACCGGTGAGCTGCTGCATGTCACCGGCGAGGCCGAGATCATCTGGGACGGGCCGCAAGTACAGGCATTTCGGGGTGCGGAACGGCTTTGGCGTTTCCGTGTGAGCGAGGGTGTGCGCCTTCCCGCCGCCGTGCCACTGCGCTGGGCGCTGATCGAGCCGTCGCCTAACCTGGACGCCACCGGCACGTGGGCTGAGGCCGACGCCGCGCTGTCGCGCTTGCAAACCGTCCACGAGGAAACGGGCGGTTCCGAACGGAACGCCCCAGGAAACGGCGCCGCGCGGGCGAAAGCGCGGCTGCGCGACACCTGGCGCCCACACCGCGTCGAACGCATCGTGTGGGAGAGCGAGGCGGTGATCTCGCTCCATCTCGTCCCCGCGGACGGCGGCCTCTTGCCCGCATGGCAGGCGGGGCAGGCCCTGCCCATCCGGCTCCAAGTTCCTGATCGGGCCGACCCGGTCGTTCGCACCTACACCGTGTCCAGCGCACCTTCGGACGGCATGCTGCGCATCAGCGTCAAGCGCGAAGCACCGGCTGGGCCGGATGCGCCGCCGGGCCTCGCCTCTGGCGTCCTGCACGACGGCGTGCGCGAGGGCGACCTGATCGAGGCGTTCGCACCCCGCGGCGCGTTCACCTTCGACGCGGCCCAAGTACGGGCCGCCGTGCTGCTCTCCGCTGGCATCGGCATCACGCCCATGGTCGCCATGCTGCGCCACGCCGCCGCCGAGGGACGGCGCACCCGGCGCTTCCGGCCGGTCTGGTTCTTCCACGTCGCCCGCGACGGCCGGGAGCGTGCCTTCTTCGACGAGGTGCTGGCGCTCGCGGCGGCAATGCCGGAGGAGGCCATCCGCCTGCATTTTGCCCTGACCCGGCCAGGGCAGCGGGACCTGCCGGGCCGTGACTACCAATCCGTCGGGCGCATCGGCACCGACCTGCTGCAACGCCTCATGCCCTTCGGCGGCTACGAGTTCTACCTCTGCGGCCCGGCCAGCTTCGTGCAGGGCTTGTATGCTGGCCTGCGCGCCCTGGACGTGCCAAACGCGCTGATCCATGCCGAAGCGTTCGGCCCGTCGTCGCTCGCGCGCAGGCCCGACGGCGCCGCGGCAGTGCCTTCCTTGATGCCGGCCGCGGCTGGCCCAGTCACGGTCGAGTTCAGTGAGACGGGCCGCACGGCCGTCTGGCGGCCAGGTGAGGGCAGCCTGCTTGACTTGGCCGAGGCTGCCGGCCTCGCGCCTACCTACGGCTGCCGCGCCGGTGTGTGCGGGGCGTGCGCTGTGCCGGTGCTCGCGGGCGAGGTGGCCTATGCCGTCCCGCCATCGGCGGCCGTGTCTGCGGACCATGCGCTGCTTTGCTGTAGCGTCCCTGCAATGGGCACTCCGCTCAAACTCGACCTATAAAGGAAGCATGCGTCATTCGCTCCGGCGCCGTTCAGGACCGACTTTCACTTCTGGGAACTGGTAGGAGTGGCAAAGGACCAAGCGGACGGGCATCGGCCGCACCGACGACCTCACGCATTGCGACGAGGGTGCGGAAAGCCCTTACGTTCGGGTCGGCAAGGAACACCTCGCGGGTGAACGTTTCGTACGCTTCCATCGAGGCCAGACGCAGCACCAGGACCCAATCAGCCTCCCCAGTCACATACCAGCACTGGCGCACCTCGGGCCGCGCGCGCACCTGGCGGGCAAACGTGTCGAGTGCTGCCGCGCCCTCGCGCTCCAGGGAAACGAGCGCGATGACGGTGAGCGGCAAGCCGACCGCAGCCGGACGCACCACTGACACGTCCGCGGCGATGACCCTATCCCGCCGCAGCCGGCGCAGCCGGCGCAACGCCGCGCTTTCGGACAGGCCGGCACGCTCCGCCAGCACGCGGGCAGGCTGCTGATTGTCGCGCTGCACGAGGTCGAGCAGCCGCAGGTCGGATTGATCGAGAGCGGATTCCGGCATGTTGCGCCCAGCCTACGCCGGAAACCGGCGCACCGGCACCGAAAATCGGCGCCACCCGGAATGGATTGCCGGGCATGCTGCTGCCATGTTGCATCACCATCTCCCGACCGCCGAGGATATCGAAACGCCGTCCTCACTGCTGCGTCTCTGCCCAGCGCACGCTCCTACGCCGCTGCTTCAACTGCCCAGGCTTGCGGCCGCGCTCGGCGTCGCCGTCGTCCTGGCCAAGGACGAGGGGTGCCGCCCGCTCGGCAGCTTCAAGGCGCTGGGCGGCGTGTATGCAGGCCTGCGCGCGCTGGCCCGCGCGGCGGGGCTGCCCGTCGCGGCCCTACTCGATCCGTCACGGCCCTATACGGCCCTGCCACCGCTGGTGTGCGCGAGCGACGGCAACCACGGTCTCGCCGTCGCGGCTGCGGCCCGTCTCGCTGGGGCGCAAGCCCGCGTGTTCCTGCCCGCGGCCATCTCCGAAAGGCGGGTCGCGCGCATCCTGGCCAATGGTGCCGAGGTTGTGCGCGTGCCAGGCACCTACGATGACGCCGTGCGCGAGGCGGCCGGGGCGGCACGGGGCGGCGGTGCGTTGCTGGTTGCCGATACCAGCGAGGACCTGGCGAACCCGGTGGTGGCCGACGTCATGGCCGGCTACGGGGTGATTGCCGAAGAGATCCGGGCGCAGCTGACCGAGGCCCGTCATGCCACGCCGACGCACATATTCGTGCAGGCCGGTGTGGGCGGCCTTGCCGCTGCGATGGCAGATGGGCTGCGCGCGGTCCTGGCCCCGCCGGCCCGCATCGCCGTGGTCGAGCCCACGGCGGCGGCCTGCGTCGAGGCCGGGCTTGCGGCCGGGCGCCCCGTTGCCGTGACTGGCGCGCTAGAGACCGCCGCGGAGATGCTGAGCTGCGGCGAAGCATCCGCGTCGGCGCTCGCCGTGTTGCGGCGCCAGGGGGCGGACGCGCTGGCCGTGCCGGAGGCGGCGCTGCTCACGGCACCAGGCTTCCTGGCGGCGCATGGCGGCCCAGGGACGACACCGTCAGGTGCGGCCGGGCTGGCCGGACTGCGAGCTGCACTTGCAGACTCCGCAGTCGCGGGCCGCCTCGACCTCGGGCCACAAAGCCGGGTGCTGCTGCTGATCACTGAAGCTTGCTTGCCGGATGGCCGCGGCTCCCGAAGTGAGGTCTTCCTGTGAGCTTGGGGCGCCTCGCTTCGATCCACCGCTATCCCGTCAAGGGCTTCGGCGCCCAAGACCTGCCAGAGGCGGACCTTCGACCGGGGCAGGGCATCCCCTTCGACCGCTGCCTTGCCATCGCCAACGGCGAACGCGCGATGTCCGGAGAGGGAGAGTGGACGCCTTGCCAGGCCTTCGTCCGCCTGACCAAGAACCCGGACCTGCCAGGCTATGGACTGGCATTCGACGAGGCGGCCAACACGGCAACGCTGCTTGGGCCTGACGGCCGCGCCGTCGCCGTCCATGGCGACGGCACGGGCGGTGCCGATGATGCCCTGGCCGGATGGTTCGCCCCGGGACCACTTGGGCCGCCGCGTGCCGTGGCGCAGTCACGCTCGGGTGGGGCCGGATACTGGGACCATGAGGACGCGGCCATCTCGGTCATCAACCTCGCCACAATCGCCACGCTGGAGCGGTCGGCCGGGCGGCCCGTCAATCCGATGCGCTTCCGCGCCAACCTGTATGTTGCCGGCCTTCCGCCGTTTCAGGAGTTGGCCTTCATCGGCCGCTTGGTTCGCGTCGGTGAAGCCGTCCTCGAAGTGCTACGCCCGACCGACCGCTGCCGTGCGACCTCGGTCGATCCGGCCACCGGCGACACCGGCCTTAACGTTCCGGCGCTGCTGGCCCGGACGCAGGGGCACATCTACTGCGGCGTCTATGCCCGGGTCGTGCAGGCCGGCCGCATCATGCCGGGCGATCCGGTCGAAGATCTAGGGCCTGCTCCCGGCGCGGCGCGGGATGGGGCAGGTGCAGCTACGGCCCCGCCCGTCTCCGATTGGCCCAGGGTCGCACGGATCGTGGAGCGCGTGGCCGAAAGCGCCAACGTCGTGAGCCTCTGGCTTGATGATCCTCTCGCATTCTTGCGGGTCCCGCCCAGGGCCGGGCAGCATCTGCGCGTCCACGTCCTCGACGGCAAGGGACGGGCCGCTTGGCGCTGCTACACGATCTCGGGGGTTGAAGCGTCTAAGTTGCGCATCAGCGTCAAGCGGGACGGCACTGTATCCAACTTGCTGCATGACGCCCGGCCTGCTGGCAGACACATGCTCATCTCCGGACCCTATGGCAACGTCTGCCTCCGGGACGAAGCGAACGCGGCCGGCCCAGTCGTGCTGCTGTCCGCGGGGATCGGGATCACGCCGACGGTGGCCATGCTTCGGGGGTTGGCCGCGTCGGGCAGCGATCGCCGGGTGTTCGTCGGCCATGTGGCGCGCGACGGAGTGGATTTAGCGCTGTGGGCTGAGGCACGGGACCTTGTGCGCCGGCTGCCGGGCGCATCGGCCCAGCTCTACCTCAGCCAGGCCAGCGCGGGCGCATGCGAGGCGCACGGCGCCATCCCGGGGCGGATGCCGTTCGACGCGATGCTGCAGAGGTTGCCCCCTGTGCGGGAGGCAGACACCTACGTGTGCGGACCCGCTGGCTTCCTGGCCGATGCACGGGCCGCCCTGCTGCGCGCGGGCGCCAGCCCCGGGCGCGTCCACGTCGAGGTCTTCGCCTCGCCGAAAGCCGACGCGGCTCTATCCGGGGGGCGACAGGACGGTAGGCACCTGCATGCCGCAGGCCCGTTCCAGGTGCGTTTCGTGTCGGGTGGTGTGGAGACCACTTGGACTCCGCAGGCCGGCACGCTGCTTGATGTCGCCGAAGCAGCAGGACTGGCCCCGGCGGCAAACTGCCGGGGTGGAGTTTGCGGGGCGTGCCGGATACCCCTGCTCAGTGGGTCCGTGAACCACGATCCTGAACCGGCACTGCCGATTGGCACCGATGCAGCATACCTTTGCTGCGCCGTGCCCGTCAGCGATGTCATCCTCGCTTGAGGAACGGGACCACCGGACCCGTTGCCACCTTCTTCTACTCGCCCAGGGCCGATACAGCGCCGCCGGTCGAGCGCGGCGCCTGGCGCGTCACAGGCCTGGGCAAGCCCTCCAACCCTGAAAGGAAAAGACGATGCCGCGCATCCCTGTCATGGCCTCCAGCGCTGCCGCGATCGGACCCTACTCGCACGGCGTTCTTACCGGCGGTGGCGGCGACGCCCTGCTCTTCTTGTCGGGGCAGACCCCGATTGACCCGGCCACCGGCAAGCTCGTCGAGGGCTCGATCAGCGTCCAAACGTCACAGTGCCTTGGAAACCTGGGCGCCGTCCTCGAGAGCGCGTGCCTGACGTTCGACGACGTCGTGAAGTGCAACGTGTTCCTGACGGATATGGCCGACTTCGACGCCATGAACGAGGCCTACGCTCGCCACTTTCAGGAACCCTATCCTGCCCGCACCACCATCGGGGTTGCCTCGCTGCCGCTTGGAGCTCGGATCGAGATCGAGCTAGTTGCAAGAGCCCAGGAGCAATGACGAGCACGAGCGCAACTACCGGTCGCGCTCTGGGCTGGAGCATCGTCTCCGCCGTGGCACCGCCCAGATCGCCCTCCACCTATAGGGGACATTAACTGCGTGCGCGCCTTCCTCGCCCTGCTGCCGTTCGCCCTCGTGCCCGCGCTGTTGGCGACAGGCCGGGTCAGCGCACTCGCCTCGGGCCTCGCTGGATTGCTGGCGGCCTTGGCCGCTGCGGCCCTGCTCCAGGAGGCTCCGCCCGCGGCGGTTGCCGTCGCGTTGGCGTCTGATGTGGCCGAAGGCGCCTGGCTCGCGCTGCAAGCGGCGCTGTTCATCGTGGCGGGCCTGTTCTTCCACCTCGCTGTTCAGGCGGCACGCGACGGCCCGGGACAGGCTACCGCTCTCCCTGCCGCCCGGACCGGCTTCGACCGCCGCCGCTTGTTTGCCGCCTGCTTCCTGCTCGGGCCGTTTCTGGAGAGCGCCACTGGCTTCGGCGTGGGCCAGGTCATGGCGGTGCCGGCGATCCTGGCTGCCGGCGCCTCGGGCCTGCCAGCGGTAGGGCTGTCGCTGCTCACGCAATCGCTTGTGGCCTGGGGGTCACTGGGCGTCGGCTCCGCGGTGGGTGCCACGCTGGCTGGGGTCGGGTTCCATGACCTCCAGCTCCGGACCGCGCTGTTGATGGCGCCGGTCCTGATCGGGCATGTGCCGGTGTTCTGGGGCCTGCTGCGCGCGGCGGGCTGTCCCTCGACGCGGACCGACCGGGTGGACGACCTTGCCTGGGCCGGCCTGCTCGCCGGCGGGCTGGTTGCCGCCAGCGTGCTCGCGCCGCCGGAACTGGGCGCGCTGTTGGCTTGCGGGTGCCTGCTGGTGCTGCGCTCAGGACGGGACAGCCCGGCCTTGTTCGGCCGCGGACTGGTCCCGGCACTCCGGCAAGCCGCACCCTATGCAGCACTGGTCCTGATCCTGTTGGCGACCCGGACCGTCACCCCGCTGCGGGATGAGTTGCAGGCTCTCTGGGTCCTGCGCCCCTTTGCCGGGCAGCCACCGCTCGCGCCATTCTACCACCCTGCGGCGTGGCTCGCCCTCGTGGCTGTGGCGGTGCTGGCCTCATCCAGACGGCTCGCCCGGCTAGCACCTGTCCTGGAGGCGACCGTCCGAGGCGCATGGAGGGCGGTGCTCGTGACAGTTGTCTTCGTCGTGCTTGCGCGCGTCGCAGCAGCCGGCGGGCTGGCCGTCGAGTTGGCACATGGGGCGGAGCTGTTGCTGGGCGGAGCCACCGTCCTGCTCGCGCCGCTTTTGGGTGCGCTCAGCGGTGCGCTGACCGGCAGCAACACGGCCTCGAACGGGCTGATGATGCCCGTGCAGGCCGCCCTTGCCCGCGCAGCCGGCGCCGATCTGGCCTGGGCGGGCGCCATGCAGAATGCGGCCGGGTCGTCGTTGTGCATGCTCTCGCCCACGCGCGTCGCCACGGGGTGCGCCTTGTTCGGAGTGCCTGGGACGGAGTCGCGGGCCTACAAGCTGGCCTGGCCCTTGGGCGTTGTCGCCATCATTGTCCTTGCCGTGTGTTGGATGCTGGCGTTGGCGTGGTGATGAAGGCCGCTGTGACCGCTAGACCGCCGGCGTTCGGATGAGCGCCTCCGTTCACGACGGGGCTTGGAACCTGACGCTGGCGGACCGTCCGTTGGTGGAAGCCAAGCGCTGGGCCAACCGGCTGCGCTTTGCCGTCATGCTGCTGTTCTTCCGCGCCCGGGGCCGCTTCCCGCGCGCCGCGGCCGAGGTGGACGGGGCCGCGGTGGCGGAGTTGGCGCGCACCCTTGGCGTGCCGGAGCCGAGCATTGCCGAACCGTTGCTGCCCGACGCCGCCGACCGCACGGCGGAGCGGCAGCGCGCCGAGATACGCGCCCTGCTTGGTTTCCGCGAGGCGGGCGTCGCCGACGCGGAGGCGCTTGGCGCCTGGCTGCGCGGCAACGCCGTCGCCCGGACCCGCGACCCCGTCGAGCTTGCCGCGGACGCCGAGGCCAGGTGCCGGGCGCTCCGCATCGAGCCGCCCACCCCCGACCGCATCGCGCGCATCGTCCGCACGGCGGTGCAGGCCTACGAGGACGGGCGCACGGCCGCAGTCCATGCCCGGCTGACGTCGGCGATGCGCGTGAGCCTGGACGCCCTGCTGCAGCCTACCGGACCCGAGGGGACCGGCGACGCCGAGAACGGGGCCGTGCCGGACGGCAGGGTGGACGCTCCCCTCATTCACCTGCGTGCCGGCCCCGGCCGCGCCAGCGTCGCCAGCCTGCGTGACGAGCTGGCCAGGCTTGGCGCGGTCCGCCGGGTCGGCCTGCCCGCGGACCTGTTCACGGACTGGGGCCTGCAGGACCTGGAGGCGTGCCGCCAGCGCGTGGCCGTCGAGGCGCCCCACGAACTGCGCCGCCATCCCGATACAGCCCGCCATGTCTGGCTGGCCGCCTACGTCCACCTGCGCGGGCGAGCCGTCACCGACACCCTGGTCGACCTGCTGATCGAAACCGTCCACCACATCGGCGCCCGCGCTGAAAGCAGGGTCGAGCAGGAGTTGCTGGACGACCTCAAGCGCGTCGGCGGCAAGCAGGACCTCCTGTTCAACCTGGCCAATGCCGCGGTCGAGAAGCCCGACGGCACCGTGCGCGAGGTCGTGTTCCCCGTGGTGGGCGAGCAGACGCTCCGCAACCTGGTGCGCGAGAGCAAGGCGACCGGCCCCACCTATCGCACCACGCTGCGCGCCACGATCCGCAGCTCCTACCGCGGCCATTACCGGCGGGCGGTGCTGGACCTGCTGGCCGCCCTCGACTTCTGGTCCAACAACGACGTGCATCGGCCGGTGATCCAGGCCCTCGGCCTGATCCGCCGCTATGCCGAAACCCGGCTGCGCCACTATCCCGTCGAGGAGAACGTGCCGCTGGACGGCATCGTCCGCCCGCTGTGGCGCGGCGCCGTGGTGGACCAGGACCCGCAGGGGCGCCCGCGCATCGACCGCATCACCTATGAAATCTGCGTCCTGGAGGCCCTGCGCGAACAACTCCGCTGCAAGGAGGTCTGGGTGGCGGGCGCGAACCGCTACCGCAACCCCGACGAGGACCTGCCGGCCGACTTCGACGCCCAGCGCGCCGCCCACTACCATGCGCTCGGCTTGCCGCTCGATGCCGGCGCGTTCATCGAGGGACTGCAGGAAGAGATGCGCGGTGCGCTGGTCCAGTTCGACCAGGGCCTGCCGCGCAACCCGGACGTCCGCATCACCAGCAAGCGCGGGGGCTGGATCAGCCTGACCCCGCTGCTGCCGCGGCCGTCGCCGGCGAATATCGAGGCCGTCAAGGCCGAGGTCGCCGAGACCTGGCCGCTCACCAGCCTGCTCGACATCGCCAAGGAGGCCGACCTGCGGCTGGGCTTCACCGACCGGCTGCGCAGCTCGACGGCCTATGAGGCGCTGGACCGGGCGGTGCTGCGGCCCCGCCTGCTGCTGTGCCTCAACGGTCTCGGCACCAACGCCGGCCTCAAGCGCATGAACGCCGTCCAGCACGGCGCCACCTACAAGGACCTGCTCTACGCCCGGCGGCGCTACGTCACGGTGGACCAGCTGCGCGAGGCCATCGCCGCCGTGGCCAACGGCACGCTTGCTGCCCGCAATCCCCTGATCTGGGGCGAGGGCACCAATGCCTGCGCCTCGGACAGCAAGCACTTCGGCGCTTGGGACCAGAACCTGACGACGCAGTGGCATGTCCGCTACGGCGGGCGCGGGGTGATGATCTACTGGCATGTCGAGCGGAAGTCGCTGTGCATCCACTCGCAGCTGAAGTCGCCCTCCTCGTCCGAGGTGGCCAGCATGATCGAGGGCGTCATGCGCCACTGCACCGAGTTGGAAGTGGACCGCCAGTACGTGGACAGCCACGGGCAGTCGGTCGTGGCCTTTGCGTTCACCAAGCTGCTCGGGTTCCAGCTCATGCCGCGGCTGAAGGCGATCCATTCGCAGCGGCTGTACCGGCCCGAGACCGGCAAGCCCAACGCCTACCCCAACCTGCAACCAGTGCTGTCGCGGCCGATCGACTGGGAGCTGATCCGCCGGCAATACGACGAGATGATCAAGTATGCGACCGCGCTGCGGCTCGGCACCGCCGAGGCCGAGGCCATCCTGCGCCGCTTCACCCGGGAGAACGTCCAGCACCCGACCTACAAGGCCCTGGCGGAGCTGGGGAAGGCCGTGAAAACGGTTTTCTTGTGCCGCTACTTGCATGACCAGGCGCTCAGGCGCGAGGTCAACGACGGGCTGAATGTGGTCGAGCATTGGAACAGCGCCAACGACTTCATCTTCTTTGCCCGCCGCGGCGAGTTCTCCAGCAACCGCCGCGAGGACCAGGAGCTGAGCATGCTCAGCCTGCACCTGCTGCAGAACTGCATGGTCTACGTGAACACCCTCATGGTCCAGCAGGTCCTCGCCCGCCCCGCCTGGAAAGGCCGTCTCACGCCGCGCGACCTGCACGCCCTCACGCCCCTGTTCTGGGGGCATGTGAACCCGTATGGCCGCTTCGACCTGGACATGCGAACCAGGCTCGACCTCAACTGACCCGAAGTGGCGGCTGGTGACACGAGTGTTGGGTCAGGGCCTAGTTTGTTTGACGGACACCCCTAGCCGTGGTCGCTGATCAATGTGCTACGGCGTCAGATGGCCAATCTGCACAGCTTCGTGGTCACAGGGCCTAGTGGGAATGCAGTTCACGGCTCCCAGACTTCGTTTACCTCCACCACCGAAAGCGTCCCTGCGCCTCCGGCGTTGTTGACGCCGGAGACGGCGTGGATGCGTCCGTCGATCATGCCGGTCGCAAAGCCGTGCCGCGGCGTCGGCATCCGGACGCGCTTGGTCCAGCGGTCCGTGCCCGGGTCGTAAGCCTCGTGCGTGCGGAACACGCCGCCGAAGTCTTCGACCCACCCCTCGCCACCCATGACGTGGACCACGCCACCCACCACCTCCACGCCGATCCCGCTGCGGGCGGTGGGCATCGGCGCACGCATAGCCCAGGTGTCCGTCGCGATGTCATAGGCCTCGTTCACCCAGACGTTGGACGAGAAGCCGTTGGAGTAGCATGAGCCGACACGCCCGCCGACGGCGTAGATCGTGCCGCTCACGTGCGCCAGGCCATGGTGGTTGCGTGGCGTCGGCATGGGCTGACGGGTGGACCATGTGGCTGCTTCGGTGTCGAACACCTCGACCGTGCCCAGCATCTCGCTCGGGCCGCCGCCGACCAGGCCGTCCGACAGGTCCATTCCGTGCGGTATGCCGGCGCCCCCGATGACATAGACCTTCGTTCCCGCGGCAGTGGCCGCCAGGGCGCCCCGCGGCGTGGGCATGGGGGGAAGCTCGCTCCAGGTTGCGGAGTTGATGTCGTACGCCCAGGCCCGGCGCTCCGGAACCCAGCCGACCCTGCCGTTCTCCGGCAGGCGGAAGCCACCGAACAGGTACAGCTTGTCCGCGACGCCCACCATGGCGCCGTGGTGGACCGGGACCGGGTTGGGCTGCAGCCGCTCCCAGGTGTTGGCAGCCGGGTCAAACCGCCAGAAGGCGCCCAGCGCCTCGCTCCGGGGTCCCTGGCCGCCGTAAACGTAAAGGTGGCCGCCCAGGCTTGCGCCGATGACTTCGTTTGCCCCGACGGGGATCGGTGCAGCCTGCTGCCACTGCTCGGCGTGGCCCGGTGTAGCTGGCAGAACCGCTGCAACGGCGGCCAGCATGACCCCGGCTGCAAGCCTTGCGACGATGGCGTTCATCCAACCCTCCCTACCTGGTCCTCAAGCAACGCCCAGGCGCGTTGGCCGACTACTCCTTTCCAGTGCGCATAGAACCCGCTCCCAAGCTTCCGGCGGAAGCTGCCGGCGTCGGCCACGTTCCGCACCATGCCGCGCTGGACCAGGCTCGATTCCAGGTCGCGGTTGACCTGGTCGGTGTAGGTGCGCTGCCGGGTCACTTGCATCTCGATGTTGCGGGTCACGGTGTCCTGGACGTCCGCCGGCAGCCGCTGCCAGAACTTGAGGTTCGCCAACTCGTTGAACCCCGACCACATGTGCCCGGTCATGGACAGGTAGCGGGTCACCTCGAACAACCGGTTCACCTTAGTCACCACGAGCGGGTTCTCCTGCCCGTCCACCCGGCCGTCGCGCAGGCTGCCGTACAGCTCGCGAATGTTCACCGTGACCGGGACGGCGTCGAGCGCAGTGAACAGGTCGCGGAACATCTGGCCGTCGGGGACGCGCATCCGCACGCCTGCCAGGTCGTCCGCCGTTTGGATGGGCTTGGCGGACATGCAGATGTGGCGGAACCCGTTCTGCAACAGGCCGCGCTGAAAGCGGTGGATGCCGCGTGCGGCGCACTCCTCGCCGATGTAGGCGCCAAGCGGCCCATCGGCGGCGGCGTAGGCCTGCTCCGGGTTGGCGAAGGCGAAGGGCAATCCCTGGATTTCCGCAGCCGGGACGGCAAGGCCCAGGATGCCGCCCATGAGCGAGAAGAACTCCAGCTCGCCCGATTGCAGCATGGCCAGCGCGCCGGGGTCCGACCCCGGCACGTCGCCGTTGCGCGCATGAACGGTGACGTTCAGGCGCCCGCCCGTCTGCTCGCGCACCGCCGTCCATGCGTCCACAAGGAAGCGGTGCTGGTGGCTGTCCTCGGGCTGGTTGTGGAACTGGCGCGCGTCCCACTCGGCCGCGCGCGCCCTGCCAGGCAGGATCGCGAACGACGCCCCGGCCGCGAGCGCCGACCGCCGGCTCAGGCTGGCCATCCCGCTCATGCTGCCGTCACCCGCACGCTGATGCCGGGCAGGCCGTCAATGTAGCCCTCCATCACGTCGCCGGCCACGACAGGCCCCACGTTCTCCGGCGTGCCGGAGTAGATGATGTCTCCCGCTACAAGCTCAAACGCCTGGGACAACTGGCTGATCTGCTCCGCCACCGACCAGATCATGTCCTTGAGGTCCGCGGACTGCACCGTGCGGCCGTTCACCTTGAGCCAGATCGCGCCGGCCTTGGGGTGCCCTGTCAGGCTGACCGGGTGGATGGGGCCGATGGGCTACGGGGTTCGCATAAGTGCGAAACGACTTTCTCTCGGTTTTTAGCTGTGATTCTGTCGCCTCGAGCATTGGCAAGAGGTCGGCTTCATGGTGCAGGAAGATCTTGGTGGGTTCGGTGATGCACGTCTTCGCCGCGTTGGCGCGCGTTTGCTGGAGGCGATGGGTGAGCAACCGACGACCTGCCTGCATGCGCTGGCGAAGGACCGCAACGAGGCGCTGTCCTTTGGCCGCTTCCTCGACCATAGCTGCGTCAGCCGAGACGAGATGCTGACTACGGCTGGGCGGTTCACCGGCCAGCGTGCGTCCGGGCGGCACGTGTTGGCGATCCAGGACACGACTGAGTTCAACTTCCCCCGCCATGCTGCCAGCAAGCGCGGTTTCGGGCGATCCGGCAACGACCGTGATCTCGGGTTGTTCTTGCATCCAACCATCGCGGTAGATGCCGTCCATGGCGGCATGATCGGCTTGGTCGGTGCGCAGGTTCTCAACCGCACGGACGCCAAGGTGGACAACCCCAAGCAGCGGATGATCGAGGAGAAGGAGTCCTATCGTTGGCTGCTTGCCGCCGACGAAGCCTCCGAGATGCTGGCAGGAGCGGCAAGCGTCACCATGGTCGCCGATCGCGAGAGCGACATCTACGAGCAGTTCGCCCGTCGCCCGAAGGGTGTGCAGCTGCTGACACGTGCAGCCCGCGACCGGTGCCTGGCCGAGGCTGGCCGGTTGTTCGCAACCGTCGCTGCCTGGCCTGAGCGGCATCGCGAGACGATCATGGTGCCCAAGCAGCCTGGACGCGAGGCACGCGCGGCCTGCCTGGCGCTGCGGTTCGGCGCGGTGTCGCTGCGCCGTCCGACAGCGGCGGGCAAGGACCTGGCGGCGAGTGTTGACCTGTTCGTGGTCGACGTGGCCGAGGTCAATGCGCCGCCTGGCGTCGAGATGCTGCAATGGCGGCTGCTGACCACGCATGCCGTCACGACAGCGGAACAGGCGCGTCAGGTCGTCGCCTGGTATCGCCATCGCTGGACCATCGAGCAGGTGTTCCGAACATTGAAGTCGGCCGGCGTGCAGGTGGACCAGTCGCAGGTCACGCAGGCGCGGCGGTTCGTGAAGCTGGCCATCGTCGGACTGATCGCTGCGGTGCGGATCATGCAGATCGTCATAGGGCGGAACGGACAAACCGGGCAGAGCATGGCGGACGCGATCGACCCGGCGCACGAGCCTGCACTGACGGCGCTCAACAGCCGGCTTGAGGGGCGAACGGAGACGCTGAAGAACCCGCATCCGCAGGCGAGCTTGGCCTGGTTTGCCTGGATCGTGGGCCGCCTGGGCGGCTGGTCCGGCTACACGTCACACGGCTACAAGCCAGCCGGCCCGAAAACCATCGCCCGGGGTCTCAGCCGTCTCGACACCTTCCTCAAAGGCTGGGACATGGCACTTCATTCCGTAGATGTGTGACGCCCGTAGG
>JAABUO010001810.1_pt1 | contig 27019 bp, 25 predicted proteins | sample 5559291 | NCBI WGS metagenome assembly JAABUO01 (sample SAMN10711878, study PRJNA513372) | rock metagenome | isolation source: Antarctica rocks | place: Antarctica: Victoria Land, Finger Mt sud
CATCGAACCATCGACGTTGACGCGTAAGAAGCGCGAGCAGCATCACCGTGATCGCGATGATCGATGGTGCGGCGCCGAAAAAGGTCACCGTCTCTGCGAGCGTGAGTGGCCACAGTCGTGTCCAGCCCGCAACGGCCGCAAGCAGCTGTGAATCCGTCACCGTCGTGATCGGCTCGCCGACCTCGCGCCCGAGATAGGTAAACCCGCTCAGGGAGGTGAGGCTTAACACGGCGAGAATGACCGCCGCGAGGGGTGTGTTCGCTCCGGCGGTACGACTCTCTCTGTGTGGGGATATCTGATGGGGCCTCATGGTTACGGTCTCCAACTCATCGTACCAATTGACCTGACTGACCCTTACGGCAAATGTTGGGCCACCTCCCGAACAGGGAAATTGCGTCGTCGCGTGATTACGCTGTGATTCAGGTACAATACCGCACGTGTCGATTGGGGAACGGTCGAGCAGATTCAACGCATTCACCGTTGCCCTCATCATGCGGGTGGGGTTCGCGCCATGGATCGTCGCAGGATTACCGCAGTGGGCAGTGGTCGCGGTACGTGTGCTGTCGGCGCAAAGGCGAATCGCGATCATCGTGCAGGCGGGAGTGGTCCATGTCATCGCATCGCGTGCGCGCCTGTTTGATCACCAACCCGCGATCCGGTCTCGGGGGCATCGACCTTTCGCCCGTGCTGCCCATCCTTGAGGCAAATGGCTGGGACGTGACCGTCCAGCACAAGCTGGAAGGGGGCATGGCCACCGACCTCGCACGACAAGCCGCCCGGGATGGCTATCACGTCGTGGTGGCGTGCGGCGGCGACGGAACCCTCAATGAGATCGTCGATGGCCTCGTGGGTACAGGAGTGGCGGTCGGCGCGCTCCCGGGTGGCACTGTCAATGAGTGGACGCGCGAGCTCGGCATCTCGCAACGGCTGACCACGGCCGCGCAGCAACTCGTGGGGTCGATCCGCCGCATCGTCGACGTCGGGCGGCTCACGATCAATGGGACGCACGATCGTCACTTCCTCCTCATGGCGGGTCTCGGCTTCGACGGCGCGATCATGGCGAAGGTCTCGAAGCCGCTCAAGAATCGGATTGGTCCGCTCGCCGTTGGCCTGGCAACCCTCCGGGCACTGCCATCGTTTGACGCCGTCTCAGTCGAAATCGCGATGGATGCAGTGCGATGGGAGGGAAGGACCGGGCAGATCATCATCGGCAACACGCGGCGCTACGGCGGGTTCACCGCATTCACGCCCAACGCCTATGTCGACGACGGGATGCTCGATATCTGCGTTTTTACTGCGACGAGCGTATCCGCGCTGGTGCGTCAGGCGACACCCTTTATGCTCCGGCGGCAGGCACGGCCCGCGAATGTCGAACTGTTCCGTACCGGCCAGGTGACGATCCATGCGCCCTCGGCGATGCCGCTCCAGCTCGATGGTGGCACCGTGCACACAAGGATCGAGGCGACAGACGAAGGGGCAACCTACGCATGCACGCTCGTTGCGCAGGGTCTGACCGTCCTCGTACCCGCGATGTATAGCGGTTATCTTTTCCAGCACCCGGTTAGCGCGCCGGTCCCGCGTGGAGCGAAGGGCAAACGCACGTACGACACGCACAATGGAAAGCAGACCAAAGCCGCGAATCGTAAGGGCGCGAAACGCGAGATGCAGGTCATCGTGGTTGGGTCGGGCACGATCACCGTTGCGCGCGCACACGACGGGCGTGTATTTTCCGTCGTCACCGGACCGGAGACGACCGCGCGCGATCTCGCGGGCCACAAAGTATCGCTTGACGCCTTCCTCGCCCTGCTCCACGTGGGCGATCTTGTGCATGTCAAGGGGTCGAAGGACCACGATCGTGGCATGATCGATGCCCGCCGCCTCACACTACGGTCACGGGCCGACAGAGACGAAAGCGAGCCGCAGATTCATCGACCGTGACTTTTCTGCGCAAGAAATCAAAGGTTGTCTCAAAAACGCTCAAGGCTGGAGAAAAATGCAGCGGTGTGCCAGGATGGGGTGTACCCCGTCCGACAATGCGGACGTGATGGTGGTGTCCCCGCTCCGTCCGCTCGTCGCACGTGGTTGCGCCATGACACGGAAGCGTGTGGTACGCTTTCGTCTCCCGTCGTCGGGTTTCTGGGAGGGCGAGTATGCGGAATGTAGCGCCGGTCCTCGGCCGTCTGACGGGTGCGGTGCTCCTCGCGGTGGGCGTGACCTTCACGATCCTGACGCTGTCCACCATGGACACCCACTCCTCCGGGATCAGGTTCCTCGCCACCGACCTGCCGTGGATCGGGCCGCTCTCCTTGGTCGCGGGTGCGCTCGCCGTGCCGGGCGTCGCGGTCGGACGCAGGCGGCGCTCTCTCGGGGGCGCGCTGCTGGCGCTCTCCCTCGGCTGCACCCTGTTCAACCTCGGGGGTGTCGCGTTGTCCCCTGGTGGATCAGGCGGTGGATACGTCAGTCTCCTCCTCGCGGCGTCGAGCATCGCCCTGCTGCTCGCCCTGATCCTGACCGTGAACGTACGGCTCGCGGCGCTGTTTCTCGGCGGTTTGACCGGCGCGTTTCTTGTCGTTGTCGGCGCGGCGATCACGATCCAGACGGCGTTCACCAAGGAGGATACGCACACCGCCCTTTGGGTCGGGCCCCTCATCCTCGTCATAGGCGCGCTCGCCCTGCCGGGCGCCATCGCCGGGTGGCGCCATCGCGCGGTGGGGGGCACGCTGCTGGTGCTGTCCATCGGCTGTAACCTGCTCCTTATCGTCGACACCGGTTACATCGGCCTCATCTTCGCGCCACAGATCATCCCGCTCGCACTAGCCTTGCTCGCCACCGTGATCCCGCAGCGCTCGCCGCCGCCGACCCTATAATGGAGACGCTGCTGATAGCGGTGCGGCCTCACGAAACAAAAATCGTACATGAAGGTCGCGACATCGAGTGACGCAATGTCAATCTGGGGTGTACTCTATTCGGGGCGTGTGCGCAGTGGGCGGTAGAGAGGCGCGTGATCGCGCTGACTCCCCGCCGCATTTGCCTGCGCCGCTTACGCTGGCACCTGCTCCTTTTGACCGCGTGCCAAGAAACGGTGCTGCCCGATGGCCGCGACAAAGGCGCGCGCGAATGCTCCCATCTCCGCCGCGTTGCGCACTGCCACCACGCCCGCATCATTGGTCACCTCGCCCGGTTTTCCTGCTGTTCCCATCCCAGGGATGTCCGTCCGCGCGAGTACGTCCACACCCTCACCCGCCGCGCCGATCGGCTTGCCGTGCTTGTACGCCTCGTTGAGGAAGTGGATCACGTCTCCTTGCTGTGCCAGCGCCTCCGCGCTCCGCGCTCCGCCCGGCACGAAGACCGCGTCGTACAGCACGGATGCGACGGTGATCGCACTCTTATCTACGGCTACCTGCTGACCGCTCGCGCCCGTGATCGTGCCGAGCGCCGTAGCGATCACCTCCGCCTGCGCCCCCGCATCCATCAATGCACGCTTGACGGCTTGGACTGCGGTATCGTCCACACCGTCCGCCGCGAGGATCGCCACCCGCCGCCCCTTTACCGAACCCTTCGCCGTGTTCTCGATACTGAGGGCCGGGGAGCGATCAACGCTCTTCCCTTTGAAGGTGGCGGGCTGATCCGCCGTGTTGCCCCCCGTCGGCGCGGGTACGCCGATCCCCGCCGCGACGCGCACCGCGAGATCGTGATCCACCGCGTTGAAGTGCCCCACCATCCGCTCGCGCACCGCGACCGTCTCGACCTTACCGAGTTCAAAGTGCGCGGCATCCACGAGGTGCTGCTGCTCGGTGGGCGAGAGGCTCCGCCAGAAGAGTGTCGCCTGGCTGTAATAATCCCGGAATTGCTCGCCGCGCGCCCGCACTTTCGGGCCGTTCACGCGTTCGGGATAGGAGACGTAGCCCCCCGCGCTCTCCGGCGCCAGCATCGGGCAACCGCCACCGAGCGAGTTCGGGTAGTAGCCTGCCCGTCCGGTGTTGATCGTCTGCCGCATGTGGCCGTCACGCTGGTTGTTGTGAACAGGCGAGAGCGGGCGATTGATGGGGATCTCCGCGAAGTTCGTGCTGCCAAGGCGGCTTAGCTGCGTGTCGAGGTACGAGAACAGGCGTCCCTGCAGGAGCGGATCGTCGGTGAAGTCGATCCCCGGCACGACATGGCCAGGATGGAAGGCGACCTGCTCCGTCTGCGCGAAGAAGTTGTCCGGATTGCGATCCAGTGTCATCTTGCCGATCTTCCGCACCGGCACCAGTTCCTCCGGCCAGATCTTCGTCGCGTCGAGGATGTCCACATTGAAGGCGAACTCGTCCTCCTCCTCGATCATCTGCACGCCAAACTCGAACTCCGGGTAGTTGCCGTGCTCGATCGCCTCCCAGAGGTCCCGCCGCAACCAGTCCGCATCCTTGCCCGCGAGCTGCTGCGACTCTTCCCAAAGGAGGGAGTGAACGCCGAGCAAGGGCTTCCAGTGGAATTTCACAAAGCGCGCCTTGCCCTCGGCGTTGACGAAGCGAAAGGTATGGATGCCGAACCCCTCCATCATCGCGACACTACGGGGAAGCGCCCGATCGGAGAGCACCCAGAGCACCATCGGCGTCGCCTCCGGCAAGAGCGAGAAGAAATCGTACGCCGTGTCGTGCGCCGTTGCCGCCTGGGGAATCTCGTTGTGCGGCTCCGGCTTGACAGCGTGAATGAGGTCGGGGAACTTGATCGCGTCCTGGATGAAGAAGATCGGGATGTTGTTGCCGACCAGGTCAAAGACGCCTTCCTCGGTGTAGAACTTCGTCGCGAAGCCGCGCACGTCCCGGACGGTGTCTGCGGAGCCGCGTGACCCGGCCACGGTGGAGAAGCGGACGAAGACCGGCGTCTGCACGGCGGGGTCCTGTAGGAAACCGGCCTTCGTAAACTCGGCCATCGGTTCGTAGACCTGGAAGGTACCGAAAGCGCCCATGCCGCGCGCATGGACGACGCGCTCGGGGATGCGCTCGTGGTCGAAGTGCATAATCTTCTCGCGGAAGTGGAAGTCCTCCAGGAGCGTCGGGCCGCGCTCGCCCGCCTTGAGGGAGTCGTCCGTGTGATTGATCCGCAAGCCCTGATTCGACGTGAGGTATTCGCCCGCTGCTTGCTCGCGGAATGGTTCCATCTCCTTGCTCTTGCCGTTGCTGCGTTCCTTGCTTCGTCCGTTGGGTGTGGTCCGCTTTGCCATGTGATTGCCTCCATGATTGGTCGTTTGCTGCGCCCGGTTGCCCTGTGCCCGGTGTACGAGAGACACAACCGCGCAAGGTGTATGCCGCCATACACGGTCGGCTACGGTATTGGCGGTTCGATAGGTGCCATCGCCGACGTGCGCTGGCGGATGATGTCCTGCGCGCACGCCGCCGCAGCCTCCCCGGCAATGCCGGGGAGTGAGCTGGTGGCGCACAACGGCGAAAAGTGGTGCAAAGACGCGACCTGTTTTGCTGTTATTGATGAATGAAATCACCGCGCTGCAAGGTGAAACCGCAAATTTTCACACCAAGAGCAACGGGTTCTTGGTTGACATAATACTCTCGCTGGCAAGAGATATGCATCGGTACGCGTACGGACCGTTCGGCAGGTGCGCGATGAGTGAGACAATGGCGGATCGCTGGCCCAACAATCATGAGGAACTGGTCGCCCTGCGAACGCACCTGACGGTCGCGCTCCTGTCGCTCTCACTGCTGCAACGCAGGCATGCGGGATCTGCGGATGCGGCGCGCCTGATCGCTCATACCGCCAATGCGCTCTCCCGGATGCAGGACGAGCTTGCGCGGCTCGACACGATCCTGGCGGCGCTGGAGGATCGGGAGGCGACGCGAGCGGATACCGTGCGGCTGCGGCGTCGTGACCCTCCCGGGCCTCCACCGGATGTGACGACCCCATGAAGTGGCGAGGTCTCGACGGCTGCGGCCCTCGTCAACAACTCTTGGCCTTGCCGTTCACCTATCCAGCCGGTGGCACCCGTCTCCGCAGTCCGGGCGAGTGCCTCGCTTCGTCTTATGCCGGGAAATAGTCGCGGTACTCATCGGCCGTCTCCTCCCCGCTCATCGCGGTTTCATGAGGGATTCTGGGCACATCCTTTGCCATCGTTTCGTGTCGGCCGTGCCGCAGTTGCCGTCTGCCTTACCTGTCGGATGGTCGCGGGAGGATGCGTGAGAATCTGTCAATCTAGGATATATCCCAGACTGACAGCGGGCATGAAGCGGCACCCTCGGGCAAGGATCAATCACCCCGGCCCGGCGCGCTCAACGCCTTAGATTGCCCCTGAGCGCGTAGTTTCTGCCCGTCGTGGCAGACTGAGGCCTTTACACATTGGACACTCCCCATGGCACAGCGTGCCAGGGTGTTTGACGACGCACACGCGGCGCGAACGCCTGCACGACCGCATCACTGGCGTCCGTCGAGCGACCGATCCGCGCCGTCTTTTTTGCGTTCCATCTTCGTGGAACACCGTTCCGTCCGGCGCGACAATCACTGCGGTAGCGGCGCGGCTTCGCGAAGATTGAGCATCCCTACGGGGGGTCATCTGACGAAAGGGAAAATATTGTACGCTAAGGCGCGTCTGGCCCGCAGGCGCAGCGTTCGCCGCGGCGTGGATCAATCTAGGCGGGCGCAGCAGCTGTCGCACTGCTTGGCGCATCTTCCGACCGTGCCATGTGCTCCCGCAGCAGCGTCAGCAACTCTGTTTGCTGCGCAAGTACCGTGTTCTGCCCTTCGAGGATCTCGCCCTGTTCGCGCGCAAGTCGCTCGATCTCCTGCGTGTTCGTATGGGTGAGCGTGATGCGCGCTGCCGACTGATCCACCGTCACCGCCTCGTGATCGTCCCGCACGCGATCCTTTTCCGCCTGCCGGTTCTGGCTCATCATGATGATCGGCGCGGCGTACGCGGCCTGCGTCGAGAAGAGCAGATTGAGCAGGATGAACGGGTAGGGGTCGAAATGGCGGAGGACCGCGATCAGGTTGAGCAGAATCCACATCCCCACGATCGCGCTCTGGATAATGATAAAGCGCCACGAGCCCATCGCCGTGGCCACGGTGTCAGCCGCGCGCTCGCCGGTCGTCTTCGGTGCGTGAATGTGCGCTCGGCTCGGGGGGGCGGTCTCCACTGTCTGGTTCATGTCCGATTCCTTTCCTGCATCCAGTATCTCATTCCAATCGCGTCCATCGGCTCCCGGACCTTAGCGTACAATATTTCCCCTTTCGCCAATCGACCCCCTCATTTGCGCCCCACGATCGCACTACGCTGGCGGGTATTTCCCGCCGCGGGAAGACGGCCCGGTAGCAGTGGGTGATCCGATGCCCCGCTGCATCCGTAGTGGTGATAGCGAGAGCGATCGCAACTTCCCCTTGCGTTGCGGTCGTCGCGTGATCCCCGCGCCGAGCCGGATAAAAGGAGTACATGAGCATGGCAACACAGTACCACGCGAGTATGGGCGTGACAGCGGATGATGTCCGACTCCTACAGGCTGCGGCGGCATCCTGCGAGAGCGTTCAGGACATCATCAACATCGCGGTGACCGCCGAAGCCTTCGCCGTCACCGCCCTCGGTGGCGCGCTCGACAATGCCGCCAACGGCAAACTGGCGCTCAATGCCGAGCAACAGCAGACAATCAAGGCGGCGCGCGGCGAGGAGCAGGCGCACTACGCCTATCTGATCGGCGCGGGCGCGAAGCCCTTGACGACCACCTTCACCATCCCCGACCCGAAGATCGTCACCGACGTGCCGACCTTCCTGAAGACCTTGATTACGCTGGAGGAAGCATTCATCGCCGCCTACATGGCGGCGGCGCAGGAGTTCGCCATTCTCGGTCAGGGCCGGTTGGTCCAGGTGGCGTTGCAGATCGGCGCGATCGAAGCCGAGCATCGTGCGGGTGTGCGCTTCTACGCAGTCAGCGCCGGAGTGATCTCTGGCACGCCCAATGATGTTGCCTTCGAGAAGGCGCTCTTCGGCAGCGTCGGTGAGGCGGCGGCGGCCTTGCAGAAACTCGGCTTCATCGGTGGCAGCGGCACGCAGATCACCTATCCGGGGCCGGGTGCCATTGACAACACCGGCCTCAGCCATCTCACGCCGTAACCCCCCGACCAGGACGCAATGATAGCAAGGAGTCTTCACGGTGAATAAACTCGAAACGATCACACAGACGCGACTCCCGCGGCGCACGCTCTTTCAAGGGGGTCGGCGCGCTCGGCGCTGGTCTCGCGCTCGATAAGGCCGGTCTCCTGCCCTCCATCAGCACGGATGTCGCGGCGGCGGAGAATCTGCAGGATATCCTCGATACGACCGTCACCGTCGAGATGTTTGGGGTGACCTTCCTCGGCGCGGGGCTGGACAGCAATGCGAAAGGCAACTTCACGCCGGCGTGGCCCGCTCCGGTGGTCGCCATCGTCACAGCGGCGCGGGCACAGGAGCAGGCGCACCTCGACTTCTTCACGGGCCTCGGCGGCAAGGCGTTGACGCAGACCTTCCACATCCCGGATCCGGCGATTCTGACCGATCTGAAGGTCTTCTTCAATGCCGTGCAGGAGGAGGAGACGCGCGAGGTCGCCGCGCAAATCGCCGCAATGATGAGCTTCACGGCGATGAACCGGCCCGACCTCGTCAAAGTCAGTTTCCAGTATGCCGCCGAGGAAGCGGAGCACCGCGTGCTCGCCAACTACGCGATGGGCGCCCGACCGGCGAACAACTACGGATTCGCACCGGCGCTCTACACAAACACCACAGATATCATCGCGGCCCTCAAGCAGGCGGGGATCATTGACGGTAGCGGCCCGGCGGCGATGTTCCCCGGCCCCGGCACGATTGACGCCACGAATGTGATCGAGCGGACGCCCGGTGGCCCGGCGGTCAGTTGCTCGGCGGCATCGAGTGTGCCAAGCGCGCCGCCACGGACGGGTGGTGGCGGGGAATCCTCCTTCATCCGCCGTCTCGGCGACGGATAGCACGGTCGAGAATCTGATACGACGCGAGCGGGCCGTGGGATACATGTTCCACGGCCTCTCTGTCTTCATCATCAGCGCTGAACGCCATCCGTGGCATGCGTCCTGCGCGGAAGAGGGAGGCCATGCATCGGCGGATACCGTCCGGGGCGCGCTGCTTGCCCGCTAGCGGCGGGGGAGGCAGCGACTCTCGGGTTGGTGATGAAACGCAATGACCCTTGGCGGCCTTGGCTCACATAAGCGGTATTCTCGTGATCACCGTCCACGAATTTCCTTGATCGTACTGGAAATCTTGGTCACCGATAAGGACGAATCGGGTCGCTTCTGTGGACCATTTTCTGCCTCACCTTTCACTGGGCCAGCTTACTGTGGTTTGTCCATCGCCTACTCATCATTGCGTCGCGACTGCTCGCTGACCATTCCTTGTCCCTTACTCCCATGCTCCCGCCGCGCCGATTGACGTATCCCGAAAAAAGTCGTCCACCAAGCGGTTGAAGGCCTCGGGCTGCTCGAAATAGACCGAGTGGCCCGCATCGGGCACCCGTACCATCGTTGCTGCGGGGATAATCTCGGCGAGCAGCGCGACCGCACCCGTCGGGATAACGACATCCTCCTCGCCCGAGATGCACAGCACCGGCAACCGTAGTGCCGCCACCGCATCCGCCGGTGTCGTGCGGAGCGCATACAGGTCGCGGCGGAGGCGCTCCTTGTCGAGCCCGATGCTGAGATCGGAGATTTCCGTGTAGAGATAATGCAGCGCCGGCTGCTCGCGGGCCATCCGCTCACCGGCCGCCGGGTGAATCCCCCGCTTGAAGAGTGCCGCCTGCGTCGTGCCCGCAGCGGTTAGGAGGTAATCAACCTCAGGATGTGCGAGAGAACCGACCGTCGCCGCCATCACCAACGCGCGCACGCGTTCGGGATACTGCACAGCATACCCGAGGCACGACCACCCCCCCATGGACTGCGCGACGAGCCGGACATTCGCGAGGTCGAGATGGTCAATCAAGGCGGCAAGGTCGTCTACGAATGCTGCTGGCCCCGGTCCGTTCGGCGCATCGGTAGACGGCGTGAAACCGCGATGCGCAAAGGTAACGCAGGTATAGTGGTCACGGAAATGCGGAATCTGCTGCCACCACGAGAGGTGATTGCCGCCGAGGCCGTGCGCAAAGACGATTGGCGGACCGTGTCCTGTCACTTCGTAGTAGAGATCGCACCCATCGCGGTGGAGAAATGACATGTGTTTCACCCTCTTTCTGGCGAATCGCGCTCTGTCGCTTTGCCGGACCAGACACGTTCGAGCAGGCGGAGCCAGTTGCCGTGCATGATCGCCGCGATATCGGCGTCGCGGTAGCCGCGGCGTTCGAGTAGATCGGGAATGTGCTGCAAATCAGCGATCGTGTCCAGATCGCGCGGGCATTGCTCGGTGCCGTAGCCGCCGTCGAGATCGGTGCCGATTGCCGCGTGCCGCGCATTCCCGGCGAGCTGGCAGACGTGGTCGATGTGCTCCACCACGTTCGCCAGGGAGACCTCCGCATTGGTTGTCACGCCCTTGATCCAGCCGGGTTGCAGCATCCAGGCATCCATCACCGCGCCGATTACCGCATCACGGGCGAAGAGCCGTTGGAGCATATCGTCGGTCAGTTGACGGTCCCCAGGGACGAGCGCGCGGCAGTTCGAGTGGCTGGCGAGCACCGGGCCGCCGAAACGATCGAGCGCCTCGAAGAAACTCTCATCGGAGAGATGGGTGACATCGAGGACGATGCCGAGCGCCTCCATGCGTTTCAGGAGGTCTCGCCCTTTGTCGGTCAGTGGCCCAACCGATTCTGTTCCCTTCGCATACGCGCTTGGCCCGTAGTGGGCGAGGCTGACGATGCGCAGGCCGTCCGCGTACCACGCCGCCGCCTGATCCGGTTCAACGATTGGATCGGCGCCCTCCATGCACAGAATAATGCCGAGCGGTGTGCGCACATGATCCGCCTGCCACGCTGCGAGGTGCGCCTGGACCGACGGCCAATCTCTGAGCATGCGCACCACGCCCTCGCGTTCCAGTTGCCGGTAGTAGGCGAGTTGGCCCTGTGCGTGTGCGTAGGCGATCTCATGCGTGCGATAGCCGCGCATCGGACTGCCGGGTTGCTCCACCCGCGCGATGACGGTCGCGAACGAGATGGCAACATCGCCCGCGCGCAGCTCCGGGAAGGCGACCGTCCCGGCGGCACGGCCCTTCTGCTCCATTCCCGCTTCCTGCGCGCGAATGTCCGCGACGCGACGCCGGAGATCGCGGTTCCACAGGAGCGCGTTCATCGCGAGATCAAGGTGTCCGTCAATAATCAGCATACGATTCCCTCCAACGAGATTGGCGTGGCAACTGCCGCATCGCGGCGCGTTCGCGGCATCAGCGATTGTGCGAGCGCGGGTCGAGCGCGTCGCGCAAGCCATCGCCGAGGATATTGAGTGCGAGGATGCTGAGGAAGAGGAGGACGCTCGGAAAGACGAGCAGCCACTGGTCCCGAAAGATTTCGCGCTGGCCGATGCGGAGCATATTCCCCCACGTCGGGATCTCGGGCGGGACGCCCGCGCCGAGGAACGAGAGCGACGCCTCGGCGAGGATCGCCGCCGCGACGATGAAGGTACACTGCACAATCAGCGGTGAGAGCGAGTTCGGAAAGATGTACCGCCGCAAGATGAGATGATCGCGCGCGCCGATGGCCCGCGCGGACTCCACGTACGGCTGCTGCTTCGTGGCGAGTGCGGTGCCCCGGACCAATCGCGCGATCAGTGGCGTGTAGACGACGGAGAGCGCGGCGATCACATTGCCCGTCTTCGGCCCGAGGCTCGCCATAATCGCGATGGCGAGGAGGATGCTGGGGAAGGCCATCAGTCCGTCCATCACGCGCATGATGACACTATCGAGGCGCCGATAGTACGCCGCGATCAGTCCGAGCACGGAGCCGATCACTGCCGCGATCCCCATGACACTCACGCCGACAAGCAGCGAGACCCGCGCGCCAAAGAAGATTCGCGTCAGGACATCTCGGCCGAGGTCATCCGTGCCCATCCAGTGCCCGCTGGTTGGCGGATGCAGGCGATTAATCGGGTCCACTCTCGTGGCGCCGTACGGGGAAACGAACGGCACGATGAACGCCAACACGAGCACGATCAGCAGGAACGCGATGCTGACGAGCGCGGATTTGTTCTCCAGGAGCAACCGGACCCAATAGAACCGCGACGCCCGCGTGACGCCGGAGAGCGCCGCTCCCTGACGTGTCTCGATGACGCGCTCGACTGCCGCATCACTCACTGCCATAGCGAATCCTCGGATCGAGATAGACATAGAGTAGATCAACCACCAGATTGACCAGCAGATAAACGGTTGCCGTGATCATCACCGCACCTTGGATGAGCGGGAAATCCCGCCGCAGAACGCTCTGCACTACGAGTTGGCCCATGCCAGGAAGGTTGAAGACGGTCTCCGTCACGACGGCGCCGCTCAGCAAGCCACCAAGTGAGATGCCGACGACGGTGACGATCGGAATGAGCGCGTTGCGGAGGGCGTGACGGAGCACGACGACCTGCGTGCGCAACCCCTTCGCGTATGCCGTCCGAACGTAATCCTCACGCAGCACATCGAGCATTGAGGAGCGCACGATGCGCGCAAGCAGGGCCGAGGACGCGAAACCGAGCGAGAAGGCGGGCATCACCATCGTCTTGACGTGCGCGCTCGGGTTCTGGGAGAAAGGGATATACCCCCCGGCCGGTAGCCAATGCAGGAGAATCGCGAAGAGCAGGATCAAGAGGATACCGAGGACGAAACTCGGGATCGCAACGCCGCTAATCGCGAGCATCATCAGGACGCGATCGAGGGCCGAGTTCCGCCGCAGCGCGGCGATAATACCCGCCGGGACGCCAATCAGGACCGCAATCGCGAGCGCGTAGAGGGTGAGCAGCCCCGTCGGCTGCGCACGATCGAGCAGCGCCTGGGTGACGGGTCGGTTGAGGAAGAGCGACTGGCCGAAGCGAAACCGGCACGCATTCCCCAGCCAATGGGCGAACTGAAGGTAAAGGGGCGCGTCGAGCCCCAACTCATGATGAAGTTGCCGCACCTGGTCGGTCGTCGCATTGTCCCCGAGGATGACGGACGCGGGATCACCCGGCGTGAGATGGACAAGCGCGAAGACAATGACCGCGACAACCAGCAGCACGGGGACGAGCGACGCGAGCCGTCGCAAGACATACTGCGTCATTCACCCGTCCTTTCCCCGATCGTCGGTATCCCGGAGGCCGCATCGCGCATGCCTACTTCTTCAACCAGAGATTCCAGAATGGGGTGCCGAGATCAATCTGATCGGTCCAGCCACCAATGCGGCTGGATCGAGCGTTCAGGCCGCTCTGATCGGCCAGTTTGATCGCCGGAACCGTCTGATAGAAGTTGGTCTGGATCTGCTGCCACGTCTGCATCCGCTTGCCCGTGTCCGATTCGGCGAGCAGCTGATCGACGAGCGCCTTGGTTGGCTCATCGCTCCAGAACCCCGGATAGGTGCCGATCTGGCCGATCACCGTGATCTGCGAGGGGTCGGGCACGAAGCCGTGCCCAGTCGTGAAGACGTCCCAGAGATCCGCTTTGCCGCGCCGGTCGACGACCGTCGCCCAGTCGTAGACCTGCAGGTCCACCTTGAAACCGGCCTCCTCGAGTTGCTGCTTGGCGACCGTCGCCTCATTGGCCATCCATGGATACTGCTGGGTGGTCATAAAACGCACCGGCGTGCCGGCATAGCCCGCATCCTTGAGGAGACTCTTCGCCTTGCCCGGGTCGTGCGGATTATAGAGTTCTTTGCCCGCTTCGTTATACCAGGGCGTCTTCTTCCACATCAGCGAGGGGTTGAGGTCGTAAAATCCCTTGCCGCGGCCCGCCGCCATGATTGGCTCATGGTCGAGCGCTGCCTGGAGTGCCTGGCGCATCTTGAGATTCGCCATCATCGGCGATTTGTAGTTGAGGAAGAAGACGTCCCACCCCTGCTGCGTGACCACCGAGGCAACGACATTCGGATTGCTCTGTAGCTTACCCTGCTGATCGGCGCCGACATCTTCGAGGAGGTCGTAATCCCCCGCAAGCATCCCGGCGACCCGCGCCGATTCATCCGGGACCGGGATGAATTTGATGGAGTCGAGATACTGGAACTTGTGACCGCCCAGGCCGTTCGCGTCGCCTGGCAGGGGGGCATAATCATTGAAACGGTTCACGGTGATGAAGCGGTCCGGTTGGTGATCGCCGAACTGATACGGGCCGGTGCCAATAAACTTCGCCAATTGCCCGGTCCCCGTCTCATCAATGACGGATTTCGGCATGATCGCGCACCCCTGGCTGACCTGCGACAACGCGAGGCTCAGCGTGCCGTACGGCTTCTTCAGTTTGAATTCGAGGGTGTAATCGTCCGGCGTGTTAATCGTATCGGTCGCGGCCAGCACGCTCTTGCCGACGCCGCTTTTACCGGCCCAGCGCGTGATGGAGGCGAGAGCGTCGGCCGCTTTCATCTCCTGCCCGTTGTGGAACTTGACGCCCTTGCGCAGCTTGATCGTCTGCGTCAGTTGGTCCGTGCTAATGGTGTGGGACTCGGCGAGGGAGGGGATGAGTTGATACTTGCTGTCCCAGGTAAAAAGGGACTCGAACATCGTCCAGCCGACGTAGAAGGTGATCGAAGCCGTCGTCTGATGAATATCGAGCGTCGGCGGCTCACCGATCAGCGCGACATTGAGCGTGCCACCCTTGATGCCCTGCCCGGCGGACGTGGGTGCCGCAGCCGAACCGCTGACCGTGGTCGCCCCTGCGGCAAGAGAACCGGTCTTCGGAGCCGTCGTCGCGCTGCTCGCGCCGCTACTCGTCGCGGGCGTGGCAGCAACGCCGGTAGTGGCCGTTGGCGCGCTGCCACTGCTCCCGCACGCGGCGAGGATCGCCGCCGTTACCGAACCACCGATCGCCAGCGCGGTCGCGCGCTTGAGGAGCATGCGACGGCTGATCGGGTCCGATTCTGTCCGCAAGATCGCAAACTCACGTCGTTCCATGACTGGCAATCCTTCCACGATGTGGAAAATACGTCTGCTCTCGCCCGCGTTGGCGCGCCGTGCGACGGAGCGGCCCCTTGCTCTCAGTGACGAGATGCGTTGCTGCGCCGGACAGATGCGGAATCGACGCCGACTATACCGCATCCATTCGCGCGCTTCAAATGGATCGTGGACTATGCGATGCAGCACTTCCCGTCACGTAGGAACATCGTGGTGCACGCCACCCTGACGATGTCCCACTCTGATGCCAGCAGTTTTCTTCCCGCGAGTCGGGCATTCAGCGAACATCATTCGTCATCGTAACCTGCATGCAGCATCGTGGGCGCAACCAAAGCCGTGCTGCATTACACGCTCTCACCTCGTGGACTCAACCGCCTGTCGATCTGGGATTTTGTTCCGCGTTCAGGTAGCGATAGAGCGTCCCGCGGGAGACTCCGACCGACGTGCAGATCTCTGCGATGCGGTGCGAATGATCGGCAAAGAGCGTCTTGGCCATCGCCACCTTCGCCGGCGTTCCCAGCTTCTTCGGCCTGCTCCCCTTCCGACCGCGTGCGCGTGCCGCCAGTCCCACCTGCATCCGCTCGCTGATGCGGTCTCGCTCGAATTGGGAGCGATGGGCGAACCATCAACGGACGCGCCGCGCGTGACGCCGAGGAGTGCGATGGACGGAACGCAGCGGAGTGTCAAAGTGGGGTCTACCCCACCCTGATGTCAGCCTTCCCCAGCCATGAGCGTCAATCTAGCGTCTCTTTTCCCTTTTCTTGACAGCCGTTCCCGAATATTATAGACTCTATCTTGACAGATGGAGGAAATCGTATGAATGGACAGCGCATCGGCTACGTCCGGGTCAGCTCCCTCGACCAGAACCCGGATCGCCAACTCGAACAGATTGCGGTGGACCGCACCTTCACCGACAAGGCGTCGGGCAAGGATGTCGCGCGTCCCCAGCTCGACGCCCTCCTCCGCTTCGCGCGCGAGGGGGATACGGTCGTCGTGCACAGCATGGACCGGCTGGCGCGCAACCTCGACGACTTGCGCCAGATCGTGCGCTCGCTCACCGGGCGAGGCATCCGGGTGGAGTTCGTCAAGGAGGGGCTGACCTTCACGGGGGAGGACGCGCCGATGGCGACGTTGCTCCTCTCGGTGATGGGGGGCGTTCGCCGAGTTCGAGCGGGCGCTGATCCGGGAGCGGCAGCGGGAGGGGATCGCTTTGGCGAAGCGGCGCGGGGTGTATCGGGGAAGGAAGAAGGCGCTCGACGCGGGGCAACGGGCCAAGCTGCGCCAGCGGCTTGCTGCAGGGGAGAAAAAGGCGCAGGTGGCGCGCGATTTCGGCATCAGCCGGGAGACGCTTTACCAGTATCTGCGCGCGGCGGAGTGAGCCGTGTCTCCGCAGTCGGCGCCGCGCCCACTCGCTTGTCTGCAGGCATCTCGACCGGCAGGGAACGATAACAAATAATGTTCGCCTAATCCCTCGCAGCGGCACGATTAGTGGAAAGAAACTCGCCCATGAACACGCCTCGTCAGAGGTGGACTTGGACTTATGACTCTTCACAAATACCGGCACTCAGGTGTGGCAAGAATCCGAGCACTTGATCAGAGACACCTCTGTCACAGTGTCTCTCCATGGCAATAAAATCCAACGCTGCCCCGTCGAGATGACAGGGCGAAATCTTGTCAGGTCTCACTGCCGGTACTTGTGGAGCATGACGCGGCCTAGTCCAGAAAATGACACACCAATGCGCCAGAGCCGCTGCCGTAAAGTGCATAACCCGTCATCTAATTACGCACCATGTCCCACCGAATAGTCATCCGCGCCATCCATGATGGGGTCTGTTCGCGCACAACCAAGCGCGCGAATTGATCGCACTGTACTTCAGCAAGGATGTCACTATGTCGGCCCTCCTCTCGCGCTTCCGCTGGACGCTCTGCCTCGCGTGCCTGCTCCTCTTCGTCGCCCCGTTCTCCCTCGCCATAGTATCTGCGACGGCGCCGACCGTCGGTTTGAGCGCCGACGAGCAGGCGGTCTGGACGCTCATCTCGAATGCCCGCGCCGCCGCTAACCTCCCGCGCCAGCCCATCGACGCGCAGCTCACCGCCCTCGCCCGCGCCCGCACTGCCGACATGGCGACGCGCCACTACTTCGCCCATCGCTCTCCCGACGGCACGACCTTCCTCGATCTCATGCCGGCGTACGGCATCGCGGGCCAGCTGGCGGGCGAGACGATCCAGGAGAATAACTACGCGGACAGCCCCGCTGAGGCGGCCCGCGCCTTGATCGCCAGCCCGGAACATCACGCGATCCTGTTCGATCCCCGCTTTACGATGGCCGGGGTTGGGCATGCCGTCGGCGCCGACGGCATCCATTACTTCACGATTATCGTTGTCCAACCGTAGCGGGTAGCCAAGCGCGCACGACCCCGCCGGGATCCCTACCGGGGTCGTGCGTTCATGGGGCAGCATCGGCATAGATGACCACATGGCCCGCATAGGTGCCGCTGGCACGGTCGAACGGCGTATCCGCATCACAGGTGATCAGGGTAAGATGAATGCCATCCCCCGCGCCGAAGATAGCGGTCAGCGGCGCGCTCCCCAACGGGTAGCGTTCCACGTCGCGCATCACGAATTGGTGCGTCACGCCATCGTCACTGACGACGGCGATCAGACTGCCCGGCGTCAACGTGTGGAGGTCCCAAAAGACCGCATCGCCTGCCGCCGAATCAACATGTCCGACGATCACCGCGTTGCCCGGGTCACCGGGGCGTGGGCCGAGCTGATACCACGCGGTGTCCTCCGGGGTCTGCGGCGTGGCCATCGCACCGTCCGGTGTGAGCCCGACTGCCTCAATCGCGGCGTCAACGTTGATCGTCGCGATTGTCAGCCGCACCGGTGTGCCCGCATCCTGCATCGGTGCAGCGGGCGGCAGCGCCGGATCATCCGCAGCCACGGGATAGCGCCCGCCCGCCGCGAGCGACCACAGGAGCGCCAGGGCAGGCAGGGCCATCACGATGGCATACCGCGTGCCTCGGTGATTGCGTCCACGAAGATGCATGGTGCTTCCGTCCTTTCCCTGCCGCGATCCACCAGGCAGCACGCTGCGATCACGGTGGGCAGTGATTGCCGCAGTGCTATCGTCGCGCACGTCTCACCACAAGAAGACCGGCGCTGGCGAGCGCAACGAGCGCCGTGATGGTCATCCAGAGGACGCCGGTTGTGCGGTGATCATTGACACGGGATGACGACGCCGTGAATTGTGTCGCCAAGCCGCCGCCGCCGGTGTTGGGCATCGCCGCCGGGATGGGCGCCGCAGTCGCTGTCGCCTTGGCGGTAGACATGGGCGTGGCGCTCGCGGTCGCCCCGACAGTGGTCGCAGGCGTGACGTTCGCTGTCGCCTCAGCAGTGGACACGGGTGTGGCGTTCGTCGCGGTACTCGCGGGGATCCCGACGAGCGGGAGTGTGCCCGAAATCGGTGCGGATGTGGCGGGCCCGCCAGTCGTCACGTTACCGATCGGCGCCCCGGCGTTGACTGATCCACTGTTTATTGACCCCGTATTGATCGGGACGCCGACGATCGGGGCGCCATTGGCGGGCCGGGCTGGCGGCTTCGCGGCGGTCGGTGTCGCGGTAGCCGACTGCGGCGCGTTCGGTGTCGGAGTGACGGGTACTCCCGTGGCCGGGATCGGCGTAATCGGTGTCCCCGTCGACGTGACGGGCGCCCCCGTGGCCGGGATCGGCGTCGCAGGCGTTCCCGTCGCCGGGATCGGTGTGACCGGTGTCCCCGTCGGGGTGACGGGCGTCCCTGTGGCCGGTATCGGCGTGGTCGGTGTCGCGGTCGGGGTGTTCGTCGGCGTGTTTATTGGCGTTGTCGCGCACGCACTCGGGGTGAACCGGTTGGTGTCCAACGTCACGGTGCCATTGCGCGCCAATGCCCGACCCGCCACCGTCGTGCCGGTGTTCACCGTGACGCTCGTCAGCGCGAGGATGTTCCCGACGAACGCGGTGTTGGTCCCAAGCGTCGCGGAGCTGCCGACCTGCCAATAGACATTGCATGCTGAGCCGCCATTGATCACCACCACCGACGCGTTGCTCGCGGTGATCAGCGTGCTGGCGACTTTGAAGACGAAGACGGCGCTGGGATTGCCCTGGGCATCGAGCGTCAGGGTCCCCGTCAATCCCGCCGTCGCCTGGCAGTAGACGCCCGCCGTGAGCGTCTTCCCGCCCAGCTCCGTGGCGAGGTTTGTCCCGCACGGTTGCCCGGCGAGGGTGTTGTACGCGGTCGTGACGTCACTCTGGGCCTGCGCCGCGACCGCGTCCGCGGCGTGGATCGTTCCCGGCGCCGTGACGATCCCCGGCGGGAAGCCCGTGATTGCGCTGCCCGGGCTGACACCCAGATTGGCGCCCGTGATGACGGTCGGGCCGGTATTGGTCACCGTCGCGCCGCCCAACACCGCGAAGCTCTGCGCCGTGCCGAGGATCGTGGGCGCGATTGCCGCGCTCACGGCGAACTGCGGCGCGGCGAGCGCCCCCGCCATGAGGAGCGCGATCGCTGCGAGCAACGTGCGGAACGGGAGTCGCCGTCGCACCGTTGCGCGCGAGCGGATGGACAATTGCTGCATCTGGCACCCTTCTTTCATCGGGAGCGATCCGGCAGGGCCGCGCCGTCCCACAGTGGGGCGGTTACTCTTGGCCGGGTCGTCCCCTGCGTTCTCACGGGCGGGCGATGGCCATGCGCTCGCTACGGGGCGCGGAAACGGTTGCTTCCGCGACGAGATAGGAGGAGATGGTCGAGGACCGCAGTCATCGGCGCCGCCCCCGGCACCCTTGTGCCACGCCAGGGAGAGGCGACACTGATCGGGAGAAGGCGATGCATCACCTGCCCGCACAATGCTTCATCTACCTGTCATGTACTTGAGTACAATAACAGGTTATGACCTAATAAGCCATTATCGGGCGTAGAACGATGAAATACTATGTAATTCTATCTATTTTTCATGGGTAGTAACCCGATGGAGCGACTGCGGCGACGCCTCGCGTGCAGCCGCACGCGACGGGAGATGGCAGTGCGTTCGGCACGATGTTGCGCGGTCGATCTCTTATTGACTATTCGACGTGACTACATCGACAATAGCTCGTGGTCGGAAACGATCGGTATTCATACAGGCACGGAGGAGAGGGAGAAACGTCATGGCTAGCAAGATGCACCACGACCACCACGAGACCCACACCCACGGGGACGGCGCGCCGGTCGGCTTCACCTCGCCAGAGGAAGCGATGGCCTCGCCGCCCGAGGAGTTTGCCTACGTCGCCGCCCTCCACACCGGCACTGGCGTGGACGAGCCGGACTACCTCGCCGTCGTCGATCTCAACCCCGCGTCCGACACCTACAGTCAGATCACGCATCGCACGCCGATGCCGGGCATCGGCGACGAGTTGCATCACTACGGCTGGCAGGCGTGCAGCAGCGCCTGCCACTCCGACATCAAGCGCGAGCACTTGATCGTTCCCGGCTTCCGGTCGAGCAATCTTCACATCGTGGATGTCGGGACGGACGCACGTCGCCCGGAGATCGTCAAGGTAATCACCGGGGAGGAACTCAAGCGAAAGACCGGGCTTTCCGCGCCGCACACGGTGCATTGCATGCCGGGCGAGATCATCACCATCAGCATGCTCGGCGACACGAACGGAGACGCGCCCGGCGGCTTCGCCGTCCTCGATGCTCATACCTTTGATATCCTCGGCCGCTGGGAAAACGACCTGAACGGCGCGCAATTCAACTACGACTTCTGGTACCAGCCGCGCAAGAACGCGATGGTCTCCAGCGAGTGGGCCGCGCCGAATACCTTCAAGGACGGCTTCAATCTCCAGGATGTGACGGACGGGAAGTACGGCCACAGCATCCACTTCTGGGACTTGGCCGAGAAGCGTGTCACGCAGACGATTGATCTCGGCGCGGAGGGTCTGATTCCCCTCGAAGTGCGCTGGCTGCACAATCCCGACGCGGAGACGGGGTTTGTCGGCGCGGCGCTCTCCAGCGCGATCTTCCGCTGGTACCGCACGGGCGACCAATGGGCAGTGGAGAAGGTGATTCAGGTCGAGCCGAAAGAGGTGGCGGGCTGGCCGTTCCCGCTGCCGGGCCTGATTACCGATCTCGTCCTTTCGATGGACGACCGCTTCCTCTACTTCTCTGACTGGCTACACGGCGATCTACGCCAATATGACATCTCGGACCCGGCGCACCCCAAACTGACTGGCCAGTTGTGGCTGGGGGGGCTACTTGGCGCGACGGCGGCGGGGAAGCGCACACTCGACGGCGGGCCGCAGATGCTGCAATTGAGTATGGACGGGCGGCGGTTGTATGTGACGAACTCGCTCTACTCGACGTGGGACAACCAATTCTACCCGAACATGGCGTCGTGGATGCTCAAGATTGACTGCGGCCCGAACGGCGGGATGACGCTCGACGAGACCTTCTACGTGGACTTCGGCACAGCGCGGGGGCATGAGATCCATCTACCGAGCGGTGATTGCACAACGGAAATCTTCCTCTAGCGACGTGCGAAGGCGGCGGGGGCAAGCGGCCTCGGTGCAACGAACCCCCTTATCCAGAGAGGCCACTCGCTTTCCATCGGTCTCTCCCCTCACCGTCTCGATTGCGCGAACGTCACGAATCGCCGCCGTGGAGCGTTTATCAACAAGTCTGGCCCTTTGTGAGACAGCGCGAGGATGTTGGTTTTAGCTGTTTGGCATTTACTCGACGTTCTCCCACCGAACCCGCATACTTCCGCGATGGAAGGTGAGAACGGAACCATCACACGCGTACCTGGCATCCGTGTCGGCCATGCGACAGATACGACGAATGTCACGGGATGCACGGTCCTCCTTGTTCCTCCCGACGGTGTGCGCTGTGTCATTGACGCGCGCGGTGGCGCACCGGGGACGCGGGAAACGGCGCTGCTGGCCGAAGGCTCCGCCACGCGTATCCACGCGATTTTCCTGTCCGGTGGAAGTGCATTCGGTCTCGCCGCCGCCGACGGCGTCGTGGCATGGCTTGCGGAACGCGGCGTTGGGTTTCCGACCGGGGTCCGGCCGGTGCCGATTGTCCCAGCCGCGATTCTCTTCGATCTGGCTATCGGGACAGCCGAGGCGCCTTCGCCGACGATGGGATACGCTGCGGCCAATAGCGCCAGTCCATTGCCCGTGACGTGCGGGAGCGTCGGCGCTGGCACGGGCGCGACCGTCGGCAAACTTTACGGGCGGGCGCGGGCAATGCAGGGTGGCATCGGTTCCGCTGCGGCCGTCGTCTCTGTCGCGGGAGCGGACTATCTCGTCGGCGCACTGGTGGCAGTCAACGCTGTCGGAGATGTGCGGGATCCCGTTGGGAACCGGATCATCGCTGGGGCGCGTAACGGTGATAGCTGGGTCAGGATGCGAGGGTCGTCCGTCGCGCTACCGACACTGCCGCCGCCGACCGGTACGAACACGACCCTGGGCGTCATCGCGACGGACGCGCCATTGACGCGCACAGCGCTTACCCAGCTGGCGATCAGCGCGCATGATGGCCTCGCCCACTCGATCAGCCCTGCCCACACCGCCGCAGACGGCGACGCGATATTCGTCCTGACGACTGCCCCGGACCAGATCCAACTCGCGACGCGGGATAGCATCGCCCTCTCGCTCGCCGTCGAAGACGTGGTCGAACGCTCGATCGTGCGAGCGGTCGTCGAAGCAGTTGCGCGTGGCGAACTCCCGGCTGTGCGCGATCTGGTACCGCCAGAATAGCCCCCCTCGCAACGAATCAAACCGAGCCGTGACCGACCGGCCCTTCCACAGTGACGGTGAACCTCAACCCCCCATGGGCGTAGCCTGACGAAGTACCGTGCACCCGGCGAGGCCACACGTCTACGGTTTCACGGATTTTCAGCAACCTAGCTGCCCCGCGAAGAAATCCGGCGTTGTAAATCGTCATCGCGATTGCAGCCGGTCGCGATACATCGTCGCCTGCCGCCGTGGGCGTGTACCGCGACGCACCGATCGGTATTCAGGGGGCGATTACCCTTGCCTCGTTAACCAAACCAGTCGGCGCCACGATCGCCGAGGGCATCTCTCCCGCGTGTCCACGGACCCTGCCCATGCGCGCAGTCAGCCGGATCAGTTCGGGGAGCATCGGGTCCGCCTCAATCAGTCCACCCTCTTGCAATGCCGCCACGCTTGTCGCTACCTCCCCCTCGGAGAGGTGGAGCGGTCGGGTAATGTGCCGATGGATGTGGACCGTACGGTCGCACCTCCCTCCCGTCCGCTCCATCAGTTGCGTCAGAACACGCTCCGTCGTCCGCATCGCGGATTCCTCCTTCCGTACCCTTCTTTAGCGATTCCCTGCTCCCAATATCGTCGCATTACGGAAGGGCGTGCGATACGTAGTGCGTTGGAAGTAACGGTGTGCGGCCTTCAACCTCGCCGCTTCGTTGGCGGATCGTGTGATGCGCTGGTACATGGCGACCGTAGAATCCGGGGGCTGCTCGTGCCGTCCGCTTTCGCTCATTTGTGCCTCCACGTCTTATAAGACCCCACTTGATAGAGCATCTCCATGAACCACTGTAGGTGTGGACGCACGTCGAGACAACGTGCATTCAGTAAGCGTTCTGTGGCTGCCTTTGTCAGGTATGCACAACCCGTGGTGCGGCATCAATGACGAGGAGGTCTGTGTAGGGCGGACGATCGATCGCGAGGAAACCGGGCCGGTCGTCGTCCCAGTCCGCGAAAGTGCGAATCGGTATCTGATGCCTGAGCAGGGAGCCAGGCTTGGTCGTCGTGCGGCTTCGCGGGAGGGTGGCCCGACGGGCGGGAGCGAGCAACCGGACAGCGGGAGGGGATCGCCTTGGCGAAGCGGCGGGGGGTGTACCGGGGGCGGAAGAAGGCGCTGAACGGGGAGCAGCGGGCGGAGGCACGGACACGGGTGGCGGCGGGGGAGCAGAAGGCGGCGGTGGCGCGGGCGTACGGGATCAGCCGCGAGACGCTCTATCAGTACCTGCGCGCGGTGGAGTGAACCGTGTCGCCGCAGGTGGTGCCGCGCTCAATCGCTTTCCTGGGGACATCCCGAGCGACAGAAGAGCGCAGTCACGGCGTAACTGGCACGGAACGATCACAAATGATGTTCGCCTAATCCGGCACCGAGAGCCGATTAGCGGGAAGGAAACCGTGGCCAAAGACCGATGTTGTTCGCCGGAAGGGGATTAGGCGAAGAACGGGTATCAAACCATCTCAGAGGAATGCAGGGCAGCGTGTCCCAAAGAATGGTTCCGCTAAAAGCGCTCTTAGAACCTTATATGGAACCGTCATCGTGCCTGAACTTGCGGCGTTGGTAGTGAGATAGCCTGTTATCGGACCGAGGGAGAGACAATGAGATTACCAGTGGGTGCAACGCATGCGCCGACGGGCACGAGAGATGATGGCGCTTTCTCAGGGGCTTGACACGAGGGAAACGGGGTATTACTTTAGGTAAAGAATTGTTTACGCATTTACTCATCGAAAGGGAAAGCACATGACCACATACCCCACCATCGGCTTCGACCGGGCCGCCCTGAAGGAGGCCACCCGCTTCCTGACCGCCCTCGGCGACCCGATGCGTCTGCAGATCCTCTACCTGCTGGGCAGCCGGGGGCGCACCAACGTCGGTGACATCGCCGGCAACTTTCTCCACGTCAGTCGCCCGGCGATCTCCCATCATCTGAAGGTGCTCAGGGATGCGGGCGTGGTCGACAGCGAGAAGATCGGACAGGAGGTCTACTACCGGCTGGAGCGCGATCACATCGTCGCCACTTTGCGGATGCTGACCGATGCGGCGGTGGCGTGGGGGTGCCCCGCGTAGGCGCGCTCTTTTTTTGGCTGATCGGTAAATACGTACGAATACACTAACGCACAAGGAGAACCCCCGTGAACATCGCGATCTTCGGCGCCACCGGGCGCACCGGCCGCCATCTCGTTGACCAGGCGCTCGCCGCCGGTCATCGCGTCACCGCGCTCGTCCGCACCCCCGCGTCCCTGCCCCTCGCGCACGACCGGTTGCGGATCGTACCCGGCGATGTCCGCGATCCGGCGACGGTCGCGGGGGTGATCGCGGGGCAGGACGTCGTGCTCAGCGCCCTGGGGCCGAATCAACATGGGGCGGTGTCGCTGTGTGGCGACGCCATGGCCGCGATTCTCCCCGCCATGGCCGTCCACGGCGTCCGCCGCCTGATCGCCCTCAGCGCCTACGGGGCGGCGGACAGCCACGACCGCAACCTCTATAACCGCATGCTCTGGCTGATGCAGAAAGAAAAAATGGTAGACAAGGAGCGCATGGAGGCGCGCATCCGGCAGAGCGACGTGGATTGGACGATCGTCCGGTCGGCCGCATTGTCAAACGGGTCGCACACCGGGCACTACCGCCTGGGCACTGATTTGCGCATCACGATTACCTCACGCATCTCCCGGGCCGATCTCGCCGACGGCATGTTGCGGCAGATCGCGGACGCGACGTATGTCCGCCAAGCCCCGGTAATCGCGACCTGAACAAACGAAAGGAGCACGATCATGATGCACGGCAAAGTCACGCTTGTTACCGGTGCGAATGCCGGGATGGGCAGAGCGATCGCCACCGACCTCGCCCGGCAGGGCTCGACCGTCGTGATGGTCGCGCGCGATCCACGCAAGGGGGAGGAGGCGCGGCGCGAGATCGCGCGGATAACCGGGAATGATTCCATCGATCTGCTGATCGCCGACCTCTCCTCCCAGCGGGCCATCCGTCAGCTCGCGCAGGAGTTTCAGCGGCGCTATTCGCGCCTCGATGTCCTCGTGAACAACGCGGGCGTCCACGTCCAGGAGCGCCGCATGAGTCCGGATAGCATCGAGATGAACCTGGCGGTCAATCACCTGTCCGCCTTCCTTCTCACCAACCTGCTCCTCGACACCCTGCGGGCGAGCGCACCGGCGCGGATCGTCAATGTCGCCTCCGCGTCCATGACCAAGACGATCGATCTGGACGACCTGCAGAGCGAGCGCACGTTCAAGCCCTTCGCGGTCTACGGCCAAGCCAAGCTGGCAATGGTGCTCTGCACCTACGCGCTGGCGCGGCGGCTCGCCGGGACGGGTGTCACCGTGAACGCGCTGCACCCGGGCATCACGGCTACGAAGATCATCGGCGACGTGGCGCCGCCGCTCGCGCGCCCCTTCATGGGCCTGATCAAACCGTTCCTGCTCAGCCCGGAGCGGGGGGCGCGGACCGCGCTCTACCTGGCGACGTCGCCCGCAGTGGAGGCGGTGAGCGGCAAATATTTCAGCAAGGGGAAGGAGGCGCGCTCCGTGCCGATCTCCTACGACGAGGCGGTGCAGGAGCGCATCTGGGCGATCAGCGCACAGTTAACCGCCCTGGCGGTCGAAGCATACGGAAGGGAAGCACAGCGATGAGCGTTGCCGCAAAGACCATCGCGATCACGGGCGAGCCGTCCAAGGTGCTGTCGATCGCCGACTTCAGCGCGCCGGAGCACGGCGCGCCGGTATCTGGCACGGCCATGAATGCTGCAGGCACCTTCGCGGAGGCGGCGGACGCGCACGCGGCAAGCGCGGCCGGGCACGTCGCTGGCTGGTTCGTGGTCACCGTCCCGTAGGCCGTCGTCGCGGCCCCGGCGGATGTCCCAGTGCGGTGTAGCCAAGACCCAAGACCCAACGCGGTGGCATACCTCGCCACAGGAGGGGGGCGCTCCCGCACTCTCGATGATGCCGAATACGCGGTTCTTGGCCGCCGGACCGAGCAAAACGCGCGTGAGACGCAACAGAGGTGTGCGAATCGGTGTCGACTGAGAAAGACGTTGCGGTGACTGGCGGCTCATCGATTTTGATGCATCGAGAGTACGGGAGAGCCGACTTGGGGTACACCCCAACCGGACGGATCGCCATGCTCCGTCGATCATATTCCTCGGCGCCGCAGCCTTGGCGTGCGATTTTGTCCGTTTCGTCGGGTGACCACGAGTACATCAAC
>JAABUO010001812.1_pt1 | contig 27007 bp, 30 predicted proteins | sample 5559291 | NCBI WGS metagenome assembly JAABUO01 (sample SAMN10711878, study PRJNA513372) | rock metagenome | isolation source: Antarctica rocks | place: Antarctica: Victoria Land, Finger Mt sud
GCATGTCGAGTCCGACGAAGAAGATATCCATTGGTTTTGGCGAGAGGCCGACACCACCAAGATCATCTCCGAGATCACCAGTGGAATTTTCACCACCATCCCCTACCTCCCCGACATCGCCAACATCGCCACGATCACCAGCATCCCCAACATCACCACCGAGGCCATCACCAAAATCACCCAACTTGTAATATAGATATGTACAAGCATTATCTCACAGCTTTGCCTTTTTCTTGCCCACCACGGTGAGTCTCTCCAGAATGGGCTTTGGGTCCAGCGCGCCGGAAGGATAAGGGATAAAACTATTCGGCATCAGCCTTGCCCCTCCATCCACGACCAGATTGTGTCCCGTAATATTGCGCGCCGCATCTGAGAAAAGGAAGACCGTACCATCTGCCATGTCCTTTGGCAGTGGAAATTCCTGCAGCGGGATCGCCTCGCGCGCAGACTCTCGCGATTCCTTGTCGAGAAGGCGCTCCATGCCTTCTGTGTCTGCCGTCGGGCCGGGCGAGAGACAGTTCACACGCACTCCGAAAGGGCCCAGCTCCTTTGCCAGCACCAGCATCAGAGCATCGATAGCCGCCTTGGCAGCACACACATGCGCCTGGAAGAGCGCGCCTTGGTGATGTAGTGTGGCAGAGACAAAGAGGTAGGCGCCCTTTGTCTTTTTCACTTCCTCCATCGTGGCTTTCACCTGCGTCAGTCCACATCACTAGACCGTGCCTACCGTATGGAAAGTGCCCATCACATCGATATCCATGACCGTCTTGAATGCATTCGCGCTCAGCTCAGAGACGGGGGCAAGGAAGTTGCCTGCGGCGCCAGCAACCACAAAGTCGATGCGCGAGAGCTCGCGGACCGTCTGCTCGGCTGCCTGCCGCATACTCTCCATATTGCGCACGTCCGCTGCAATGCCAATCACGCGCGCACCCGCTCGTAGCGCGGACATCTCCTTGGCTGCCTGCTCCGTGACTTCCTTGCGCCGGCCAATAATCGCTGCGTCTGCGCCCAGCAGCACCAGCGCCTCCGTCATCCGCCTGCAAATGGTGCCAGCGCCGCCTGTGACCAAGGCCACCTTGCCCTGGAAGATATCCCTCCGCCAGACCTGGCTCATCATCCTCGGTCAATCATACCACCAATCAGGTCCTACGTACCAAAAAGCGTGGAACCATGTACGACACGCAAATCATGCGTACAAGCCGCGAGCTATATCCTTCCATGACGAACTGGACTTGGCGGATCACGAGAGATCTGGCGGGTTCACTGAGGACTAATTCTGCGTCTGGCAGAAGATGTCGAGCTCTATGCGGTCCCGTCAGCCATGGGCTCTGGCCAATCAGAGTTGCTCATATCTTGTCTCATCCTGGCTATCTCCTACAAAAGTGCCCTTGGGCAAGACCAGGCCCGGCGATGAACAAGTATGGGAGATGCTGTAAAGAGCATCACGCACAGCGTGCGGTGACTGAGTCTTCTAATCTATCCATCATCTACTTTACAACCGATCTCCATTCTATTCCCATAAAGTCAAGCAAAACTAATGTCTCACTCGTTGACGGGCGCTCTGTCTCTTCAGAGGCGCTTCCTCCACCTTGGATACACGTCGACGAGACCCTGTGGTGTCTGTCCGTTTCACGCTTGCAACAGGTGTAGGCTCTTCTGGTCCAGTCAAAGACAGTCGAGAGCTTGCCGTATCACCCGCCGGGGTGGTTTCCTCGTTGTCCACCATTTTTCCTACTTTCCGTTTCTTCGAGATGATTCCTTCTTGTTGGTCAAGAGCGTTCACTTCAGTTGCAATTTTGCCCGCCATCTTCTCTTCATCTGCTTTTCTGTCGTTTGCACTGCTGGCTTTCTTTTCCTTTCCCTTGACCATCGCTGTCTTGACAAGGCCAGGCTCGTCAATGACCTCTTCTGTTGGGATCTCGTCCTGTTGCGCCTTTAGTTTTCTCCTGGTTGGCTTCGAATTTAATTGCTCGCTGTTGACTTCTTCTGCTGCAGTCTCGTCCTGATTTTGTAGTACCCTCTTCTTCCTTGCAGGCTCTGACTTCACGTCCTTAACCTTCACTTCTTCCGCGGTCTCGTCTGGCTTCTTTGCTTTAGCCTTTCTCATGACCGTCTTCGACTTCTTCTCCCCACCATTGACTTCGTCTGCTGCAGTCTCGTCTTGCTTTTGCGATACTATCTTCCTCCGGCTCGGCTTGGACTTGATGTTTTCGCTGTTGATTTCGTCCTCGCCGTGGATTCCATCTACTGCATTCTCGTCCTGCTTCTGGACTTTTGTTTTCCTCCGACTCGGCTTCGACTTGATCTCCTCACCTTTGCCTTCTTCTGCAGCCTCGTCCTGTTTTTGGACCTTCGTTTTTCTAGTCGGCTTTGTCTTCACCTCCTCCCCATTCTCGTCGATCTCCACTTTCTTCTTCCGACGCAACGGAGGAGGCTTGAGTCGTTGTTCATCTCCTTCAGGCCAGTATCCTTCGAACTCTCCGCGATCTGCTGGATCCGACACAGGCTGAATAGGATCCGGGACGCGTGGGGCCGTCAGATTCCACAATTTAGCCAGTTCAAAGACGGCCTGCTCTTTATCTTTAGCTTCAATCATCAAGTCCATATTATTTGCGCAAGGAGGGAGATTCCTTACGCGCGCAGAGTGCTTTCGTCGTTCATAATTAGTCACCGCAGCGTCTCGTGCTTCGGAGTAGTGCTGCTTTGGAGTGATGCCTTTGCGCGTCCATGTCTCGGTGATTGCTGGGATGTAATCAAGGATCTCTAATGTTCCTTCTCGCAAGCTCCCCGGCATAATATTCTGATGGTGCCAATCCAAGACCAGAGGGATATTGAGCTTTTGACAGGTGGGCAACAAATCCTGCACGGTCCAACTCACATCGTCATTCTCTAGCACGAGTCTGCGCTTGACGCCATCAGAGAGCTTTGCATAGTTCTCATGGAATCTCGCCAGCGTTGCCTCTTTATCGCCAAACATGCCGCCCATGTGAATAATCATGATTGCATCTCTATCACTCTGATCCTTGAGGCCCAAAGTAGTCAGCAGCTCGGCATGATACTCCAAATCACGGAAACTGGCTTCTACCACTTTCTTATTTGGGGACGCAAGCTGTGTGAATTGGCCAGGGTGGGTAGTCAGTCGGTGTCCATATTGCATGGCTAGCGCGCCGGCCGCTTTCAGCTCCGCGGCCGCATGTTGAAGATGATACCCGTATTCCGCATGGCTAGCAAACGGAAACATCTCGGACGAGACGCGAAGAAACTTGATGCCGAATTTCTCGTTCCAGGCAATCAAGCCAGATAAGTCTGCTGCATTCTTGCGACCAAGCTCCAAGACGTGCTTCATCCCGAACTCCTCCTTCTTGATTGTGTCGATGCGGCAGGTGCGGCTACAGAAGACGGGCTCACGAAGAGCGCGCAGCACGGTGTTTAGACATGCGTAGCCGAGGCGTCCTTTCCATGGCAATGGCCGCGATTCGGAGTTCAAGGGAGGCAGCCGCGAGACTACCTCCTCCAGCTGCGCTTTTGGTGAGACATCACTTTCATCCGACGGCGAATAATCTCCAGGAGAGCCTTCTCTCGAGGCGACTTTGCTCTTCTTCCTTGCCATGATCACGATCCCTGGTTGCAGTAAGGAACGTCCGAGATGCGTCGATCCTTTAGCCCTATTCACCAGATGCAGCATACGTTGATTTCATGTCCATGACGCATCAGATGCAAACGGATGTTTGGATAAATCTTACTATCTCTATACACAGCCAAAACATGCCCTCATCCTTGCTCTCATCCAACCCTGTCGCCCGCTACACCTGACCCTCCAAGAAGCTGTCGCGCACGCTGGCGTCGAGGTATCCCGGGCGCGTATCCAGCAGAGTAAAGACCTCTGTTGGCGGTTTTAGGCCCAGCCGTTGTGCGCGCTGCCATCTCTCTAAGCGGGTAAGGCCCACGCACGGCCCATACTTGTAGCTATTGTCAAAGTTCTTGAGAATGGTCTGGATGATGCTCTGCTTGCCTTGGTGCACCGGCGACGCAATATGGCTGTCCCTGATTTCTTGAGCACACCTCTTGATTGCTGCGTCCTCTGGGTCCATCTCACGTGCCGGCGCCCCGACGTCCGCTTTCTTCGGCTGGACAGGAGGAAGGGACTGCCGGGTCGCGCCCTTCTCTACGGCCTTTGCCACTCCCTTGGTCTTTTCATCTTTCCCTTTGCCTTGCACTGGTTTGATCACTTTTGACCCCAGGGAATCCTTTAGTGACCTTTGGTTGCGACCTGCTTTCGCCATGGTGGTTGCTGAATGGGGTCTCCGAATGTGACATGCTCGACTCTGCACACAATACATGAACCCATTTCAAAATACGAGTACAAGTAGCAGGTAGACTATGCAAGACACCGTCTCCCTCTCCTTGCATATTCCCACTTCCATCCGCATCCGTCGCTGCTTCCAGACTCACCACCACGAAATCGCTCCCCATCCCCCCGACGTCCAACGCCACACTCACCCTCAGTCAACGCCTCCACCCTCAGGGTTATCTTTCCCCTTTCACGACGGCAGGCACACCGAAACATGAGCTACTACAACCAGTCGCTGTCTCGAGCAAGGGCGCGCTACGAGGCCGCCCGCTCCTTTGACATGGACGACGACTTCCTCTTCTGCCCCGCCACGACAGAGCACGAGCTGTCGCAGCAGTCGTACGACAGCACCTCGTCGTACTCCTCGTCCGACTCTCCCCACACCTCGCCCACGACACATCAAGCGCAACCGTTCTATCAATCGCAGTTCCATCTACATCCACCGCAGCAGCAGCCTTCGCTCATGCAGCCGCCCCCGCAGCTACATCCGACGCCACAGCAGTCCAAGGCGAGCATGATTGCACGCAGCAAGTCGCCCAAGAAGCGGACTGCTATTGCTATCGTGGACCCGACGACCGGCATGCGCATCAGCTCGCCGCCGCTGGCCCAGCAGCAGGCGGCTTTGCAGAAGTCACTGGCAGGCAGCGCGCTCAACCCCAAGCTGGCCTTCCAGTCCGCGGGATATGGCTACAGCGGACGCAAGATGTGGTGACGACAGCGTGGAGGAGAGGCGTCTTTTGCTGGATGAAGGATGGAAGGAAGGAAGGAAAGGTGGTGGAGCGGCGTGAATGAGCCATCAAAGTGTATTTACCTGACGACAATGTAATGATTTTCCTGTCTTGTCTTCTCTCCTCGTCTTGACCTCGTCGACGAAACACAAGCCCAGCAGACTGGGAAGAGAGATCATAATATATGATGCTGTCGACAAGAATGAGAGCGCTGCGCCCGCTCGTCAAGCTGCCGAGGCCAGCGCTTGGTCGCTTTGCCACTGGGTCGCATTACCATGCCGACAATCCCGACGTCATCGAAAATGCGAAAGAGAAGAGCAAGAAGGGCGACAAGTGGGTGCCGGAGGCTGCCAGCGATTCGGAGGCGGCGGTCAAGGCCGATCGGGGGGAGACGGACCACATGGATGTGAAGCAGCTGCAGGAGGAGAGCCTGAAAATGCACAAGGACAAGAAGTAGGAGAAGCAAAGGAGAAGGAGGGCAGCGAATGAAGGCAGTGCGATGAACCTAAACTATTCAAGTACATGCATTCCAGTTCTTCCAATTCCAGTCCCGCCTTGGTCCGTTTGTCCGTGTTACTTCAATATGATAATGAGGAGGACGAGCACAAAGATGAGGAGGATAATGACCCCCAGGGATTTATGCTCCCTCGCCTTCTTACTAAAGGAGCGCAGATTCCTCCTCGCCTTGTCTATGCGCGTTTGCGAGCGATCCACCATTCCGTCCACGTCATCTAGGAGCTCCACATGATCATCCAGCTCATCACCTATCTGAATCGAGAGTTCATGCTGCCGCCCAATACTTCGCGAGAGTCTATCCAATGAAGCGTCCTGGTCCGTCATGATCTCCTGCTGCAGCTCCATGTGCTGGCTGTTGTCCAGACCGGCAGTCCGCTCCACGTCCGGATCGTCTTTGAAGCGCACGCTCTTTCCGCCCTTGCTGCGAAAGAGCGCTGCTCGGTCTTCCGCGTCCTCCTCATCGTACTTCCCGGCTGTCCTCGCCTTCCGCCGCTCCAAGGGCAGTAACAATGGCGGGTCGGCAGTCTCTAGCTCGGACGGCCCCTCCTTCACCATCTCTACTAGCTTGTCGAATCCAGTCTGCAAGCGCACGAGGATATCCTGGTTCTTGCACAGCCGCTCATAGCTCACACTCCCGTCCTGCTCCGCCGCGCGCTGCTCCTCGTCCAGCTTGGTGATCCCCTCGCGCAGGGTGCGAATGCTCTTGACCATCTCTGCCTCGTCTGCTGCCTGCACCTCCAGCCCCATATCGAGTGCCCTCCTCCGCTCCAGCACCGAGACCAGCGTCTGGTCCAGCAGCATGCTCAGCTTGGACGCCATGGTGTGTTGACGAGACGAACTGTCAACACCAAGATGGACGAATCGCAGCACATTGGAAGTCAGCGATCATCTGCGCTGTCCCATGTGCAGGAGATCCCTCATGGACCGGTGCCGCCGCCGTGTGGCGACTTCTTCTATTGCTGCTGCATTGCTCGGGCCGCGGTGTCGCAGCAGGTCTGCCTTGGTGACAGGATCCCATTTCGTGAACTGAAAGAGGCCCCGCGCGGCTGATCAAGGGCTTGGTCAATGAGCTAAGAGCGCTGAGAAGAAAAGGCTGCTCTTTACGACGCAGAGGTGTCTGCTGGAATCCCACGAACACACGGCTCTGTCGAGATGGGCTATACGCCCTGTGAAATCTGCGGAGACGTGCATGACGATGACTGGCTGGAGAAGGTGGTCGGGTGCTCTGCGGGGTGTATGGGTTCCGCATGGGCCGGCAAGAGACGGAAGCTGCTGTTGCAAGAGGCCTCCTGCTGATGGGCCACACTGGCCCCCGTCTCGGTGGCACAGGCAGCTCGCATGGCGGCACAAGGAACGGCCTGCACGCACTTTTACATTGACATGAGGGGACTGAGAGGGCAGATGGCATGTAGACTTGACGTGCAGACATGGCTAATTCACGCCGCGAGATGAACAACCTGCGGGGAATGCGTGGCGGAGGGGGACAGGGGCATCTTGGCGGCCCTACGCAGCGAGAATGTGACGCTCAAGGACGAGCTGGTGGAGTTGCGGGCATTGTTGAATTTGCGGCTGCAGCTGCACTGCGAGATGTTTGACCGGAGGCGCAAAACCCGAATGTAAGAAATACATATTCCCTTACTACTCAACCCGACAGCGACGCCATCACTGTTTGGTAGGATCGTGGCTCAGCTGAGTATGTACACAATTTCGCATAAGGATCTGATGGCTGAGTCTTCTTGGCAATGTGGCACTGGCTTGCGCCCCGCAGCAGACAAGCAGCGGTGTTACTTCCGCGCTTTTACATATAGTCCCGGGTAGCCCACTAGTTGGGACTATCAAGCACCTGCCCTACTGAGTCGTCAAACACACCGGAAGAGACACCAAAGCGCCGCTCGTCAGAGTAGTCAACAGGATTTCCAATTATGATCATTCCCTCTTGTACATTACCTCATCCTCCTCCTCCTCTCCCTCGTGACCATTGTTGGTGGTTGAGGCGTAGTGAGTGGTCCACAACATCACGGACCAGACTCGCGGTCAAACTCACGCAACAGGGGCACAACACCAGGTCTGGGGCAGGAAGGGAGCACAACAGGCAATTGCTCTCTCCTCCACACAGTCCAATGGAGGAAGACCCCCAGCGACGCATCCAGGATGTGTACCGCAAGATCGAGCGCGAGCGAAACATCATTCAGGGGGCCCAGAACATGCGGCAGAAGACGCCCAACACGGAGGTAAGGCAGCGGCTGCAGTCCAATATACGAGAGTCCGAAAGGAACATCGCATACCTTGAAGCCCGCATGAAGGAGATGCAGGTTCGGCAGATGCAGAAATCAGTCAACGGCCGCCTCTCTGACGATGCCTCGCGAAGACGGAGGTCGGATGTCCCGCCACCTATCCCGCCAAAAGATTTGCTGGGACTGGGGGAAATAGGCAATGTGCCGACGGCTGAGCAGCTGGCTGCCAATACACCCGGTCCGCACGTTCCACGCGCCCGACCCAACTACTCTAAGCTCGACCTCGTCAAGTATGACACGCCTCACATCGGCCCACGGATACAGTTGATGCTGCAGACACTTGCCTTCAAGCTGAGTTTGGAGAAACAATTCAAGGAGGGCATAGAAAAGATGGCCAAATTGTATTCCATGGAAGGAGATCGACGAAATAGAGCCGACGCCGAGAGCAAGCGAATCGAGAATAGCCAGAAAATAAGTCTGTTGAAGCAGGCCTTGAAGCGGTATGAAGATCTGCATGTGGATGTGGACGAGGAAAAGACGCCGGACGACGACAGCCTCAATGCGCCAAACACCCGCCGTCCGTTGTCGGGCCGACTGCAGATTGTCGTGTCTGCCGTCAAGGATATCGATCACGCTTCCACGGGCCGATTTCAGCGAGCGCCCGAGACGTATGTCGTGGTCAAGGTGGAGGACGTGACGCGCGCCCGAACCAAGCCCTCCCGCACGGATCGCTGGGGGGATGAGTTTGAAATTGATGTCGACAAGGCAAATGAGATTGAGTTTACAGTGTATGACAAGCAGACAGAGCATGCCGTGCCCATTGGTCTGCTATGGATTAAATTATGGGACATCATGGAGGAACTGCGAAGAAAAAGGATCGAGTCCGACCTGGCCGGGAGTGGCTGGGTCCGCGCCGACAAGACGGAAGGAAGTGCGCGTACAGATTGGGGCCCAAACAACGGCGACGCGAGCGCCTACCAAGCGCAGTCTCCGCCTGACCACGACGAGCAGGAGTCGAGTATTACGGGGGTGACGGCTTGGTTTACGCTGGAGCCTGTGGGACAGATTAACCTTACCCTCAACTTCATCAAACACAGTACCGGAGGAAAGCGACCGTATGAGGGTCATGGGTTGGGAAGACAGGGTGCGATCCGCCAGCGACGGGAGGAAGTGCACGAAATGTACGGCCATAAATTCGTGCAGCAGCAATTCTACAACATCATGCGGTGTGCACTTTGCGGCGAGTTTCTCAAATACTCTGCTGGGATGCAGTGTGATGATTGCAAGTACACGTGCCATAAAAAGTGTTATCCCAAGGTCGTCACCAAATGCATCTCCAAGACGACGTCGGAGATGGACATGGAGGATGAGAAAATCAACCATCGCATTCCGCATCGTTTTGAGGGCCTCACGAACATCAGCGCGAACTGGTGCTGTCATTGTGGGTATATTTTGCCGCTGGGAAAGAAAAATGCGCGAAAATGCTCGGAATGCGGCTTGACCTGTCACACGCAATGCGCACACCTGGTGCCAGACTTTTGCGGAATGTCCATGGAGATGGCGCATCAGGTGATTGGTGAGATGCGAACGGTAAAAATGCATCGACCGCTTGCTTCCCCCGGTCTTAGCAACCGAACACTCAGGGAGCCAAAAAGGAAGCCGCTCCCACAGCCACAAATCCCGTCGACTGCGCCAATCGCACAAGCTCCATCTCAAAGATTGCCTTCGATCGATGATGGACGCAGTACGAGCAGCGGGGAGATCCCTCTACCACCTCCATTTCGCCATGCCGAAACAGCGCCTGAACGAACCCCAGTCGTCTCCCGCCTGTCGATTCCGTCTGCAGCGAGTGGCGAGGGTGTGAGTGCTGCGAAGTCCGCATATCGACCATCAATCACCGAATCTAGATCAGACACACAGCAATCTTCATCCGCGACGGCTGCTGCTGCCGCGGCTCTAGGGGGGAAGCAGACTCCCATCTTGGTGGGCAAGCGACAGCCCACGCTGCCATACCAACCACGCCCCAATGATCAACAAGCGCGCGTGGCGTCGTCGATGCAAGCCCAAGCACGGCAATCCCCTCCCCCATCTCCCCAGAGCCGGCGCTCGATCGAAAGCACCATTCCCTACCCATCGGGCACCGCTCAGTTGCCACAGTTGCCTCCCCTGCAGGTAGTAGGCGAGCCTCCTCAAAAAGCGGCAGCATCCGCAGCATCTAGTATCAGTCGCCGCAAGATGGGCCTTGACGACTTCAATTTTCTTGCCGTGCTGGGCAAGGGTAACTTTGGAAAGGTGATGCTGGCGGAGGCAAAAGCGACGAAGCGGCTTTATGCCATCAAGGTGCTGAAGAAGGAATTTATTATTGAAAACGACGAAATTGAAAGCACGCGCTCGGAGAAGCGGGTCTTCCTGGCTGCCAATAAAGAGCAACATCCCTTCCTAATCAATCTGCATGCCTGCTTCCAAACCGAGACGCGTATCTATTTCGTGATGGAGTATATAAGTGGCGGCGATCTTCTCTTGAACATCCAGCGCGAGCAATTCACGCCGCGACGCGCTCAGTTCTATGCGGCAGAAGTCTGCCTGGCGCTGAAGTACTTCCACGACAATGGAATTGTGTACAGGGATCTCAAGCTGGATAACATCTTCCTGGCTCTGGACGGTCATATTAAAATAGGCGACTATGGGCTGTGTAAAGTGGAGATGTGGTATGGAAATACGACGAGCACGTTTTGCGGGACGCCAGAGTTCATGGCCCCGGAGGTTGGTTTCATGTGCTCCCCAACTAATCATAGATCCTGCTGGAGCAAAAGTACGGTCGCTCGGTGGACTGGTGGGCATTCGGCGTGTTGATCTATCAAATGCTGCTTGGGCAGTCTCCCTTCCGCGGCGAAGACGAAGACGAGATCTTTGACGCCATTTTGACGGACGAGCCATTGTACCCCATTCATATGCCGCGGGACTCTGTCTCTATTCTACAAAAGCTGCTGACGCGCGAGCCCGAGAACAGGCTTGGGTCGGGGCCGGGCGATGCAGCAGAAGTCATGGCGCATCCTTTCTTCCGGGGCATCAATTGGAGCGATATCTACGAGCGCAAGGTGGATCCGCCGTTTGTGCCAAGGATTACGTCCGAGACGGATACCTCCAATTTCGACTCGGAGTTCACGAGCGAGATCCCGGTCTTGACGCCAGTTCATTCAGGTAGGAGAAAGGAAACCATAAGGCTGACTTTAGTACTGACGCAGACGATGCAGGAACAGTTCCGTGGCTTTTCCTACATGCACGCCGAGGACGCCAATTGATCAAGGATGGAGGCAATATAACACGACTGATGAGAGGGATTGTATCATAAAATGCATTCATGGTTGCGAAGCGTATGACTAGCGTATGTGAATATTGGCGTACTGGTCCTGGAGAGAATCAGTCTGCAAGCGCTGAATCTGCCTATAGTGATCATTACGAGCGTGTATGATGTGCAGCGCAAGCGCAATCGCCTCCCACACATCTCCATCCGGATCTGAAAAGTCACACACATGTAAGGTCCGCACAGGTGCTGCGTGCTGTCCGCAATTGAGCGCCACCAGCGCTACAATTGGTCCTGAAATCGCAATCCCAAAACATGTCCCCTCCTCCTCATCCTCACTCTCTCGCTCTTGCTCTTGCTCTTGTACTTCTTGCTTTATTCGCATAAGCACCTCCTCACATCGCATCGCGCAGTCCTCATGCGGATCCGCACGCGTGCGCGCCATACGTGGATCCATACGATATAGAGAACTGAATGCCCAGGCAAGGTATTGTCGACATTCTGCTTCGACAAGATACTGCGCCGCATAGGAAACTGGACGCGAGATGCTAGCTTCCATGCTATCCCGCACCCTCCCACCCAACACGGCCAGTCTCTCAAATGCCACTTTAGCGCGAAAGTCATCGCTTTTGTCGTCGTGCAGGAGGGGCGATATGATGGCGGGTTGATGGGGATTGCAGAAGAGGCGTTGTGGCAGGTAGATGAAGTGTAAGGACCAGGTGTGTGGGAATAAAGCCACCTGGCCACGTTGCTGTAGGTCGGAGAGTAGACGCTGCATAGTCTGCGTCAAGTCGGAGGGGGCCTGAAGGTCCATCTGGGCTGGATTGGGCAGGTGTCAAAGTCTCTTCATTCGTCATCGTGGCGCTGCCGTGTCTGTTTCAGGGAACAAAGAACATCAGACTGCACTCGTGAGGGAGTCCCCGCCCTGTGCTCATTCGTTCTCTTCCCCGCGTGTGATGAAGGATGGGTGGCCCCGGACGCCGCGCAGAGTGGCCGGTAGCGAAGTGGGTGTGTTTTGCACGTTGCACGGCACGTTGCACAGAGGGGATGATTACGGTTTATACGCTAGTGATCATGATCTTCCTCCTGCCTCCTTTCAGGATCCACTTTGACCATCGTATCTATGCGCAGGACAGCAATGCACGCCTCCACCGCCGCCTTCAGGCTTTTCACTTTGCTCATGGAAGGCTCCAACACCCCCACCTTTGTCTGATCGACCACCACCCCATTCAGCAGATCCAGCCCATAGTTGCGATAACTTCGCTTCTTGTCGGAGTCAGCAGAGGATTGGCTGGCAGCATGGTAGGATCGTAAGATGGCAGTCAGCTCCGACGAGTCTTTTGCTGCATTCACAGCCAGCGTCTTTGGAATGACTAGGAGTGCAGAAGCGAATTCAGCAATAGCTAGCTGCTCTCGCGAGCCCTGAAACACGGTTAGTAAAGAAAATAAAAGGACGTACCACGGTGGTGGCGAAGTTCTCAAGGTATATACTCAGGGCAGTCTCAACAGCCCCTCCCCCCGGAACAACAACGCCGCTCTCAAGGGTGCGCTTGACAACAGACAAGGAATCATGAATGGATCTCTCCATTTCATCAAGCTGGTACTCGTTGGATCCACGCAGGATGATGGAAGCGGACGTGAAGGCTTTTGTTCCTTTGACAAGAATGCACTCGTCGTCGGATATCCTCTCCTGGACCACTTCCTCTGCGCTCCCAAGCGACGAGGCCTCAAATACTTCGTCGCCTTCAAGATTGGAGAGAGAGCTAATGAGCGTCGCACCTGTCGCCTTTGCAATTCTTCGTAAATCCTCCTTCTTGCATCGTCGTACGCCCATCACTTTTGCTTCCACCAGCGTCTTCAAGCACATGTCATCGATTCCTTTGGTGGTGAAGATGACATTGGCACCCGCCTTCAGGATGAGTTGAATCTTCTCCAGTACCATTTGCGTCTCCCGCTGCCGTATGGCTTCGAGTTGGTTGGGGTCGTCAATGGTGATATTGACGCCCATGGCCATTCTCACCTTTTGCAGATTCATATCCAGACACGCGATTTTCGCATTCTGGATCCGTGTCTTCATAGCCTGACTCGCGACCTGGCAATTCATGGCATACCCCTTCACCAACATGGACTCGCGAGACGATTGACCGTGGGCCTTTAAAATATTGACCGCCTTGACCGGATACCGCGACTCCTGACGACTATTCGTGCTCTTGACCGACTGAATCGCATCGACAGCCATCTTTGCAAAGAAGTCTGCATCGCTGCCGAGGATCTTGCTGGACATGCTTGTCTTTGCAATCGAGATGAGGCAGTTCTTCCCCAGGAGTTCGACCTTGGTGGACATAACGTCGGTCAGGTACTTGATGGCCTCCCGCAGCGCAAGTCTGTAGCCGCTGATGATGGTGGTGGGGTGGATCTTGTTCTTGACCAGCTCGTTGGCACGCCTCAGTAGTTCGGCGGCGATGATAACGACGGAAGTAGTGCCATCGCCCACCTCCTTGTCCTGCTGCTGGGCCAATTCCACCAGGATCTTGCCAGCCGGGTGCTCAATGTCCAAGAGGCCCAGGATGGTAGCCCCATCGTTTGTCACCGTGACGTCCCCGATATCATCCACCAGCATCTTGTCCAATCCAACCGGGCCCAGCGAGGACTTGACCACGTTGGCGATCGCCTGAGTCGCCAGCACATTCTGATCGCGAATATCGCTGCCACTGATCTTCTCGCCATTGAGGAAGAGCGTCCCCGATCGTGGCTGCTGGAAGACTTGGGCCATGGTCTTGCTATCAGGAACACTCCCACGAACGAGAGGATAAGATGGCATTCACCACCATCAGTCACGAGCCAGCTCCATCCCTGTCTGCGTGGAAGGTGGCTGTGGGCGACTCATGTCCCCCAGAATGCAGCTTCACGAAGACACTGGTGCTGAAGCAGAAGACAGGTAAGGCACCGGGGCTGTTGGTATGCATTGCCCTGGAAGCGACGGAAACGCGGACAAACGTGATTGCAAAGGCAGTGGGTGCGAAAGAGGCGAGGATGGCGCCTGTGGACATGATTGAGCAGGTCCTGCATGAAAAGCCCGAGAATGTCTCCTTCCTGTCCATCACCCACAACAACGCGGCTGCCATTCAGGTTGTCGTGGACGCCAAACTCCTCACACATAAAGGCCCTCTTGCATTTCACCCCTCCGATACGAGCAAAACCGTCTTTGTCTCCCACGACGACGTGAAGAGCCATCTGCAGAGAGTAGGCTGCGCGTTTGTCGAGCTCGACTTTGGGGAAGTGCTGGTCTCTGCTGCAGCCAAAGCAGTGCCGAAAAAAGTGTCGAAGCCTGGCAAGGATGACGCAAAGATCGATGGCGCGGCACTCATCGGGATCACGATACAGAAAGAGCTGGATTTCTCATCATGGTACCAGCAGATCTTGGTCAAAGGCGACATGCTGGAGTATTATGATGTTTCCGGCTGCTACATCATGCGTCCATGGTCCTATGGCATCTGGGAGAGGATACAGAGGTGGCTGGACGACAACATCAAATCCATTGGGGTAGAGAATGCGTACTTTCCTATGTTTGTGTCTAGCAAGGTGCTCGAACGGGAGAAAGACCATGTCGAGGGGTTTGCTCCCGAGGTGGCGTGGGTGACAAAGGCGTAAGCATTTCTAAATCACAGCTAATGGTAGGGGAAACACGGATCTGGATGAGCCGATCGCCATCCGACCTACCTCGGAGACAGTCATGTATCCATACTACGCAAAATGGATCAGAAGCTATCGCGACCTTCCACTCAAATTAAACCAATGGAACTCGGTGGTGAGGTGGGAATTCAAGCACCCGCAGCCCTTTCTTCGTACGAGAGAATTTCTGTGGCAAGAAGGACATACTGCACATCTCTACCAAAAGGAAGCAGCCGACGAAGTAATGACCATTCTTGACTTTTACGCTGGTGTATACGAAGAACTCCTTGCAGTCCCGGTAATTAAGGGCCGCAAGACGGAAAAAGAAAGGTTTGCAGGTGGTCTGTTTACGACAACATGCGAAGGTTACATTCCAACAACAGGTCGAGGAATTCAGGGTGCTACAAGCCATTGCCTGGGACAGAATTTCAGCAAGATGTTTCAAATTACGGTGGAAGATCCAAACCCGAAAAATTTGTCCGAGGATGGCGAAGTGAAGAAACTGTTTGTTTGGCAAAATTCATGGGGTCTCTCCACGCGAGTCATTGGAGTCATGGCAATGATCCATGGAGATAACAAAGGTCTTGTCATTCCTCCACGGGTAGCTCAGTACCAGGTGGTCATCGTTCCATGTGGTGTCACTGCAAAGAACGCAGAAGAATCAAAGCATGCTGTCGATGAAGGGATCCAGAATATCATTAAGGAGCTGAGGAGTGCAGGCATACGTGTGACTGCAGATCTGCGTGATTCATACACTCCAGGATTCAAATTCAACGCGTGGGAGATGAAGGGAGTTCCCATCCGCCTAGAGTTTGGGCCACTTGATGCGAAAAAGTCACAAGCCATGCTGGTCCGACGTGACAATGGCGAAAAGTCTAGTGTGCCATTATCTGAGCTTGCGTCTCGCGTCAGCACTCTGTTGGATGCAGTCCAGGCCAACCTATACCAGCGTGCAAAAGCTGCCTATGACAGTCATATCATCAAGGTATACACATGGGACGACTTTGTGCCGGCATTGAATGCAAAGAACGTCATAATGATACCGTGGTGTGAGAAGGAGGAATGCGAAGATGACATCAAAGAGAGAAGTGCTCGGAGAGAGGACGAGAGCGAGCCGGTGGACGATAAGGCACCGAGTATGGGCGCCAAAAGCCTGTGCATCCCCTTTGCTCAGCCCACGGGCGCAGATGCCATCATACCTGGGGAGACCAAGTGCACAGCATGTGGCATGGACGCCAGAGTATGGTGCATGTTTGGGCGGAGTTACTAGACTCGTGTGTATTATAGAAGGAGAAAGTAGACTTATTCGCGCGTGTGATTTCAGTCATGCTCTCTAAGCTTCGAGCACTGAGCGTGGATGGGCAGATGTCACGACGCGTGATGTATCCTCTCTTTCTCCTCGATGCAGCACTATGCGTGCTCGTGATACGTCGCGTCGCATGTTTGTCACGGGAAGAAGCATGATTGACGCTAGATACGGAGATTGACTGGACAACCTACATGCAGCATGTCACGCAGTACTATGCCGGAGAACGAGACTACGCCGCTTTCAAAGGTAGCACCGGCCCGCTTGTGTAAGAGGGATGACATACGAGCTGATTGAAGATACCCGGGAGCTCACATGCAGCTATATAGCTTCCTATACCGCCTAACCAATGACGGAAAGAATATCATTGTCGGCCAATGGATCTTTTTGGGATGCTACTTGACAACTTTGGCTGCTGTCATGGCCTGCTATTTGAAAGCACAGGTAGGATGCCAATTACAGGGACTCACAGAAGGTTCCTCCGTATATTCTTCCTCTGCTGGTGCTCTCCAAGAGATTGCACAGCATCTATCTCTTGAGGTTATTCAATGACTGCTGGGCTGTGTTGAGTATGACGCTCTCCATTCTCGCATACCAAAGCGACCTGTGGACTCTCGGGAGCGCGCTATTTTCTACTTCGGTGGCCATCAAAATGAATGGTCTTCTCTATCTCCCTGCAATTGGACTCCTCTTGACTCAAGCTCTGGGTGTTTCGCGGACCATACGGCAAATTACAACCATGTTGTCGATTCAGGTAGGTTGGCGAGTGTTCATACTGACAAAGGTGCTGTATGCTCTTCCATTTGTCCTCCACCATGCACGGAGCTATATGCAGATGTCCTTTAATTTCAACCGGCAGTTTCTCTACACATGGAGTGTGAATTGGAAGTTTCTAGACGAAGAGACTTTTCTCTCTACGCAATTCTCGCGCACATTGCTAGCAACACATGCAGTGCTGCTTCTCTTGTTTGCAAACAGGAACTGGACGCGTCCACGCGGCGGCTCCGTGGTCAAATTATGCCGCTCGCTCCTCCGCATGCCAAGTCCTCATGAGAAATACAAGCTTCACCAACGACTGAATCCAACTTTCATTCTTACGACGTTCACTACATGTAATTTGATTGGAGTTGTTTGTGCGCGATCGCTGCATTATCAATTCTATAGCTGGTTTGCATGGTGGACACCTTATTTGCTCTTCAAAGGTGGCTTCCACCCTGTGCTCACGTACGCGCTATGGTTTGCCCAAGAAGTAGCTTGGAATATTTATCCGAGCGCTGCATGGAGCTCTGCAATTGTCGTTGCGATACCTAATTTGATTCTGCTCGCGATATTCTTCCAAAATCAAGATGGAAAGACCCCCAGAAGAAACGGGATAAAGGAGTGAAGAATACTTCTGTCCATTTACGGGATTAGGGTATCAAAGAGCATTGTCCCGCCTCGTAGCAAGTTGCGAGACGCGGGTGGAGTGCAGCGATCTGCCAGAAACGCTTGCTCGGCTGACTGCTTGTGTGCTCGACTGATGCAGTCGGATGAGCGCGATACTGACGATCACTCACAACTGATCTAGAATACCTACCATAGATTTCCTTGTGTGGTCCTTGTAGGCGAAATTAATTTCCCGATTGATGGAGGATGCCGTGCCGGGATCCGGAACCCGCGAGTGTGCCGAGTTAGCCAGACAGCATCCGGCCGGGGTGCCGACTTAACCACCTCGGCCGCATGCACAAACACCGCTCAGAAATGCATGGGGCAAGCCCAAATAGCACAGGCAGCTGTCGCAGACGAGGCTGCATTACCGCTAGATCCCATCCAGCCTCCTGGTTCCAATCCCCCAGATCTCGAAGATGGCGGAGGGAAGGAGGAGAAGAGGCAAACACCAGTCACTGAGGCGAGAGTCGTTCTTGCAAGGAAGGATCGACGCGGGCTACTGGGGCGATGGACACTGCTGCAAGAGGTGGAAGATCCGCTCTCATACTCCAAACAGGAGAAGAACTTGATTGTCTTTATTATCGCAACGGCTGCCCTGAATGCGCCGTTTGGATCTTCCATATTTCTCCCCTCCGTCGATCAAATTGCACATGACTTCAATACGCCGGCGTCTATGGTGTCACTCAGCGTCGCCTTCTACATGCTCGCCCTCGGCGTCGGCCCAATATGGTGGTCTGCCCTGAGTGAAGAGAAGGGCAGACGAAGCGTCTACGTCATCTCATTCGGCTTGAATGTCGTCTTTACGCTGCTCTGCGGCTTTGCCAGGAATATCGGCATGCTTACTGCCTTTCGCTTACTGGCCGGTCTGTCTAGCGCAAGTGTGCAAAGTGTCGGAGCAGGTACCATCAGCGACATTTACGTCTCGAATGAACGTGGAACTGCGTTTGGGTTCTACTACCTAGGACCGCTGGTTGGTCCGTTTGTGGCGCCTATTGTTGGCGGGGCTCTGGCGCAGCGCTTTACATGGCGAGCAACCATGTGGTTTGTCACTGTCCTCAGTGTGCTTGAGTTTGCATTCATTCTCTTCCTACTTCCAGAGACATGGCGGCCTAAGCACGACACCGAGCAGACTATTTCTCATGCACACTTGTCCCTGCGTTTGCGCATATGGCAATGGCTTATTGATGTTGTCATCAAGCCCTTGCGCTGTCTCTTACTGCTTCAATACCCTCCAGTTCTCCTGGCTGTGCTTGAAAACAGTGTTATATTTGGCACGCTATACTGCATGAACATCACCATTTCACTCAAATTTTCAGATCCGCCCTACAACTACCCAACGTCTATCGTCGGCGTCTTTTATCTCCCAAACTCGGTAGGATATGTGATTGGAAGCATCGTCGGGGGCCGATGGTCGGATTATATTCTCAAACGCGAGGCACGACGAAAGAACGGCGGAGTGGAGATACCTGAGAATCGCATTGGTGAGAACTGCTGGATTGCAGCAGCTGGAGTTCCTGCCGGCTTGTTTGTCTTTGGCTGGACGTTGCACTTTCATACGCTGGTCGCAGGACCGTTAGTGGGCTCCTTCTGGTTTGGCCTCAGTCTGATGCTCATATTCTCCACGACAAACACGTATGTCGTCGATAGTATTCGCGGCAAAAGTGCTGCCGCAATGGCCGCAAACAACTTTGTGCGCAATGTCTTCTCATGTACTGGAACTGTAGTGGCAGAGCCTCTGCTCGACTCGATCGGTGCTGGACCACTGTTCTCAATTCTTGGTGGGATCAACATCTTTGCTATATTTTTCATGATTGGTATTTATCTCTATGGACCAAGATGGCGCGAGCGGTATGCTGCTCGCTTAGATGCGCTTCAGAAATGAAGAAGTCATACCGGGTTGGTATCGAAGCAAATGGGCAAAATATAACATGGTGAAATGGAATCCAGAGAAGATTGAAGAACTATGGGTCAACAAAGTCGGCTGCTTTCGAGCAGATCTGCTCAGCACCTATGAGACACTGCTTGGATATATGGCTACTGGCGTGAAGGGGAGGATTTGGGGTAAATTTGTGGCAGCTCCGACCATCATCAATCAATCTTTGTAGTTGACCGAGGCGTTCCCGAAGATCATGCTTGCAGTAGGAAGCTACTGGTTGATAAGAGTTTGAAAAGTGCAATTCAATCTGCAAGGCTTGTGTGGGCGGTTCGATTGGCCACACACAGTTCAAAGCGTACACGATCTTGATGCAGTCAAAGTACTCTGAAAATCCTTGGCCATTACAAAACCTACACAAACCAGAACCTCACACTGTTATCCCCGTCGAAACAAGCAAACAACCTTTTCGATTTATTGCATTGAAATGACTGTTGCGACAAAACAATTTCGCTTGCGTCTGCCCTTGTTGGAGCGAATCGCCATTTGCAATTCTTTGATGTATCATATATCTCGTTTCCTCCATCTGCTCCGGTGCAAAATGCGATCTTAAGCTCTAATCGCCAATCCTGGAGTACTGTGCCCGTCATGGCATCGAAAATTCGCAAGGCCCACCTCTGGCGCCAATTGCGATAGACTTAGAGTCCGGACTGAACGCCAAGGCCCTTACCCAACTCGGGAAGTCCCGAACAGTACGAACGAGGTCTCCACGCTCAACATCCCAAACCCATGCAGCCGCATTTGTCGCTCCACAACCTGCTGCTATGAGCTTTCCGTTGGGTGAGAAATCAGCAATCCAGTTCTGTCCGCCTGTTGGCCCAAGAGAATGCAATAAATTGCCCGTACGCACAACCCACAGCTTTACCGTCTGGCCTCAAGAAGAGGAACCAATAATCATATCGTCAGGGCTAAATCCAGTCCATAAAACGCTGCCCATATGCCTATGAGCCTACACTGCTCATGTTTTGTTGAAATATTCCAAACTACGATACATAAGTTAGGTTCTTTCCGTCGCAAGCGATTACGGCCATCGGTCAGGGACAATAACTTCTTGCCATCATGGCTGAAAGCATTTACACTCAAAATGGCAACACAGCCTTCAATTTTAGTTTCGTGCATTATGTTATGTTGCGAGGTTGAGGATTGTAAAACAGCAGCTAGTCCATGCAACAAAAGTACTTACTTATTAGTGAAGAAACCACGACGACTATCAATCGATTTGGGAACTTTACACACTCTCCCAGGCCACCATTACTGAGATCGCCCAAGTCAGAAAGGTTTGAGTCTGTTTCGGCTATTTCGGTCGCCCTGTGGGGAACCCTGGAATGTATGCGCCGACCCGCTTCTCTCGCAAAATCCAAAATGTGCCTGGTGCCTGAGTGCGCCATGCATCGCAATTCACTCAGATGGCTCGTAATCAGCGGTGGTTGACATGGCAACCACACTTTCAAAGCATCCCAAAAGGGAAGACTAACATGCAGATCGATGCAAGAGCGGTGTCAAAGCTCGTCAAAACCTTATTTCTTTGTTCCTTCCCGTCGATCGGAACAGGGGACTGGGATAGAAGCATCGCCACTTTTTCTCTTTACTCCCGCCCCACCTTTCCTCACTCCCATTTTCAACAATGGGACTAAGAGGGCGATGTGCACCTCAGGGTCCACCAGCACAAGCTATAGAATCTCAGCTGCACGGCTTATCACCCAACATCACACTCACGATTGGCCGAGGATACCTACACTCCACAGCAGCGCAGGCTGTACGTAGGGTCAGGAAATGCGATATGTCGGACTATTGCGATATCTTAGATCTCAAGCGTGATGCGTTGGAAGCGGGTGCGAGGAGAACCTACAGCGGCTAGCACAGGTGCTACATCCTGATGGCAACCATGCGCCAGGAGTGGACCTGGCATTCAAAGAGCTTTTAATCGCCTTTAACGTCCTATCGGATCGCAATCGAAGGCCGAATCTGACTCCCCCCGCGACGGCCGTACAGTTGACGATAGTCGTTTGACGATTACAGACAACGATAGGCATTCGATGATTTGTTTTGGGCTGTACTCTTCGTCTTTGTCATTATTCTTCTCGATCTAATTCTCGAGAAATTCAGTTGGCCCCAGGTTGAATGTTTTAAGAACTGCGAGCGTAGGAAATCTGATCAAGCCGGGCCAGTGCACACCTGACCGCAAAGACACTTGGAGGACATAAGGTTGGATTAGGCAGATTGTTGACCTGGGCGGGTGGGTCGAGACTGCTAGACTGCCTGGATCCGGACTAGTTGGTGTTTTTCCTCATGTCTGGATACTGCCTAGCCTACTCCAGAAAGAGTCAAGATGTTCTCGAAAACCTGCTTGTAGAATATAATACATCTAGGCTACGTGGTCTACAAGGACTATCACTAGTTTTAACCAACCTAGCAGGCAGCCCAGTCCAGTCTACCTGCAATCCAGGTCTGGACTACCAGGGGGCCCAGCGAGCACCCTGTGCGAGTGCTTGTAGATATAATAATAATTTCGCTCTTGGAGCACCTTTCCCTCGATCCTGCACGCAGCAATAGTCGTAGCAGTCGGTGTGTCCTCTCACACTGCACCGAGAATGGTTTCTGCAGGACAAGTTCTGTAGACAGGTTGATCGTAGAGCTCTCCTTCGCTGCTCCTTCGCAAGGAGTCCTTACATTTGTGCGTGAAATTGCGTAGTCACATGCGCGAGTGAGATTCGTCGCCTGGCTGATCCTGGACGAGACGACAGATGGATAAGCTTCGGTCGGCGCAGCAGTTGGAACAGCTGCAGCAAAAGTACATTGGCACAGGGCACGCAGACACGACCAAGGAGGAGTGGACAAAGAACATCCAGCGCGACTCCTGCTCGTCGTACATTGGCCACCCGGCCATGCTGGAGTACTACAGCGTGGCCCTTGGCATACCGCAGCAGAAGGTAAAGACGCTCTTTCTCGAGCGCATGATATGACGGTGCAGGGACGAGGCAATACGCGGGAACCTGGTCGGGGAATGGGTGGGCATGGTGTATGTACTGCTACAGGGCAATATCTCCTCCCTTGCCACTCGCCAGTCCTCCAATCTCATGCGCGACCTGGCTCTCATCGAGCCCTTCCAAGCTCCTCTCTTCCTCCCTCCCGCGTTCATACCGTGCATACACCCTCGCCCTCACCCCCGCTGCCTCGCGGATCATAATGGGGATCTGCGGATTGTGCTTCTTCATGACGGCGTACGAGGAGCGGATGAATGTCCGTGCGCCATTGCTGCCTGCGCCCTCCTGGCTCAGATGGATGCGCAGCTCCCTCAGCCCTTGCGTGAATGCGTACTTGCTCATTCGCGATCCGGAATCGTGGTATGAGATGACAACCAATGCCATTGGACGGATTGCGCCAGAGGTGAACCGGGCGCTGTTTGTCAAGAACCTGCCCTTCAACGTCGATGCGCACGACCTGTATGACTTGTTTGGAAGGTTTGGGGCCATTCGACAGGTCAGACTGGGCCATGCGAACGACACGAAAGGGACCTGCTACGTGGTCTACGAGGAGGTCGGGGATGCCAAGACGGCGTGCGAGAAGCTGAGCGGATTCAACTTCAAGGGCAGGTACCTCACCGTGCTCTTCCACTCGGTCGACAAGCTCCTGCAGAGCCAGATGGATATGAAAGCGCGGAGGGAGGCGCTGGAGCAGGTGAAGAAGGCAAACGGCATCGACTAAGGGCTGTGTACATCGGAGTTTAGGCTACATTGAAGAGAGAGAACTGACGCACGATGCCCGGCCCACGCTCTTCGTAGTCTGCTTTTGTATGGCAGTAGCTCTTGAACTCGGCCGTTTGCGCAAGCAAGCTCCCGCCAAACCAGACCGCATTGCGCTGCTTCTTGTGCGTGATGACGCCCACATCCAGCCCGCCTGACCGGGCCCCCGAGAGCTGCTCGGAGGCACGGATGCGTGCATCCACAATATGCTTGATGTCGCGCTGCAGCCGCCGCCCAAAGTCGCGAAACATGGTGCTCCCGCCAGAGAGAACAATGTTCTTGTATAATCCGCGGCGCACGTCGATGGGCGAGGTCTGGATGACGGAATCCACGACCTGCGGGAGCGGGGTGAGGAAGTCGGAGGAGGCGATCTCGGGGTTGAAGAAGATCTCGGGGGCCAGGAACCTTTCGTAGCCCACGTCGATGCCCACCTGCTTCAACCCCTGCTCCACCACGCACTTCTCAAAGCGGGCCGGCTCGCGATCGAAGCGCGAGAACTCCTTCACCATGTCGGGGCAGACGTAGCAGAACTCCTGCTTTATCCGCTCTGCCGTCCGCAGCGACGAGTCCGCCTCGTTGCGGTCCCGCAGTAGCGATTGGATGTAGTAGGTGATGTCGCGTCCGGCAAAGGGGATGTGCTTGATGGAGGAGCCAATCACGTATCCCTCGGCCACGGGAATGACGTGCGTGACCCCGTCGCCGCTGTCGATGACGGTGCCCGTGAGCGACCTGTCCTGCACCTTGGACGAGGTCCATGAGGCAGCGAGGGCGAGGACGGCCTGCACGGCAATGTACAGCCCGGCACAGTTGAAGCTCTCAAACATGATCTCTGCCGTATTCTCCCTGTTCTCGGGCGGGTTCAGGGGGGGTTCGGTGAGGAGGAAGTAGTGGTCTTCGGGCTCGCAGCGCAGGTACTTGAACAGGGAGTTCTCCCAGAAGCGCTCCATGGAGTCCCAGTTGTCGATCTGGCCGTGGCGGATGGGGTAGTTGAGGCCGTAGCCGGGGCCGTTGGCCATCTGCAGCGCCTCGTCGCCAATGTAGAAGTCCAGGTCCTCGGTCCCTCTTCGCATGCCAATATTGCCCCCTGATCCGCCTCCTCCTCCGCCGCCGCTGGCGCCCGGCTGCGAGTGCGCCAGGAAGTTGGGCTTGCTGGGGGGCGATGGGCGCGAGGCCGCCCCGCCCGACCTTGTGGCAATGACGGTCGGGAAGACAAAGGAGGGGCTGTCGTTGCCTGCGAACCCGAGCTTGGTCAGCCCAGTGCCGTTGTCCATCACCACCGCCGGCGTTGTCACAGTCATGATGGTCGATGGAGTATGCAATAACGAAGTACGACTACGCCCGAGACAGCAGATACTCGACCTCGACCTGCTTCGTCAGCGGGATGACCAGCTCGCGGTACATCTCCACCACCGCGTCCACGTCCACCTTGGCGTCGCCCCCGGTGTAGGCGCGCCCCTTGCTGGCCAGGCGGAGGAGCACCTTCTGCTCGACCGCCGCGTCCGTGATGGCCGCCTCCAGCCCGTGCACATCGCGCGCCGCAATCAAGCGCCGGAAGGTGGGCTCGTCGCCCACGAACTTGACCTCGGCCACGTACTTGCCAAAGTGGATGCGCCGCGAGAGGGCCTGCAGACACTCGACGTCGCGCGTGGCAGCGCTCCCGTAGTGCTCCTCCATCTCCCCGCGATCGCCCTCCCTGCACAGCTGCGGGACGGCCTTGGTGACGTAGAAGGCGAGGATGGCGGCGTTGACGTTGATCTGCTTGCCGCATGGGTGCAGCAGCGAGGGGTAGTGCTTGGGGCGCAGGATGGTCGGGGGGAGCGGCGACGTGAAGGGGTGTTCGTCAGGCGCCTCGTACCTTCTGACCTTGCTGTGCACGCATTCCTGCTCGTGCAGCAGCCATTCCATGAAACTCCCCGTCCAGACCTCCTTGTCAATGATGGCCCCCGGCGCGTAGATGGTGGGCAGGCGAGGGAACTGGGCCCGCTCAATCAGGGAGAAGAGGATCGTGTCCTCGAGGCGGATGAGCTGGGAGCGGATAAAGTCGAGCGTGAGTCCTGCCAGTTGATCCCCGCCACGATCCATCCTCCTGTGGTCCGATCTGACGGATCCGAATGGACCTCGCGCGACTCTTTCGCCCGGATCCAGAGGCCCAGCTGAAGAAGTGCACAACCCTCATCCGCCAGAACCAGCGCGCCCTCGACCGCCACATCCGCAACATCGCCCAGCTCGAGCACAAGACCACGGGCCAAATCAGGCAGGCGGCCAGGCGCAAGGATGGCGGTGCTCGCAGCGCACGCATGCTGGCCAAGGAGCTCTACAGACTGAGGAGGCAGCATGCCAGGATGGAGAGCTCCAAGGCCACGCTGGGGTCGATTGGCCTGCAGGTGCGCCAGCAGCAGGCGGCCGTCAAGGTGGGCAACGTCCTGCAGTCCTCCTCCGGGGTCATGCGCTCCGTCAACTCGCTGGTCAAGATGCCCGAGCTCTTCCAGGGCATGCAGGAGCTGCAGATGGAGCTGGTGCGCGCGGGCGTGATGGACGAGATGATGGACGATGCGCTGGATATCGACCAGGTGGAGGACGACGAGGGCGAGGAGGAGATTGATGCCATCCTGGAGGGCATCACGGGGACTGGGAGGGTGGAAGAGGCGCCCGCGCATATTCCAGAGCCCGAGCACGTCCCTGGCGATATCGCCGTGGAGCAGGAGGAGGTGGGGCGCATGCGCGACCGTCTGGAGGCATTGAAATCGTAGTATACGTCATGATTCACGAACTGTGCATACCTACACTGGTCGCCTCCTCTCCTCCAGCCCATCCTCCTGTGAAATGCAGTCCACTCGTCTCGTCGAAACTAGTCACGTGAAAATCACGTGTTTTTGCCACCTCAATATGTATCCCAAAATGGCACCTTGTTTCTACGGCAGAATGACCGAGTGGTCTAAGGTGTGTGACTCAAGGAATCTCCTTCTGTGTGGGCAACTACGCGGGTCTTCTCATCCGGGTTCTCCGGGCATGGGTTCGAATCCCATTTCTGTCATCTTTTTGTCTTTTGCTTTTGTCCTTTGGCATGTACTTTTTGACTTCCCTTCCAAGAGTTCTCGTTCTTTTGCCATGATTCTTTGCGTTCCTTGAAGGTGTCATGAACAGAAAGCAAGGTCATCGTGCGCACAAATACAGACTACAGCATCGACTAGTATATTGTTTAATAGAAAAAGGTAATGTCAATGACATGTACAGTTACCCGGTGTACCTGATTTGATGACTTCCAGGGGAGAGTCAAACAATGAGATTATAAAAATGAAGAATGCACTTCACAAACCATGAAGCTTGCTCAGAACTTGCAGAAAGAGGTGGTAGGAATCACACGCGAGCTACCAGAGCCTGCACTCGGGCAACCAGGCAGCACGCGCCCTACGCCAAACCAATCAGACTGGATCATTCTTGGCTCCATATTTGCATTCCTCCTCATTGCATGCACCCTTGCCATCTGGTATCGACGACGAGTCACGCAAAAGCATTAAATCCATGGAGAAGAAAAGGAGGTGGGTGGTTGATGTGCGGTAGGGGCTGCATCGCCTTGCATGACGTGCGACTTCCCCGCCTTTCTTCTGCACCCATTTCCCTCCAACTGGAGGCAGAAATAGGCGGAGTGACGAAAGGTCTCATGTGCAGCACGCCCCTAACCCCCTTTCACCAAGGCACAGCTTTAAATTATCACCTTGGACGTTCTTGTCTCGTCGTCGTCTCGCATCCACCCACACAGAGTCAAGGTCCTTCAACACATCTCGCCCCTCT
>JAABUO010001814.1_pt1 | contig 26989 bp, 19 predicted proteins | sample 5559291 | NCBI WGS metagenome assembly JAABUO01 (sample SAMN10711878, study PRJNA513372) | rock metagenome | isolation source: Antarctica rocks | place: Antarctica: Victoria Land, Finger Mt sud
CCGGCCACGCTCTATTCTCTGACCTCTCTCTTCCCTCTGTCCCCTCTCTTCTCCCAAACCCAATGGAACCCCAGGCATATTCATGTCATACAGCGGTCTAGTCGATCCGAACTTCATTCTACAAACTTCATTAAGTGTATGTAAATGCTATATAATATATGATCTCCTTGATTCTACCATCAAGACCCCTAAAATGATTCTCCCCGATTCTTCTTCAATGCAACCAAGCCCTCCAACCACTCATGCTGCGAAACATCTTCGATGGTCGGCCGCGAGTCAACTTCACGATTGAGCATGAACTTAATCAGCTCAATGCTTTGTGAAGACATGACAAACGGCACCCGCAAGTCGCGATCCATGATCTCGTCTACCTAGAGGCGTTAGCAGGTCTAGAAAAATCAGCACCGCACGTTGTAAAATGGATTTTCTTTGTAGATCATCGTGTAAAGAAGAATCCCAGCCGCCCAAACGTCTTGAGGTTTGCCTGTGTACTTGTGACCAGCAAGCACTTCCGGAGCCGCATAATCCACCGTTCCGCAGAAAATTTGCCACGGACCTGCCGAAGTGTACGCTGCGCTACCAAAGTCGATGAGCTTGACCCTTCCTTCTCCATCCAACACCACATTTTCGTCTTTAATGTCGCGATGACAGATCCCGAGAGAGTGCAAATGCAGTAAAGCACGTACTACCTGAACAAATATACTGCGGCACTCATCTTCATCCATATTCACGCGCAATTCAATGTAATCAAAGAGATCCATTCCCGGTACTCCGTGTGGCGGCATCTCAATATAGTAGTTTTTGTCGTCTTCAAAAAAATCCGTCATCTCCATAATGTTTTCATGTGGGTGGCCTTTTAGGTAATTGAGGACGTGTATCTCAAGAGGAACTGTTCCAAGCTTCCGGTCTCGTGTCCATGTATCCACAAGTATCCTTTTTTTGGTGACATATTTCAGAATGACTTTGCGCTTGGTGGCTTTCGGCCTTGCCAATCGCACATGCCCATACGCACCAGATCCAATGTTTTCCAATATAGTAAAATCGTTGATAGTTTTATTCTTATACTGGAACTCCTCGACGGAAGACTCAGGTAATACGGGTGACTTGAGAGATACGCTGTCTGCACGCTCACGTTGCCCACTGTGAAGATCTTCCAATGTAGGCATAGGAGCACTAGTAGCAGTCTCGGGATGATCCCTTGAGCCAGCAGCATGAATTTCGCGAGCGTATGTTATCCACAATGCATACATCATTTCTTCGGGACAAGTATCAGAATCTCCCTTACAAACCACACGCATTTGCACATCGACTTTCAAGTTCGACCCATCCCTATGCTTCGCATCCACTCCTGCCGGTCTCAGAAAGGCTGCTGCGGCACCAGACTTCCCTTCCTTGATGAGCTGCACTGCTTGAGCTCGGCGAAAAGAGTGTTCCGGGATAACGATACCATCAACAAGCTTCACTTTGTCTTCCTCGCGAAGCCACTCGAGAAGGATCAGAAATTGAGGAAGTATTTCTTGAACATTCCGGCCTGTAAGGTTCTCTGCTCCGAAAAGTGAGGCCGAGAATACTGCATTGAAGGATGTCACCTGAAATGTTTTTGCCGATATGACTATGATCCCAGCTATATGCGGGAATGAACTGACCCGAATTACATTACTGAGTAGTTCCACTTTGCAAGGTAACCTTTTGCTAAATGTAGTCTGTGCTGTGTAATAGCGGTCAGCCAGAATGCGTTTATCAGGACGACCATCTGTCAATGGAATAGTCGGTAGAATTGTAGACAAGTCGGTTTTCCTCGGCATCGCTCCTTTACCAAATAAATGATCCGTATCCCCATGCCATCCTTCGATAACACCGTCTGCAAGGTCTATTAAAACAACATCCTCATTCACTTCTTCTAGTACCCATATAAGACTATTTTTCTTTTCCTTGACCCACAAACTCGCTGTACCCACATCTCCATTTCGCTTTTGGATAGGAACCACGTCCCCACAGAGTATGACACCTCGATTTGCAGTCAACGCATTCTGCGAATGCTGCAGGACGTCATTGGTCTTGTTTCTTTGATGAGTCGAGGAAGGGGTTGTTCGCGGTGCGCAAAGTTTCTGGCACAGCCAATCCCGACGCTCTTCTTTGACGACATCGACGATTCCAATCTTGCGAATTTCATCTTTTGTGACGCCAAAAACTAGGCAAGCTAAATCATTCGCAGACAAAATCGTCCAAGGATAATGTGGCTCTGTTGTGAATACAGCCTGAGGATTTGGAGAGTAGCGGTGATTTGGGGCATGTAGGGAAGAGGTGCTTCGTGGAACATAAGGCCTCGAGAGAGCTTCAATGAGTTTGACCTGTAAGGCAACTGGAGATAGATCGGTGTAAGTGCGGCGAAGGGAAGATTTGCGAGTAGGTGGAGTCGACACAGACGTCTCGAACGATTCGTGAGTATGTGAGCGTGAAGAAGTAGCATCAGACCCGGCCGCACTAAGCAACTTGGAGGATGCCGGCTGATCGTCAGATGCAAATTTAGGCTCTTCGACTTCAATCTCGTCAAAAGGGTTGCCTTCAACATCAGCAGGGCCAGTTAGCGGTGCATTCTTGGGTATGAGTTGCGCAAATTCGAGTAACTCCACCATAGATTGAACATCCTTGTCGTCACTATTTCGTGCTTGCGACAGAGCGGCCGTAGCTTTATCTGTTTCCCAATTAAGCCGGTGGCCGCCGCCGTTTACCTGGTTGCGCAGAAAGTCCATAGATTTCTTGATGACATTTTGCCGTGCGTTGAATGCATTCTCATCGCGGTATGCAAAGCTAAAGGAGTGGAGGGACTCATTGGGGAAGCGAGCAAAATCTTCTTCCTGCCCAGCAAGAGGGGAGGACGGGGTCGAGAGCGCTGTGGCTGCAACGTGTTCCTTCTGCCGAATCCTGCGTAACCCAGACGACAGGATATGGTCGCCTGAGTTCAGCTCTGCATCCATTACCGGTAAGAAAGGCGAGGGAAATATATCCGGGTGAAGCGAGTTGGTCGGAAGGTGGTGACGCTTTGCTTGTGATTGTCGAGTTCTTTGAGATGAGCTTCGGGTATGTGCAGCGCTTTCCCGTATCAAGGTATTCACAATAAATATACACGCACAGGGAGCTTGTTGGAGCAGACAAAGTACATGAGGAGCAGCAAGGAACTTTTGTGTATAATTTACGACATAGTCTGCCATCGACAGTCACAAATTTCTCAACTCTCAATCTTTACCGTCAAAGCAACCGTTTAACCAACACAATATCCCATCTTCGAGGAGGTCCGCATCGTAACAACATGTCCGACGGAGAAGATACCCACGAGGAGGGAGCAGAAGAGCAGATGCCGCAGGCGCCGGGGGAGGAGATTGAAGTGGAAGCTGAGAGTGGTAAGAAGGGTCAGATGGGCGTGGAAGAGGCACTCAAGGAGGTCCTTAAGCGCTCCATGATTCACGACGGCCTGGCACGTGGTTTGCGAGAGGGTGCAAAAGCCCTGGACCGTCGACAGGCGCATCTGGCGGTCTTGTCCGAGTCGTGCGACCAGGAGGAGTACAAGAAGCTCGTCGAGGCATTGTGTTCCGAGCACAACATCCCTCTCATCAAAGTTGGTGATGCAAAGAAGCTCGGCGAGTGGTCGGGGCTCTGCTCCATTGATCGGGAAGGAAATCCTCGAAAAGTTGTTGGCTGCTCTTGTGTGGTGGTGACGAACTTTGGTGAGGATTCAACAGCTAGGGGAGTCCTACTTGACTACTTTCAGACTAGATAAATATAAAAAGCTACTCATCTGATGTATGTTTCTCCTCAACCATTAGAGACGTTGTCCGTTTCTGTTCATCCGACTCTCTAGAATTCCCAGGATCCCAAGACGCTCCGCGAATCCAGCTAGGTCTTGATTCTGCACGTCGTGTCCACCATATGAGCATTCAGCTCATGCTCAGAGCAGTTCTGCTTGTTGAACCCACCCCATGCTCACCTATCGTAATGACTTCCAATCCAATACATAATCCGCGATATAATGAACGATGGATTCTGCCTCATTCGCTTCGTTTCCTGAAATTAGACTTCTTGCTGAAGAATCTCCTTCACAGCGGCTTTTACCTTTACATATCGTGTCACGCTTGCGTGGTGGTGAGCGAAAACGATAGCAATCGTGATCCAAATCATCCTCGACCAGCCAAAACACAAGCAAATTCTCTGCCACAAATGCAATCAGACGAGCTCATGCCGATTGCCGTCCTGATAGACGAGCTCAAGCACGATGATGTGCAGCTGCGTCTGAACGCAATCAAGCGGATATCGACAATTGCACTAGCCTTGGGTGCGGAGCGAACACGCGATGAGCTCATTCCCTTTCTCGACGAGAGCATTGACGACGAGGACGAGGTTCTCACAGAGCTAGCAAAAGAATTAGGCTCCTTCACGGAATATGTGGGTGGCCCGGAATGGGCGTACGTCGTCCTTTCACCGCTCGAGAACCTGGCTGCGACGGAAGAACCTTTGGTGCGAGATAAGGCGGTTGAGTCGCTCAACAAGATTTGTCGCGAACTCTCGCAAGCGCAGGTGGAGGAGCATTTTGTGCCTTTGGTTAAGAGGCTCTCCAGTGGTGACTGGTTCACGAGTAGGACGTCAGCTACAGGCCTCTTTGTCGTCCCGTATGAAAAGGCAACTGATGCCACCAAATCATCCCTGCGCCTTGGTTTTGGTCAGTTGTGCCACGATGAGACGCCCATGGTACGAAGATCCGCTGGCACGCACCTTGCAGAGTTTGTAAAGCAAATTGCGCAGCAAGATATATTACAGGACATTATCCCTTCCTTCAACCATCTCTCCATTGATGAGCAGGACTCTGTGCGGCTGCTCACAGTCGAGGTGCTCATCAGTATTGCCCAGGTGCTTCCAGCAGAGCAAATGAATTCACACTTACTCGATGTACTACGTGCCAGAATCAACGACAAAAGCTGGAGAGTGCGATACATGGTGGCAGACCGGTTCGATAAGATTGCTACTGCAGTGGACCAAGATACTGTAAAGACAATTATGACTTCCTCGTTCATTAAGCTCATCAAGGACAGCGAAGCCGAGGTGCGCACCGCTATCGCAGCTCAAATCCCTGCATTCTGCGCCCTGTTGGGAACCCAAGTCCTGCTGAACGATGTCCTGCCGGCAGTTGAGGAGCTGGTGATTGATAGCTCGCAGCATGTTCGCGCTGCATTCGCTGTGCAATTGAGTGGACTAGCCCCGTTACTAGGCAGAGAGGAAACAACAAGGCATCTCCTGCCTATGTTTTTGCAGATGCTCAAAGACGAGTTTCCAGATGTTCGCCTCAATATAATTGCAAAACTCAATCAAGTCAATGACGTTATTGGAGTTGACTTGCTACAGCAGTCGTTGCTCCCTGCAATCGTCACGTTGGCCGAGGACAAACAATGGCGCGTCCGACTGGCAATCATTGAGCATATACCACTACTCGCCTCACAATTGGGTGTCGAGTTCTTCAATGAGAAGCTTGGGGATTTGTGTATGTCGTGGCTGGGGGATCCTGTCTATTCCATTCGCGAGGCAGCTACACAGAATCTGAAGCGGCTGACCGAGGTATTTGGTGTGGAGTGGGCTAGGGCGACCATCATTCCCAAAGTGATTGCCATGGGCAGCCATGCAAACTATCTCTACCGAATAACTACCATATTCGCTATCACTGTAAGTCAAGGGTTGATGTTGATGGCTAATGTAGACTCTTGCGCCAGCTGTCACTCACGAAGTCATCCAGAAATTTCTTCTCCCTCTGAACGACCAGCTGATCCATGACCCCATTCCCAATATTCGCTTCAATGTGGCAAAAAGCTACGAGGTATTGATCGGCTTGCTCAAGGACTCTGCAGAGGGACAACAAATCATCACCGAGCAGATAAATCCAAACTTACAAAAATTTGCTACGGATGACGACACGGACGTCAGGTACTTTGCCAATCGAGCCATACTCGCTCAATAATAGGTTCTTTGGACGGGCGTGTGTGTCATGCCTGATTTTTCCCCTTTGCATGGAGATGTTATGCATTCCCAATTTCTTGTAGATTAGCGCGAATGGAAGCTGGGTAATTTTCCCCTGTAAGACCCCGTGCCTGTCTGCAATATACCCCAAATATTCACAAAATGTAAGGGAAAGCGTATCACGCGACAGTGAACCTTCATCGAAACTTGTACGTCGGGAAGGTTTTCGGCATAGGTTGGAGTGATAGAAGCTGGTAGGGACTGCTGCTTGGATCGAAATAGTACCCTTCAATCATACCATCTCGACGACGCAAGCATAGAAAGTAAAATCCAGCAATGGTCAGCCCACTTTCCTGCGAGTCAACATTCACAAAGCATGATTCTGCTTTTAGTTCTTTCTTTCTTTTATCGCACTTACCTTTCCATCGCATGAAGATGAATTTCGAACAAACCTCCTTGATATATTTACGGGAAACGAGATTTTGGGCGAATTCCGGGTCATCTTGGTCGCGAAAGGGCTCGAGTTTGCGCCAGTAGGTGATATCTGTCTTGCTTGACGAGCACCATTTCCCCGTCTTCAGACTATGTCTCTGGAAATCAACAATTTCGCCCTCCCAGAATGTGGTGATGCTGGTTCCAACGGCCGAGTTGGGCACGTCAAAGGCCTGCATGACACCGCATATTCTCATGGTGTCCCAATCCATTCCCTGTATCTTGACCTGTACCGCCCACTCATCCTTTGTTTGACCTGAACTAGTCTGGCCGGCAAGCTTTTGCGTGCCTCGAAAGAGGCTGGAGGGCATCAGCCAGCTCGACATCTCCACGCCACTCTTGTCAAAAACGAGTCTCTCAAGGTACTCTTCTGGTTCATGGTGGTAGCTCTGACGGTGCATTCTTCGTCTGGGTTCAAGCGTCGTGCGTACTCCGCTCACGGCGGCGTCTGTGACGTCTTCATCCGTGTCGCTTGACTCTGCCAGATTCCTACTCCCTTGTCTTCTTCTTGCAAATATCGATCGCATTAGATGTGTGTCCGGGTCAGCAGGAGCTGTGTCAAACGGCGTCCATCCGGAACGAAGGCGGGTGGGTGAGAGCGATCGAATCGAAGAGCTGGCATGGCGGTGCTGGACCTGTTCTGCGTAAGGGCGATCCACGGCGAGCAGTCCCCGTATATCCACTACATGCTCCCTTGGGCGCGGAGGAGACATGCTTTGCCAGACAGGGTTTGGACCCCGTTTCCTACTGCAACTCTTGGATTTGGTTGATGAGGGAGGGGTCGAGATCCTTTGATCTACACCACGCGCTTCTTTGAACCTTTTGCCTCTTTCCATTGTCTCTCGCGGAAGCTTGCCCTTCGGTACTCGGGACTGTACCGGGCTTTGGGAGGTCAGTGGACTTTTGGAACGGAGCTGAAAGTCGCAGTGAGCGACGTTGACGAGCAGAGGACGAGGAGGAGGGAAGTGTCAGCCTTTAAGAGTCGTATGTAGGTCTCACAGTCCACTTATGAGGAGACTCAAGCTGATTGAATACGAGTTAGGGTTATATGAGCAACGGCACAGTCGTATGGGCAGGCTGATGCTTTACCCTGACTCGATTACTGAGATCGTCGAGAACTTTAGAGGACGTCCACATATATTGTTCTCTAGTCGGGATGAAACGAATGAGCACAAACTGCGTTTAGGTATAATTCTCTCAGACCAAAGTGCATTTCGCCCAAGTTTACGAGATGGAAGATTGTTGGTTTCTTCAGGAGAGAGCAACGTGGATCGAGCTTTGATAAAGGAGCTATTGGACTAGAGGAAGCAGCTAGCTCTTGGTTTGGGAGCGTTGTGGGCGACCAATGGGCAAATTTAGTGCGTACCCTTAAAGGGGAGCCTTCCGTGTGAGTTAAGCGCAATCGAGGCTGATATCTATTTCGCCATTTTAACAACTCTATTTGCAGCATCTACAAAGCCAGTCCATGTGGCTGAGTTTACTCCAGTCTCATCTGGGCAGGAAATGTTGACCTCTATCGTCCTTCCAACATCCGAGGCTCCCTCTATATGCGAATGCGTGATCTGCATGTCCCGCCATTTGAAACCCATCACTCGATGATACGTCAATCTTGACAGTGCATACATGACTCTCCTTCCTCCAATGTTGAGCTCGACGGTCTGTGGCGTGCGCAGCTTATCGTAGAGATTCGGGTTGAGTTGAGCTCTACGCATGAAGTCCACAACCCCCGCTTGGTCCTCGGCAGGTAACGTCGTGATGGAAATTCCAGTGAAACTCAGGTCATTCCGTAATTGGGGTAGCATGACGTGAACACTACACGATTTATCGATTGCTACCAGTGCTGGATCGTAAATTTCCCCCCGCTGATCGAGATGTAAGTCCAAAGTCACTATGGGATCATCCAGCGCGACATTTCTTTGGAGCCAAGGGGAAGGTGCAAATCGAGCACGGAAGAACCATTGGTGTTTATGGTCAATGCCCAGCTGTGTTGGTCCGGGAGTAGCAAGGTTCTGAACCACTTTGGATATATACGGGACACTGCGCGTCAGTAATGTTGAGAGAAGAAACGAACTTTGTGTAGAAGATAGACCGGCGCTGTTCGGCTACTGAATCCAGAAATGGTACATCAACTTTCCCATGACCACGCGTGTTGTCGTGAAGGACGTGACCTAGGGTAGCGTAGTAAGCAACCTTGGCAGCGAGATCTTGCGAGTTGAGACGAGCATCAATTACGGAACGAAGATTGTAGAGTTGGTCGAGGTACCTCTTTCCATCCCTCCCCAAAATGTACGCTGCAGACGCTCCAACCTCTTTGTATGAAGTGTCTCTCAACAAATAATCTCCCGTATCACGAGCCCCAACATGGTCATCACCAAAGCCTGGAGTCAGCCGCTGGCGTTGCGATGGTGCCCGCCATCTAGCCCACTTCACTCCTCGTTCATACCACGGAAGAACGTCATCTTCTGAGGATCGAACGAGAAAATTTGGGACACGATATATTGTAGACTGCAGCAAGTGTGACGTATTCCGCGAACTCAATTGTGAGGCATCAAGAAGTAGTCGCTGTGCATCCTCAATTTTGTTATTCTTGGGCCCGAGTATCGAGATGCGAATGTTCACCTCATCAACAAACTCAATGTAGCTTCCAGAGACTCGTGCAACTAGACTCATTGTCGACTCATTGAAGCGGTCCGATTGGAATGACGAAAGGGAGACGGTTTTCTCGACAATCTTGCCAAGAAGCTGGCCCAGACGCCGTTCAAATCTCCTCCAATTCAGCTCCGAGGACTCAATGACGAGTGTGTTTGCATTCGGGTCCACGACAATTTTGGCACTGCAAGACTGTGACCATTGCTGAAGAATGCGCCCACCGTCCCCCAAGAGAAAAAAGAGGTCTCTATTTCTGCTTTGTATTGTATTTGTAACTAGCACATCCTCTTCTTCTTTGATCTCCTCTGCAATCACCAAGGCCCAGACCTCCCGCAGGACGCGGTCCAAGAGAGTGAGTTTTGAATTATTGCTGCAACCTTTTACGTGGTTGTCCTTGCAGTACACCATCACTTGGCCCTTGGTGAAGGCCCGTGCAAGCCGTTCATTGAGCTGCTGGAAGCGCTTTCTTGAGACTCGCTGCATGGGTGGTTTCATGCGATCAATCTCTGCGGCAGACGTATCGACTGGCTCCACAGGCTTGAATTGCAGCAACTGCCGCGACATGATATCCAGGCTGCTGGGAGGCAGGGTAGACGGAGGAGGAGAGAGCAGGACCTTTCTCCGTTTGGGAGGGGGCTGCCGTTCGAGCACGAACACCTTTCCCCACGAGCTCTCATTCGTTCTCTCCTCTCCAGCAGCTGAAGAACTCCATCTCGCACTCCATCTCTGTCGGGTTGGGCCATGCAGGCAGCACTCCACCTGGCGCAGGGCTCGTCTCATTCATGTAGTGTCCATTCCGTCGCATCTCGTGAAGGTGAAAAAGACCGACACCATATCCCACCCGTCGCCGGAGCGGGGCCAGCTGCGTGTGCGAACTGGCGCAGTGGACAGGGAAGAGTCGCATTACGCAGGGAAGGTGGTGGGACTGAGGTGCCGTCCGTCTCTTCTGGGCAGGCTGCCATGGTGAGCTGGTTTACGCCGAAGCACCAGAAGCTCGTTCTCTCATGCTATCCCCCGCGGAGTGCAGAGCGCAAACCAAACCCCTCTGAGCTTGCTCGCCTGCTCTACTATGCTTCTACGCGTGCATCAAAGCTACCCAAAGTGGCCCTTTTTCTGGAGAGGCGCACGCTGAGAGATATTCGAAAGAGCCGGTATGGCAATGCGCAAGTTGGGCTGGCCATCGTACGAGCGCTCATTGAGAAATGCGACCGGGAGCTCAATATCTATGCTATGAATGTCCTGCACATCTTCAATGCGGTCCTGCAATGCAGAGACTCCTCGCTCATGGAATCCAGCCAGGCGTGCTTCGAGTCCTTTTGTGCACACCACGACGGATCCAATATCAATACCGACGCAGTCTTTCTGCAGGAATATCAAAAGTGTGTTAGGAACTGGGCGCAAGTTGCGACTGCTCAGAAGAGGAATGAGTCAAGCTACAGCAATGACACGGTTCTGGGGCTGCGCATGATCCATGCTATGTGTGCCTCAGCGGCCCTTGACGCCATTGACACGAGGGAACAATTGCACATCATCATACCTGTCATCCTGAAAGCCCTGCATACGGAGAACGACGAAGAGCTGTGGGAATGGCAGCACCGGTCACAAATAAAACGCAGGGCATCTGTCCCGAGTATGGAGCGTCGTTTTAGTGCCTCGACTGTGCGGACAGGAAATATATCACGTACAGACGGCGACGATTCCGACCATCAATCTGCGGAATACAACAGGCAGGAGAGTGCGATTGCCGCCATGGGTTGCATGCGGGTTATCTTAGAAGCTAACAATGCTATGCGGACGCGGGATACTACGAGCTGCATCATTGATTGCATCATCTCTGCAAAGCCACCCGCCATGGAACAATGGGCCGCTGCGCTTATTGAAATTGTATCCCGGTGGACGCCGCTTACGATACGATTCACCATCCTCATCACCTGCATTGACAAGCTTGAGCAGACTCCCATGGAGAATATTGAGAGCAAGACGCACATGACGACCATCATTTCCAAACTCCTCTCCTCCAACGTCAACTTTATGGGTCTTTCTGTGATGGATATTCTGGAAAGCCTGCTGATGCAAATCACAAAGTACCTGCGCGTGCACAAGGCCTCGTCGCACATCATCCCCCCACTTGTGCACGAAATCGTGATCTGCATTGGCAATCTTGCGACGCACATCTACTACTCTGATCAGATCTCAGATATGTGCTCCAATGTCATGTTTCGCATTCGTGCGGCGCCACTTGAGGCTGCAAGCGGCATTGCCAAGGATGACTCGGAGAAGTCGTCCATGATGGAAGGATTCTCATCCGGCATGGCAAAGATTGTGGGCTTCCACATCATTCGCGAGATCCTGATTGTTGCCAACGAGCGCGGGACTCCGTCCGGGGGTTCACGCAACCATGTGGAGATGAGTATGTGGGAGGGCACGGCGCAGTATATCTTGGACGAGGATCATTGTGCACGGGAGTCTTACTTTGATGCTTTTGCTACTTTTCTGGAGTATGAAGCGCGAGAGACAGTTGCTGCCATGAAGATGGGAGATACGTCCCCGACAGACGCATTCCTCGCCGAGCTCCACCTCGCCCTCTACGACAATGCCTTATACACGACAGAACCTGACGAGTATCAACGGATCGTGTATGTCTTGACCACCTTGGTGCTCAAGCTTGGTCTGTATGAGATTGCGCGCGGGCTGCCCATGGTATTCACCCTGCAGGAGCAAGCACTCATGGTGAAGATGTCGTTGCAGAAGAGGGTGACACTGCTTAGTCTTGTGGGACTGTATCTGCAGTCAATTGCGCAAGCACTGCATTTGCCCTTTATGGAGAGCAAAGTGGAAGAGGAAATTGAACGGCGCCAAGAGCGGTATCTATGGGATGAGGATATGGCATTTCCAGTCACCTATCGTCCGCAAGATGCTTCCAACCCCTTACACCAACCGGCCATTCCCAATGGGCACAAACGGGCTTCTATGAGCGATCGCGAGACGGACAATGGGGGGACCGTGCGCATTTTTGACCGCGGCATGGTAGTGCACTGGATGGCCGAGGAGATGTCCTCCTTCCCCGCAAAGTTTGAAGAGCGGCTGACGATGCAGTGGGACCGGGAGGAGGTGCTTGCCAGCACGTCCAGCCCTGCGGCCCATTTTGCCGACAGCATCAGCGCAGACAATTTCGAGGGGTTTGGCAAGAGCCGGTCCATGCTGGCGCTGAATGCGTTGGTCGGCGCACGGAGCACGCGGGCGGCAGAGAAGGACTTGGCAAGGAAGGTGTACGAGGGCACCAATGGCAATGGCAGCCTCACCAAGACCTCGAGCAGCTCCACCATCCCGACCACCGTCGACAAATTAAAGCGCGTGCTGAGTGCCAGTCGCAGGCCGGACGTCAATGGGGGCAAGGACCGCCCGCGTCGGCAATCACTCCGCCATGCCAGCATTGAGAGCACGCGCATGGATCTCCCGCGGTCGGCGTCCAATAAATCCTTCCACGACACCGTGAGCGACGTGCCGCCGGTGCCGCCGCTCCCGCAGTCGCATCAGCGCGAGGCGACTGCGCATGCTATTGACGTGGACGTGCTGCTCAAGCACATGACCCCGCAGGGCGACCAAGCCCCACTCCAGCCGCCTTATGAATACATGTAACATCAGATAGAGATCGCGGTCCAGTGTCCCCCTCGGTCTGTGCTCCGTGCGTAGAGCACTTCTGCTACAATGACTCTCTCGTGTGATGTGCGGGTGCGTTTGTGCGGGGAGAGGAGGACGTGCATGTCTGTGCCGTGCGTGAACGTCCGCCCCAGCGCCGGGTGGAAGGTCGTCGAGGCAAACGCACCGCAGGGTGTGGAAGGGACGACTGTATTCACGAGCAGGATGACCCCATCGCGCACTCTGCGTCGAAGGGTCTGTAGCACCTGCACCAGCAATGCATTCGCCATGACCACGCCTCCCCCCCTCGTCTCCTCATCCTCATTCGTGTCTCCGGCAGCAAGCAAGGCTAGGTGGAAGGGAGCGCTGACATGATCAACCACGACACACACTTCGTCCTTGATCTGATTGACCGCATGCAGTAGCTGGTGCATGTCCAGCGTGCGATGGACGTGGATGCGATGCAGCATCTCGGGCGCTGTAGCGTGCACCCGCGCAGGGTCAAACACCCCTAGTGCGTCCACCCACAGCGCTGCGCTGTCTGGGGTGCTGTTCAGCGTGGCCACCATCGTGCGCATGGCAATGGCCGTCTTGCCACTCCCAGCCGGTCCCGACAGCGCATTCAGCTCCCCTCGAGGCCAGCCCCCGCCCAGCACGGCATCCAGCGCGCCCACCCCCGAGCTGCACACGGACGGAGGGGAGGGGGCGTCATTCATCAAGATCATTGCTACGTACGCTACACTAGAAGCCGCCGCCGCCGCCCATGTCGCCTCCTCCGCCGCCCATGTCGCCGCCGCCGCCGCCGCCTCCCATATCCCCGCCTCCGCCGCCATAGCCGCCACCGTAGCCACCGCCCATTCCGCCCATTCCGCCCATCGCATTACCGAGCATCATGCCGCCGAGCAGCCCGCCTGCGCCGCCCATCATCATGCCGTTGCCCATGCCCATTCCTCCCGTCCGGCCCATACCGCCCATACCGCCCATGCGGCCCATCATGCCCTGCTGAGGATACTGCTGGTACTGTTGGGGGTACTGCTGGTGCTGCTGGGGATACTGCTGCTGGTGCTGCTGGTGCTGGTGATGGCCCAAGCCGAGGAAGTGGTGGTGCCCTCGCTGCTCCTGCTCCTGCTCCTGCTCCTGTCCCTGTCCTGGTCCTTGTACTTGTCCCTGCCCTTCCTGCTCCGCAGTGGGCGCATAAGCTGGCGGCTTGGCGTCGCTCTTGTCTGGCTGGTCCCACTGCGACTTGCCTGTGCTCTTGTCCACGTAGAACCAGGTTTTGTAGTGGTCGTCGTACTGCGCGTGCCATCCTTCGGGGACGTTTGGGGTCTTGGCGTCCATGATGGTAATTGATTGAATGACGGACTGACTGACTGACTGAATGAATGAATGAAGGAGGCAACCCTCTTCCTCGTCGATGTCGGCTCCACCATGGGACTGCGGCTGCAGGGGAGGGACGTGACAGACCTGGAGTGGGCCATGCAGCTGGTGCAGGCGAGGGTGGGCCCCAAGGTGCTGCAGGAGCGCAAGACAGACGTCGTCGGCGTGGTGGCCGTCAACAGCGACGCCACAGACCATGCCCTCGGGGGACTGGAAGGGGCGCACTACTACGACCACATTGCCGTGCTCCTCCCTATCCAGCAGATCCTCATGCCGCAGATCGAATTGTTGCGCCAGATCCGCCCAAGCAGATGTAGAACGGCAGATCTGGTCTCGGCCATCGTCGTCGGCATCGACCTCCTCATGCAGCACTGCCGCAAGAACAAGTGGCTCAAGAACTTAGCACTCATCACCAACGCTCGCTGTGCGCGGGTGTCGGATGAAGGCGTGGAAGGGATCGTGCGGCAGCTGCAGGAGCAGGAGATCGCGCTCACCGTGCTCGGCATCGACTTTGACAGCCCGCACGAGGGGTTCAAGGAGGAGGAGAAGGACCCGGATAAGGCATACAACGAGCGGCTGCTGCTGGATCTGTGCTCTGCCATCGACGGAGCTGTGTTTGCCTCCTTCTCTGCAGGACTGGCAGAGGCCTTGGAGCCGCATGTCCGCGTCGTCCATCCTGTCTCCACCTTTCGCACCGGCACTCTGACCCTGGGCCATGTGGAGCAGTATCCAGATGAGGCGATCGTCCTGCACATCGACCGCTTCTCACGCACCAAAGCGGCGAAAGCCATCTCGGCCAGCCGGGTCAGTAACCTGCACGCGGCAGCCGCTGGCCCGAGTGCACGCAATGGAGCGGCTGGGATTGGGGAGGTGGCTTCCGTGAGGACGTACACGGTGGCTGACGACAAGGAAATGGTTGGGACGAAAATCATCGAAAGGGAGGACTTGGAGAAAGGGTACATGTACGGGAGGACCATTGTCAACGTGAGTAAGGACGACGAGCCCATCTACACCTACGAGACAAAGACCGGGATGGAGATCCTGGGCTTCATGGCGCAGGCTTACCTGGAGCGATACCTCGTCATGTCGGAGACGAGCGTGATCCTCCCCCGCAAGCACGACCATCGCGCTGCCGTTGCCTTTGACTCCTTGGTGCGTGCCATGGACGAGGAGCAGGCCATGGCGCTGGCGAGATTTGTACAGAGAGATAATAAAGAGCCCGTCATGGTCCTGCTGGTGCCGGAGATTGGCGAGGTGTCGTGCTTGTTGGAGCTGCAGATGCCCATGGCTGAGGACGTTCGCAACTACCGCTTCCCTGCTCTGGACGTTGTACGGACGAACAAAGGGGTGATGCATGAACATCGACTCATCCCGACCAGAGAGATGGAAGCAGCTGTGTCGGAGTATGTGGACGCCATGGATCTCTCCCATGATACGGAATACATGAGCCCGGAGTCTCGCTTCTCCCCTGTTATTCATCGCGTGGCAGGGGTTGTGCAGCATGTGGCCTTCAACCCGACGGGGGGCATCCCTCCGATCCCAGACATGCTGCTGCAGTATTCACATCCTCCAAAGAAGCTGGTCGTGCAGGCTCAGCCGGCGCTGGATCGCGTGCGCCAGGTGTGTGATATCAAGAAGATTCCGCCGCGGCAGTTGAAGAGAAAGTATGAGGAGCATGAGGAGCGACAACCCATGCAGCCTGATCTGGACGCTCTGCTCCATGCGACCAAGAAGCAAGAGCCTGTCATCCACATCTCTGCTGAGTCTATGCTGGAGGACCTGCCCAAGGCCTTCAAAGAGGCTCCACTTTCCACCTTCCCACTGGTGCATGAGGCAGCGGGTGTCGCAGTGCAGCAGGCCAGACAGCGTGGAGCGGACACATCTGCGGCCATGCGGCTGTGGCGCGAGCTGGCTGAGGAGTACGAGGATGAGGAGCAATTCAGGCGGTATTCTGAGCAACTCGTGGGTTAGGGTTCTTGTAATTATGGATACCCGAGTTTGTAGATAAGATAAGATCTGTATCCAACGACGTCAGCCAACACCCGAGTACTACAGTGAGCGCCTAGCGAGCACACCGGCCCGATGATTATCTTGTCCATTCTACTATTCGTGCTCATCGCACTGGTGGTCTGGTTCTGGTTTCTACGGAGCTACATTATCATACGGCGGACGCCGCTCTACATCGTCACGGCAGCCTTTGTCGCCTTCTTCATCCCGTCCAGCATCATCGCCCTGGTCCCCATCGACGTCACCCCGTCTGTCTTTTCTCTCCCGCACGGCGCACTGCTGGCTATCTGGCGGGTCCTCTACTGGCTCTCCTTCTTCCTCACATGGGCCATCCTCCCCATCCTCCAATCCTACGTCGAGAGCGGACATCGGAATCCGAGGAAACGCTTCTTGGAGGCTCTCAGAGTGAATGCGCGGTATCAGGTGATGATCCTCGTCGCAGGCGCTCTGGCGCTGGTGTACTATGCACTTACGGTCAGACTCTCCTTCTCGCACTTCAAATCACTCTTGATTGCCTTATCCCACTCGTATACACTCTTCATCGCCATCTATCTGCTCGGACATGGGCTGGTGAATGTGCCGAGGAGGTTATATACCGGTGCGTCGCATCAAAAGACGCTCGTGCATCTTGAGCGCACGGCGCCGCGCATTCATGACTCGTTGGTCGATGCCAACTCACATGTTATTGATCTGGCAAAGGAGGTGAGCGCCTTGAATCAGGTCAAGGAGGAGCCCTTTCGCGAGTGGGTCGATGAGATGATGGAGATGGTGCCGAATGTCCCTAGTCCGCGACGAGGCAACCCCGCTGAGCTGAATGAAGAGAATTTGGCATCCCTTACGCGCAAGATCAAGTACATGTGTCGAAAGCGAGATCGTCTACTGGCGCAATGGAATGCGTTGCTGATTGTGGCCCAGGAGAGGCGGGAGGTCATTTCATCAAATGGAAAACTGCAGCATTGGCTGCTCCCGGAGCGACTGGCTTACCAATACAAATACCGAGTATGGCCTGCTGTGAACTACGGTCTTGCTGGAGCACTTATCATTGCGTCGGCCTGCGTGCTAATCTCCGAGCTCGCGCACAACAAGTTCTCGATCTTGGAGCTCTCAGTCAACTCCGCCTCGGCCTTTCCCAAACAGCTCCTGGTCGCGCTCTGGCTTGCCTACATGTGCATATGTGCGTATGCCTCCCTCCTGCGCATCAAAGTATTCAACCTTGGACTCGTGCATCGCAAGACAGATGCCGGCTCGCTGGTTATTTTCGGCTCCTACCTCTGTCGCTTGACGGTCCCATTGTCCTTCAATTACCTTACCCTTCTCCGCAACCAACAGAGCGTCTTTCATGAATTCCTCGGTCGGAGCATCAATTTGACCACACTTGGCGCCGGATGGAATGAATGGCTCCCAGTGCTCATCATCATCCCCGTCATGGCCACCTCCTTCAACCTGTATGAGAAAGTAGGAAACTGGGCTGGGTATGGGATTTGGGATGAGGAGGATGAAGAGGGCAGTTGGATTGAAGGCAGGGATCTGGTCTCGAAGGCCCTGAGAGAGCGCGCGGCAGGGAACTACGCGACTGTGTCGACGGCAGAGGTCCCGGCCGAGAATGAAGAGGGTGCGCTGTGGGGTTCGATAAAGGGCCGCTTCCAGGGCTTGGGTCGGCCCAAGTGGATGCAGACTGGAGGCTGGATTGGCCTTCAAGATAATGATGATGAGTTCCCAGTTTGACCTGAACAAGAGGGCTCTCTTTGCATCCTGCATACTGATTGTATACCAGTCAATAGTATGCACCCCCCATTTCTTTGTATTGCAATCTTGGAATCTTGGCTTCTGTCTCAGCGCAGTCAACTGGGACAGTCGAGCACAGTCATGGGAAGACGGCAGACGAGCTGTCACTTGTCCCAGTGCTCGTCACATATGTCTCCTGTAATGAACATAATTCGCCTTGATAATCGCTCTGATATTCGTTGCCCAGTCTCGTTGTCTCCACCAAATCAGATCAGATCAGTGGAGATAAGATCATGCGATTTCCCTCCCCAATTTAGCCCATCCCTGTCCCAACCTCCACCACGACGAAGTGCATTGGCAGGAAAAATCTGAGACGACAGCAGCAGCAGTAGGGCTGCTGTGTCGGTGTCATGAATGGGATGGCAGATATGGTGGATCGCGAAGAGCGAAAGAAGCTAGTCATGCAACTGTAACGTCTTCTACGTGACACATGCTAATCCACAGAGCACAAGGGTTGAAAATCATGACGCCGACGCTGGAACCAGCTGCCATTCTGCAAATTGCTCAGAGCTTTGAGAAGCAGTCGTTTGATAATTCGAGCAGCAAGCATGAATACCTCGCTACCTGCTACTCCAAACTTGCCCAGATCAATTCTGGCACGGTGTCGGTCCCGCTTGACAATGACCGAATGCATTCCCAGCAGCAACAGCAACAGCCACAGCCATCGCAGCAGCAACTTCAGCATATGCAAATGATGTCGAATCAGACTCAGCAAAACAGGATGCAGCAGCAACAGCAGGCGTTGAATCTCCAGCAACTCAATCAGATGATGGTCATGAATATGAATGGGAATGGTCAGGCGGGGCAGATGCCGGTGCAGTCACCCACCGCAGCACAAATGCGATCGAGCGGCAATTTTGGGAATGGGGTTATGGCGAATCCAATGTCGCCGGGAATGGGTTCCACAGGGATGAACGACATCAGTACGCCATTTCTGCAATCCTACGTTCCGCCACAAAACGCGCAATTGCCTGCCAACCAGCAGATGTCAATGAACCCGATCCAATTCCAACAGGCCATGAATCATGCTTCGCTACAGAACAACAACATGCAGTCCATGCCTCTTCAAACGATGGCCCCGAGCTCCTATAATCCGCAATACCAAGCCACATTGCAGCAATATGTGAATTCCACCCATGCTGACGATACGCAAAACCGGACGTTGCAGTTTGTGAATGCCATGCAGCAGCAACAGCAGCAGCAGCAGTATCAACAATTGCACCAGTCGCAGCCGCAAGCTGGTCAGAGTCAGAATAATGCCATCTCGCAGCAGAAACAAGCCCAAGCGCAGGCTGAAATGCACAAGTTCTTCCAACAGCAACAGCAGCAGCAGCAACAGCAACAACATCAACATCAGCAACAACAAAGACAGCAAGGTGGAGCATTGCAAAGTATGCCTATGCTGAACCAACCCATACGCGAAAAGCAAATTAATGCCCAGTACATGCCTCAAAATATCAATGCGGCAAATGTTCCAAACGCGCACCAGCGGATGCAAATGATTCTGGCAAAAATTCAACATCAGAACCCTGGCATGAGCCCGGAGGAAATTGTCCAGAGGGCCAAAATGCAATTGAGCCAACAACGGAGCTTCGCTACCAACCAGTCTCGAGATAGGGGTGACGGAATGCAAACGCCTCAGCAGTCTGCGCAATCTGTCTTCCGGGCACAAGCACCACCGGCCATGCAACAACCGGTGGTGCAGCAGGATTCACGGAAGCAGCCAAATCAGCCCCAAAGACAGGCCGCTGGACGCAATGCAGCCGATATAGATCTCCGCACTATACCCATACCTCGACAACTTCTCTCTCAGATTCCAAACTTGACTCCCACCATCACCACATGGGCTCAAATTAGCGAGCTGGCGAAGCAGGGAAGCTTTGACCCTCAGATGATGCTCACAATCAAGCGTGTATATGCTGCTCATCAAGCAATCTTCCCACAACAGCGGCAGCAGCTGATTGAGCGACAGGAACAGAGCCAGGCTCAGCAGATGATTGGCCAAATTACCTTACCTTCTACGATGAATACTCCGAATGCACAAGCACAAGCACAGGCACAAGCCCTACAGCAGTCCATTCTCAACCAGACGCCAATAGTCACTGCTCCTGGCCCACGGCAGCAGCAAACTGCCCAACCTACCACGCAGCGCGCTGCACGACCCGGTCGACCTGCAAACAAACGAGGGAGAAAGCCTACAAATCAAAATCAACCTGCCAATCCCCCAAATAATCCAGCTCCAAATGGAAAAGTGCAACAGCTCCAGCAGTCGGGCCTGCTGCCTCAAGCTTTCCTGACTCCCGAGGAGTCTTCTCCGCTGAATGTCACGAATTCACCGTCTGCGTCGGCTGAGACGAATGTTATAAACCGCATCTTAGCCGGGCAAGGAAAAGAGGCAGCTGCCCTTTCTGCCGCAAGGTTGAAAATGATTCAAGAGGAAGTGCAGTTGAACCCTGTCCGAAATAGAACATTGACGAATCTCACGGTGGAGGAAAAGCGTCTGGTTGCAGAGACGTGCAAGGGAATGATGCAAATGTACTCACGAATTGATCAGCTTTTGCCATTGTTCTTCATGCTCACCAGTAACGAGGAGGCCACTCGGCGTTTGGTACAGATGGTATGTTCATTCATGTCCTCCACTAACCTAGAAATTGATGTACAAGGAACAATTCGATAACTTAGCACGAGGAACCTACACATGCACTGCTCAGCACCTTGAGAAACTAAAAGAGCAGATCGGGAGGTATTTCACCTTTGTCAAAAACCAGGTCCAATCTACGGGGCAGAAGATACCGCAGTCGAATGCGCCGCAAGCTGTCCCTTCCCCTCTCATGCAAATGCCGCAACTCTCCTCCGAATCTCCAGACGGTGTCACCGCTGCTGCGTTTGTCAGGAGTTCCATGACGCAGGATAATTTGAAGCTGCCGCAGCCCAAGAAGATCAAGTCCAGCTCCAGCCCTGCAGAGACCCCCCAGTTGGCAAAGAAGAGTCCACCTACCGCACAATTCCGCTCGGTCAAGAAGGAAAACGACAATCCGCTGGACTTTGCCTTGCGCGCCTTATCCGGTCACCTTTCCCAGCCCACACCGCCACGAGACAAGGCCAATACGACCACCCCCATGTCGAAAGCAGGAATCACGCCTACGGCGCTCTTGAAGACGCCGCAGCCGTTCGTGGCCTTGGGCAAAGAAGACGAGCCGATTACTCCGCCTGACTCGGAAGGCAAGACGGCCGCAGAGGCGCTTCGAGAGGAGTTCAGTAGTCTGGCGGATGTGGGTGCCGGCCTGGACGACAAAGTGGTCCATGAGTTGCAGGATGTATCACTTGATTGGGATCCGTTTGATTTGAATAAAGGCGTCGATATGAGTGATATGACATGGGACCAGGAGCCGGTATTTTCAATTTCTGTGTAAATGCTTGATATATACAACCATCGGTTTGTTTAATATACATATTCTCTGTCACTGTGATTCTTCTTCTCGTTGACCTAGAGCTGACAACATCCAATCTCATGTCTCGCATCGTCCGTCACACGCGCATACTCTAGGAGCAATCGAAAGAACCACGCTTCCATATCTACCGTCCGCAACGACTTCCTACTCCATTCACGACCCTGGCGCGCAATGGTCGCATCATGCTCATCCGTCCCGAGCCAACGCACCACCTCCCAGATCTCCCGCATGCCAATCGACACCGGGATGTAATGCACCCACGGAAAGAGAAAATCATCGTGCCATTCGCGAAAGAGGGCAATTTTGACTACCGCCGACGCGGAGTTGAGGAAGGCGTAGAACCTGCCGGAGAAGGCATTCCCGTCGATGTCCAGCAACCATCTGCTCTTGTAGGCCTCGTCAAAGACCACTCTCTCCGAGACATTGAAAGCATGCCGTTGCTCTTCACAGTCCTGCGGATCGCATTGGCCAATGTAGCTGAACTTGACATCGGTCTTGTTGCGGAGGTACTTTGGGTGCATACGCTCATCCACCCATTCGGAGGATTGATGGTCTAAATACCACACATCGATGGTGGAGTTTATGAGCGCCATCATCTTTTGCCGATGCTGGTGTCTCCAGCCTCCCGCTCGGGAGAAGCCTCCCGTCGTTGAGCCGCGCCAGTAGAGAGTCAAGCTCTTCTCGTCCCAGGGCACGTCGTTCTCCGCGACATACTTTACTTGCTGCGACCAATACCATGGAGATGGGTAGACGATGTCGGAGAAGGATGATATTTTGGATTGTGAGAAGATCGGATAGAAGGATTGAATGATGTTGAAGGCATTTGGGCGGTCGAAGAAGCCATAACTCGTTTCCAAGGACGGCATAAGGCAGATGTCTGAAGATGCAGTCTTGTTGAATACGATGCCGCCTTTCCATCTGGCAAAGGAGGTCGTGTTGTCACTGGCTCCATGAAGCCTTGCTGGAGAGTCCACTTGGCATGACTGAGTCGAGTGCGACCAAGTCGGTTGATGCGCAAAGAAGTTGAAATGCGATACACTCGAGTCATTGATGACATCAATCCCACGTCCGACTGGTGTGAAAGTATTCTTCGTGGCGCTTTCTCCTCTAGCGCCACCAGCTGCGATATTGCGATTGATTTGATCCGCAGGAACAATGACGCGAGGTTCATCGTGAAGATTGAACGCAATCTCCATGTCAGGCAGATGCTCAACAAACTTGCTCATCATGCCGACTAATGCCTGTGAGAACCAATCGTCCTTGCCGTTTACCACTTGCTCGATGGCACCAGCCCGCACGACAATACCAAGGATGTTGTGAGCTGGGTTTTGAAAAGCTTCAAGCGCCCTTACTCGAATGATATGCGGAGGGATTCCCCAAAATGGCTGCAAGTCACGAAATACTGTGTCGTATTCGTCCACGTTGATCACTCCATTCTCAGTCGCAAATTTGAACCATTGGTCGAAATTTGGAGGTGGGTGCATTGCGTAACGACGCATGTATTCATGCGCACATTCATCCAGATTGGCTGACTGACCCTTGACAAAGCGATCAAAGTCCGCACGATGCGAATCAATTACCTCGTGAATGGGGTAATTTTTCAGTGAAGGGGAGGCAACTTCCTTAAGAAATCTCCTGCCAAAATTCGCACTGAAGGTGAGTGCTAGTAATGATATCGCAAGCAACACGACCAACAATCCGCTGGAAATGCGCCGAAAGGTCGTGCTCTGAACTGCCCATGATTGTCGCAATGGATGAGATACAAGCACAGAAATACCCACGATGCAAAGAAATGCATTGTGCAAAGAAGTAACGGAACCCAAGAGGGAACCAGCTACTAAGGCAAAAGCTACCGCCACAGCTGACTGGCTGGCCATGGTGTTTACAAGAGAAGACCAGTAGATTGCCCCGACAAGCACAGAAGCAGCCGCTGATTTGACCTGCTGGCTGTCTACCGAATGAAGAATTTGCGTGACATGTACTCGATCGTAGAGAAAGGCAGCCAGGAAGAGTCCAATGCAGGTGTAGGTTGAGAGTTCATACAAGACCGACTCTACATGCTCCAAGTAGACAAGCCCAAGTGCCAGAAAAAATGACGAAAATAATGAAAGAGAGAGGGAAGGTGCTGTGGTGATTGGATGATAGAAGACGGCGATGAGGACGGATGTGAGAGAGAGATGGAAAAAGAAGGCTGGCTTCTTCTGAGGTAGCATGTAATACTGCATCATCGTAACCAGTAATGGTAGTAGTGGCTACAGTCAGCACAAAGTAAACAAATTGCAAACCATAGAGAACCTAGCCTCGTCCTTCTCCAAAGACCGAGCACAAATACTCGATGCCACAATGAAACCAGCCGTAGCAACCACATCCAGGCGTTTCCTTCGATCCAAGTCCTTATTCGCTCCGTGCACAAACTTGGATACGACAGCGATGAGCGACCACGAGCAAAGCAGACAGAGAAGTATGTTTCTGCGATCTGTTGCTGCGTCAATGTAGCTCTTGGCGAGCACGGTCGCGGCAAATAGAATTGCGCTGGAGGGTGGGTATTGCATGCTGAGGTGAGACCGCCGCCCTCGAAGGATGGGTCTTCCAAAACGGGTAATCTTACCCCGCATTAACGTTCGACACTTTACTCGTACGTTCGTTCCTATAAATACAGAATCGATATACAGGAGCGAGGAGGTGTCTGCAGCGTGAAGCTGATGGCACGGATTAGTGCTCCGCCTTCAGTTTCACAAATGTCAGAAGTTCACCAACGTGAGGAAATTGGGTGTGGATGATTGGCAATACCTCTTCCAACTAGATGATTAGTCCTGAAATAACCCACGCATTCTTACTTTGATCCAGTACAAATCGTGACCAAGAAAATTAGCTCGCTCTTTCGCTCGTCGTGCCAACTCACGATCCAGCGAATTGGTTGGTGTCCTTGATGAGGACCAACGGTCAACCTCCAAGATAATTGGCGCAAGAACTTCCCACGCGCGAACTTTGTCTTGGAACGTCCCCTTCTGGTGGCTCAATGTTGGATACTTTCGGAGAAGCTTGCCTCTGTGACATAGCAGTAATGCAATCTGAACCTCAAATACCCACAAGGTTTTCGGGTGGTACGTTGATACATTCGAATCACTATTGGTTTGTCCATTCCCAGTGCTGGTAGGTGGTGTAATCAGCGCAGTATAGACCTGAGAAAATCGGCTGGCCCAATCTACAGTTGGAAATTCCGACTCAAAAGTAACCTTTTTCGGTCCTGCCCCGTTCAATGCCGTCAATAAACTTACCCCAACACCATTCTCCGTATTGACGGCAGCGTCTCTTAGGGGCTGTGATTTTTTGGCAGAGGAGTGGAGTTCCATCTTGTCAGTTTTCACCTTCTTACCAGTCTCAATGGCCATCTTTTTCACTGCAATCATATCACTTGTATTTGGAGCTAGTGGGTCACAGCTGTGTCGCCGTAAACGTTTCAAACAGGGATGAGTGGTGCTATTACTTTCATGATGAGGTTTTGGCCGTATTTGCGATTCAAACCTCCCATCCAACGAATTTCTATCGTCGTCTTCGAGTTTCATTCGATTTTGGCGAAACGGCTTCGGAGTCTTCTCACCATGGACTACGCCTTTCATTGCATCCCGCAGGATTTGCATTTCCTCGTCGTCAGTCGCTAAATCAAGTCTCGCAATGTCAACACAGCTTTCATTATTGCTGTTCTTAACCGTCGGATCGGCGCCCGCGCGAAGTAATGCAGAAATCAACTCTTGGTGCCCTCGCCCGGCAGCAGCTAGTAAAGGAGTATTGCCTTCCTCATCTACGCCATTGACATCTCCTCCGAGACCCAAAAGCAGTTCTGTACACTCAGTATGACCGTACTTTGCAGCTGCAACTATTGCATCGATGTGCGCAGGAGTGCCACTCAAAAGTAGATGAGATAAATGTTGCACTTCCCCATTACGAGCAAAATGAACCAGCTGTCTTATGGCATTTTTGCTCGTTCCATCAATCCAAAGCAACTCATTCCGCGTAGCTTGTGCACGTGCACCTGCACGACGACGGATAGACGCAACTTCAGGAATCTCGCCCATCGACTCGCTTCGATAATATTGTTCAGTCTGGCCCTCGCCGGGGCGCTTTGTACCCTTGACTTTTCGAAGGGCATCGTCAATGACGGTACGAAGTTCTTCATCATCTGAATCAACCATGTCTTTTGGAGTATCTCCCTTGGAATTTTCCACTCGAGGATCGGCACCATGTCGAAGCAAGACACGGACAACCTCTGTGTGACCATTTTCTGTTGCCTCAAGTAGAGGAGTATCATTATCGAGACCCTTGACATTCACATCAGCCCCATGAGAGAGCAAAAACTCGGCCATCGCAGCATGACCTTTAATCGCAGCTTCGTGTAACGGACTCCAGCCTGCGTTATCCGCTTCATTGACGTCTGCATAACACTCTTCGAGAAGAAATGTCGCATCATCTAGTTTGTTTCTAGCAGCAGCTTTATGTAGCTTGGTCTGACCAGCTTTATCGCGATCTGACTTTCTGCGTTTCCTACCACGAGTAGTGAAAGGTGAAGGCGAGCTGGAACGTGAATCTTCATTCGCGAGGCTAGAATTTCCTTGACGCCAAGAAAAGTGTGCTTTAATATCCTCCACCTCTTCTATTTTCCAATCCTGGTTCGGCGTCTTCCTTCGTAATGCCTTGATTGGCGAAGATGAAGGTGGTTCCGATAAATCTGATGAAGTCTCGTCTGACCATTTGGCTCGCTTTGTTGGCTTCTTTACGGCCAGCTTGCCAAAGTCATTTGAATGAGTGGCATTATCGGCATCAGACCCGGCAAGAGAATCGGAATCTTGGTTCATTTTCATTGTCGGTAGGTCGTATGGGGTAATCGTGTGCTGTCCGGGGTGACACCCTGTGTTTTCTTGTATGCTCATCGGCCATTCACTGGCAATGATCATCCCGTGTTACGTATTATGACTAGGCCTGTATACTCATCAATAGAATGACAAGAGTGAGGATTCTTTCAATAATTCGGAATTTCGGGAAACTCTCAAGTATAAAATATGAAGCTTGGTCCCGGTTCTCCTCAGCGGGCAAGCGTGAGCTGTAACTGAGGTGATGAGGGATGTTGGAGAACGTGGCAGTATCGTGGTGTTGTGTTTTGTGTGACACTGGTCAATTTTTGCGGCCCTATGTGGTGCGGATGTGTCAAAACGGCTGGGCCCAATCAAATTGAGCCTCGGCAACACTGCCGGACCCTTCCCAGCAATTGGCCAGCCGGTCGAATGATGAGCTAAAAGAGCCAAGCGGTAGTGAGTTGGAATGGAGACGGTGTATGTGCTGTGTGCATTTTATGCCGTCTGTTCGTGTATAGCGCTTGGGTCCTGCCTGCTTCCAACCTGGCTACAGGATGCGACCACGAACTACGGCAAAACCAAGCCGGAAAACATGGGTGCGACGTATCAAATAGTCCCTTGGTTTCTTCGACTTATTTTCATAAGAGTACCTAAATCCTGGTTCTCGCATTTCTATAATGTTTGCACTGCTTGGTCTGTATACCTAATTCTACGCTATGGACTCTCCAACGCTGGACT
>JAABUO010001816.1_pt1 | contig 26961 bp, 26 predicted proteins | sample 5559291 | NCBI WGS metagenome assembly JAABUO01 (sample SAMN10711878, study PRJNA513372) | rock metagenome | isolation source: Antarctica rocks | place: Antarctica: Victoria Land, Finger Mt sud
AAAGCAAATGGAAACTCTATGCCTTTTACAACGCTGGCTACAATGGGAGCCTCCTGAGGTGGCAGCCTGGAGCTGAGCCCATAGGCCATAGCCCAAAGACAGAACTTTCAAAGTGCAAACCCGTTTTTGCCATTGCCTGTAACAGAGGTCACATGTATGCATCTAATGTTGATACTATCGTAACAAACATCCATCCGCTCAATTGACAGATCAACCGATTAATCAATCAGCCAATCAATCCATTAGTCTATCAATCAGTCAATCAATCAATCATAGCAGACTCCTTTGGCCTGTTTGCTTGCTGGTCATGCTTTGATGTTCAGACAAATGGAGGCCAAAAGAGGCGGGCAAGCTGTCCAAGTGGAATGTATCCAAGACGCCAATCTGGGTTCACCATTGCTTTGCAGATGCTTTCATGACAGACTCCTGCAGCACGATCCATCTGTTTGCTTGCTGATCATGCTTCCATGTTCCAACAGGTGGAGGCTGAAAGAGGCGCGCAAGCTGTCCGAGTGGAGTACATTCAAGACGCCAATTTGGGTTCACCACTGCTGTGTATTAGGGACGCTATCAAGGCAGGCTCGTACTACAACCCTCCCATGGATTTGGTTACCAACGTTGGAGATGCCAAAACGGCCATGACACAAGCGCAGCACATCATCACAGACGCCAGGCAAGTCGGCATTGGTGGCGATGCTTGTGTTGCGTTTTTGAGCTGACCAGCTGAGTGCTGCTGTCACCTCATGAAAAACGTCCTCTCAGTCTTCTTCTTCCTCTTCTACTTCTTCCTCATTCTTTTTTTGCCCTGTGCTGGCTGTTCCTCTTCTGCCTCTTCTTTCTCCTGCCCTTATACCGTGCAGGTACAAGCTGCCACCCCAGCAGCACTTCTGAAGTCTCAGTGCACTTCAGTGGTGCCGTGATCATCACTGCTTTTTCCCATTGGTCTCTCTTTATCCGCGTCTTCTTCTTAGTCTCTTCTCTCTTTTTGTCCCAGTGTGCTGTGCGCCTCCTCTTCTGCCTCTCCTTTTTTCACGGCTCTGTACCATGCAGGTACAAGCTGCTATCCCAGCAGCTTTTCTACATGAAGCCTTAGGGCGCATCACTGGCACCGACCGCAGCTTTTATGCACTTTTTCTTCTTTCACCTGTGCTGATCCCTCTTCTTCTGCCTCTTCTTGCAGATACAAGCTGCCGTCCCAGCAGCACTTCTACATGGAACCCCAGGGCGCTTTGGTACTGCCTGATGAGGCCGGCACCTTCACCGTGACTTCCTCCACTCAGTGTTTGGATGCTGTCCAGAAGGCGGTGGCAGAAACCCTAGGCATACCCTGGCACAAGGTCACTGCAGGTCTGAACCTATTTGCCTGCTGGACAGTTCTTCCTGTGTCTGCTCTTTCAAGCACGCATCTCTTGTGTCATGTGACGTGGACTGTTACATGAAACCTATGTGACAGCTGTGCAGGTTCAGATTTAAAACCTAAATCCTTACCCTAAATATAGCAAAATACAGTTTGTGGCAAAGCCATGCCTGTGCACACTTCTGTGACTTTAGCTGCTATTGTGGCATGATACAAGCACTCATCGTTAATCAGTGCATACTATGTACAAATGCAGCATTACCTAGGCAGCCTTGCACCCAATCAGCACAGTGGTGTCCGATTTGACGGCAAGTTTCTGGTCATGCGGTGATTCCATTGGGGGAAATTCAAATTTTCCTGCTCAAGTTTGTTTATGACGAACTAAGTCAACATCTCTTTGTGCTGCTGCAGTGTGTCGACGCGTTGGGGGTGGATTTGGCGGGAAAGCCACCCGGCCAATGCCTGTGGCAGCTGCCTGCGCAGTTGCTGCACACAAGCTAGGGAAGCAAGTGCGGCTGTCATACAACAGGAATGCTGACTTTAGGCAGAACGGAGGTCAGCCTGCTGTTTCTTCTGAGCAAGCTGTGAGACATCGTAACAGTGACTATAAATCCTTGCTAGCCATAATAAGCATTAACAATACCAATCAAACTGGTGATAACAGTGACAATGACAATGACAATGACAATGACAATGACAATGACAATGACAATGACAATGACAATGACAATGACAATGACAATGACAATGACAATGACAATGACAATGACAATGACAACAGCAACAGCAACAGCAACAGCAACAGCAACAGCAGCCGCAGCCGCAGCAGCAGCAGCAGCAGCAACAGCAACAGCAACAGCAACAGCAACAGCAACAGCAACAGCAACAGCAACAGCAACAGCAGCAGCAGCAGCAACAGCAACAACACCATGATGTTTGTTATTAATAGTAATAGTCATAACCACTAGACAATTGGAGCTGTGCCTGTTGGCAGTCACTGAAGAAGGAAGCAATGTGATGTGGCATTAGCTGCTGACAAGCTTATGCTTTGCGGCTTTTTGAGCTCAGGGCAAGTCTGAAGGCAAAGCAAAGAGAGCTGGACAGAATGGCAGCGACGATCAGCTTATGCCATGGGCGTATGTCAGTGCACGTTGGTGAGAAACTGACATGAAGTACAGCGTCAGGTGTCATGCCATCGGAATCATCATTCAGCCCTGAACAACAAGGCCAAGTGCTGGTTTACAGGCATTGCATTGCTTGATCTCATCACAATCTAGCAGATTATGTTAGTGCAGGTCGAGATATGGAGTACAGTGTGGGCTTTGATGCAACCAAAACTCCCACTCAGCAGCACTGGACTGCAAGGCCTGGTGCTGGTTTACAGACACATCTTTGGTTGATGCAATCACGATGTAACAGACTATGTTAGTGCAGGTCGGTCAGAGACAGAGGTTGAGTACAGCGTGGGCTTTGATGGTAACGGAATCATCTCGGCACTGGACTGCAAGGCCTGGTGCTTGGCTGGAGCCTTCATGGACCTAGCTTGGAACGACCTTTACGGCGTCATGACGGGCCTGGACATGGTAAGTTCCCGGTTGATCTTTTGTTATATCTAGATTCATAAAATGATTCTTGTTACTGCTGGGGCCAAATGACCAATCAGCATGCACGTATGGCATAGTGGGTCAAGAGTCATGGGTCATAGAATCATTACATCATCGAATATTGAATATCGAATAGAATGATTACATCATGGATCATTGGATTACAGCTTGAAGGCATGAGGCATGTGCACACTTGTGAGATGATGTACATGGTCACTTGCCTGCTGGGTTCTCATGATCAGTCAGCATGGAGATGCAGCATCTTGATTTGTGAGTCATAGGAGCATGACATCATGGATAATTTGATTAGATCTTGAAGGCGCGTGCACACATGTGCAGATGCTTGATGTGATTTGCAAGACCAAATGTGCAAGATTAGCCGCAGGCCCTACTAAAATTCAATCCCTAAACCCCAACCCATACATCAGTGTTTGTCACCGCTCATATGTCAGCGTGTTGCACCCCTCATCACAGCTTGCTCTCGACTTGAACATGACACAACTCAAAGCAAGAGTAAGGCAGTGTAGACAAGCCTGTGTGAGTCGAACTCCTGCCAGAGAGCCAAGCACTAGTCAAGCTTTCACCCCTAACCCTGCTGTAAAACTCAAAACCTACCTAGCCAATATTGGCACAGTCAGCGCCTAATCCCTGGAGCCTAAATCAAACCCCAAAGCCTACCTAAGCGACACTGGCACAGGCTTGCATCTATTCCTGTTGGGCCAAGCACAGTCCAGCAGGGTCGGTCGTCTGCACCTTATGCGTCTGCAGGGGTACTGCAGGGGTACAAGTTACGAACCTTGCATGCGAAAGGCACACCATGTTTTGTGCCTCAAAATGGCCATCAGTGGCAAAACCCTACACCATGTTGTCAGCTGCATATGCTGACCCATACTTGCACAGCATCAGAGGTGGCAGCATGAACCTGAGGCGCACGCCTGTATTATCAACCTGTGTCCTTAAACCAAACCTTGCTCTTGCCAAACGCAGGTGTATGAAGTGCCAAACTTGCATTTGGAGGGCAAGATGTGCCGAACCAACCTCATGCCCCGCAGCATCGTCAGAGGCCCTGGCTTCCTCAACGCTGTCATGATCATGGAGCAGGTTAGACCCTCTGCGTCTAACCTGCATCTAACCTGCATGTAACCTGGCTTCCTCAATGCTGTCATGATCATGGAGCAGGTCAGGCCCTCTGCGTCTAACCTGCATCTAACCTGCATGTAACCTGGCTTCCTCAATGCTGTCATGATCATGGAGCAAGTCAGGCCTTCTGCGTCTAACCTGCATCTAACCTGCATGTAACTTGGCTTCCTCAATGCTGTCATGATCATGGAGCAGGTCAGGCCCTCTGCATCTAACCTGTATGTAACCCTGCATCTGATCTGGCTTCCTCAATGCCGTCATGATCATGGAGCAGGTTAGACCCACTGCATCTTAACCTGCGTCTAACCTTTATGTAAACCTGCATCTAACCTGGCTTCCTCAGATCATGCAGCAGGTTGAACCCTCTGTGTCTAACCTGCATCTCATCTGCATCTTGACCTGCATTCAAACTAGCTTCCTCCGTGCTGCTAAAACCATGCAGGTTAGACTCTCTGCATTTAACGCGCTTCGACTGTGTTGATTGGAGCCCAAAAGTTGGCCAGCCAAAGCTATATATAGGTTCAAGGTCGTGCGGCAGACAACTCTCAACCCTAAACGTAAACCCTAAAACCCTCAAGGTTGTGCGGTAGACATCAGAAATGCCTCAGGCCTCTTTTGAGCCCTGCTGCAACTGCGTTCATGTTCACAACTTGTTGTCTTGTGTAGTGTTTTTATTGACATTCCTGAGCAGTAGCTTGTGGTGATGCCCAACACACTGCATGATATCACATCAGTCAGGACGCAGACAAGCTCAAAATATAGTATCGCGCACAATATTGAGGGTTTAGGGTTTACCCTAAACAGTATGCAATGACGTTTAATGATCATGCTGCCGGTGGCAGGAACCAGTTAGTGCACAGTACACATGCTGCCTGTGCAGCATCAGACACAAAATATTGAGGAAACCTTTGTTTGTACTTTTGGGTCCACTTGTATTTCAAGGTTTGTTTGTATTTCCTGTCTTGTAGAGGTGATTGGCCACTGCTTGTACAGGTGGTTGAGCACGTAGCAGGGTACCTGGGCTTGGATGCCACCTTGGTAAGGGAGCGTAACTTCATGCGTCCAAAGGACTTACCAGCGCACCCTTACCCTGCTCCACCCCTTCCTGAACCCTCCACATCAGCTCTGAAACCTGTCACCAAGGCTGATGACCAGAACTGCAATGGCAAGGCTCAGCATTTAGATGCCCATTCGGAATCCAACGGCACCGGTCGTGTCAATGGAGGTCAAAAGTCGAGTGAGCAGGGCGAGAAGGGCGGGAATGACTCATTGGGGCAGAAGAAGAGTGACAGTACGCCAGATGTGGTGTGCGGCAGGTTCCAGTTCAAGGAGCCAAATGGAGACAAAGCAGATGCTGCTACTGGGTCTGCAGGGCGGTAAGCAATCAGTGGACACTTGTGTCTGTGACCATGACTGCCTTTGCAAACAGTCCAGCTGCCAGCACGAGTTTTCCTGATTAGTCAACCTGTGTACGCTGCTTTGAGTCTAGCGCCATGTCAAGGATCTCGAACTGACTCCAGGTCTGGCAGCATGTCATCATTCAACACAATGAGAGAACAAAATCCATATCAAACATGTCTATTTACCCCGACCCCTGTTCTTACTTTCTCACTGCTTTCCGGCAGCTCTCCTTGCTTTTGGTATTATTTTGAGCAGACTTCAGTGCTTACCCTCTCCTTGCTTTTTGGGCAAGCTTAGGATTTCTGGTCTGCCCTTTTTGCACTGGACTTGCACTCTAGCATGAATCATCAGCCTTAGGTCTAAGTTTGCGTTGCATAGCATCATCAATCTGCTGAACATATGGGGTTGTTGCAGCGACTTCCCAGTGACGCGAGTCCATGGTTGTGTTGCATAGCATGTTAAATCTCCTAAAATGTATGGTAATGTTGCAGGGACTTCCCAGTGAATCAGTACACGCTGCCGCAAGTGTGGGATGGTGTGAAGGGGCAGGTGGACTATGCAGCCAAGCAGAAAGAAGTAGAGGAGTTCAATAAGAGCCATGCCTGGCTCAAGAGGGGTGTCGCGGTTACCCCCACCAGGTCCCAACTCTGTGCAACATTGTTGTTGCTTAGGGCTTTCTTGCTTCATGTTAGGGCCTTCTACCCCAATTCGACCACGGCACATTTTTTGTTATTTTGAATGTTATCTTCTGCACTTTGTAATCAGCAGTGCTCAAGAACGAGCGCCCATTCATCCAACAGGTAGAAAACAAAATGAGCTTTCACACATTCTTGACAAGGTATATTGCCCAATCGCCTTTGAGATTGTATCAAATGATGTCACATCTTGGCTTCAGCTTCAAAACACAGCTGTATGTTCAAGTGTTCAATTCAGAACTCAGTGCAATTCAAATGGCTGCTGCGTGTCATGTCCTCACAGTTGCTTGCCAGGTCCAAATTCAACTATCTATACACCATAGTGACGATTTCTGAACCAAAAAGTGGTACATCCAAATTGGAAAACGCACAAATGGCTGACTGCTTGCTGAATGGTGTGCAGGTTTGACTGTGCGCCGCCACCCATCAATGCTGCTGTGAGCGTGTATGCTGATGGTTCCATCACTGTGACCCACGGCGGCATTGAATGCGGTCAAGGCCTCAGCACCAAAGTCAAACAGGTCAGCACCTTGTTGGTTCAGGGCTCGGGGTATAGGATTTGGGACATTGATGGTCTGTAATCATTGATGCACTGTGCACGTGGTCTTGCTCCAGTAGGGTCCAGGAACTCTCGCTGCATGACACTTTTCCTGATTGAGAACTTCACAGTCCTCTGCGAGTGCAGTTTAGCACAGACAGGACAAGTGTCTCTGCATGCAAATGAGAAACAGTCCAGCTTGGCAGGGGCGACCAGTGACTGGCCACTTTCGTTGTCCTTATTTTACACACCTCAAAGACAGACTAGAGCGCGTGACAAAACTTCATGTATTGTAGATGGCAGCGTTTGCGTTGGGCCAAGTACTACCAGAGGAGCAGAGGCCCTTCCCCATGGACATGATCCACATCAATGACACCAGAACAGATATCGTCCCCAATGCAGGTGAGTCATGCAGTTAGTCATCGCACAGTTTCTGCAACTGCTTTGGTGTGGCGTTGTGCATGCCCTGTGCCGTGCTCTATTGTTCGTGAAACCGTAAACTTTAAGCTCTACTCTACTTTTTGTGAAACCATAAACCCTAAGCTCTGTCCTGCTTTGCTCTACGTGGCAATTCTTGCCTGGCTGTGCTGTGCTCAGCTGCTGTGCCAAAGCTTGTACTTCTTCTCCTCTTCCTCCTCCTCCTCCTTTCTGTTCTTCTTGCTTGCGCTGTGCTGCGCTGCGCTGTGCTGCGGCGTGCTGATTTGATCCCCTCGTCTTCTTCTGACACCGCGCATCTAGCCGCACCCACGTGCACACCACAAACCCTAAACCCTAGGTACTTGCCAGCTGAGCTTTATGGCAAGCCTCAGCTCTGCAGTGTGTCAGCCAAGTTGCGATGGCTGTGATCAGTCATCCTGCTGAGTTGTGCTGATGTGGCCCAGTCTAGCCGTGTGTGTGTAGCAGCCATTGACCAGGCCTGTACAGCTTGGTCCTTTTGTTTCAGCTATCAAACAGCCAGCTGTAGTTGGAGAAGTGCTATGATAGCAGCCCTCAAACACATCTATTCAGTATCATATCTACTACTAGACCCCAGGCATTTAAGTATTGAACCAACGCTATGAAAGCAGTGAACATATTGTCACAAGAGCTCTGTGTTCATTGTCATTGAAGCCTTACGCTAGTCATGCAAGCCTTGCGTTTGCTGCTCTTTACTAGCCATGTTCAGGTCCTAACCTGGTCCTAACCCTGCCCAACCTGGTCTGAATCTGGTCCTAACCCTGCCCAACCTGGTCCTAACCTGGTCCCAACCCTACCCAACCTGGTCCTACCTGGTCATTACCCTACCCAACCTGGTCCTACCTGGTCCTAACCCGACCCAACCTGGTCCTAACCCTACCCAACCTGGTCCAGCCTGGTCCTACCTGGTGCTAACCTGGTCCTAACCTTGTCCTGCATATGCAGGTCCTACCTGGTCCAGCACCAGTTCTGAAGGGTGTGTAGCCGCCATTGAGCAGGCCTGCGCCAAGATCTGCCGCCGCCTGCAGCCCCACCTGCAGCAGAAGGACTCCACCTGGGACACATGGCAAGCCACTGTCGCTGAGGTGCAAGATGGCTCCGGAGTGGCACCTGCCTCTGTCATGCTGTCGGCCTATGGCTTCTATGATGGCACAGAGAGAGACAAGGACGGCCGCACAACCAAAGGTGAGACTTTCAGAATGCCTTGCGCTGTTTTAGATGTGTGTTGTGGTCTGATTGGCAGTTCAAGGCAGGACAGAAGTGGCTGCTGCCTCTGTTGTGCTGTCAGCGCATATGGCTTCTATGATGGCATGGAGAGAGACAAGGGTGGCCCAACAACCAAAGGTAAGACTTATAAGGTGGAGACACACCTCACGCTGTTGTACACGTATGCTGTGATTTGGTGGGTATTTCAAGGTAGGACATGAATGGCTTCTGCTTCTGTTAAAGCTGTTGGCATGGCATGTCAAATCTGTGATAGCCCAGAGAGAGACATGCGGCAGCCGCTTTGCCAAAGGTGAGACTTTTAAGCTTGCCTTGTGATGATGCGGTTGTGCTGTTGTGGTCAATGCTGCCCGCTCAAGCCACAAAAGCAATCAGCTCATGCGTCTGTCACGCTTGGTGCAAGGTTTCCATGATGGAAGATTGATGAAGTGCTGACATCACGTGTACACCCACAAACTTTATTGCAATTTCACCCCTTCAGCCTGGTCCAGCAATCAGTGAAGCAGCACATGCCATGACTAGCTAGCATGAAACCTGCGTGAGTAAGCAAGGCTGCACAACATGTGCTTTGATGTTGTCATCGCCATGCAGGATCAGACAGCTCAGAGCTTCTGATCTAGCCCACATTTGCAGCTCTGCGCAATCTGACATGACAAGTGAGCACGTTGATCCTACACTCACTGATGCCAAGACTGATCTGAGTTTGCAGTGTCAAGCCTGGCAGCATGCCAAGCTTGGGGTCAAGGATTTAGTTTTACATTTGGTGTCAATTCAATTTTTGAGGTTTACATATTGTGAGCATCAGAGTCAGATGTTCAAGGCCGTCTGTTGTGCAGGATCCAAGAGCTCAAAGGGTTAAGCCTTTGAGGTTAATATGAATTTTGAGGATTTTAAAGAAAGATCGGGGTTACATATTGTAAGCATCAGAGTCACATGTTCAGGGTTATGTGGTGTGCAGGATCCAAGAGCGCAAAGCCACTGAAGTACACCTCTTTTGGAGCTGCCTGCTCTGAGGTTGAGATCGACTTGCTAACCGGCGAGAAGACAGTCCTGCGCAGCGACCTCTACTTTGACTGTGGACGCAGCCTCAACCCTGCTGTTGACATTGGCCAGGTAATTTTGTGCTTTTTCTTATCAGGAGGTTCTTTTCGGTTTTTTCTGTTTATTATTTTTGGATTATTCAAAGTTTTTAGCAGCGTTTTTTGTAATTTTGCATATATGTTAAAAGTTATGTTTTCGACCACACTGATGTGCCTCTTCGCAAATGCATTCTTGCAGACGTGCAGCTGCATTTGATTGCAGGAGAAAGTAAGACTGTTGGCTTTGCTGAATGTGTGTAAGAGAGATTGCCAATTAATAAGGCTCTGCACTGGTGTTTGGGTTTCTAGTCTGCTATGCGCAGTGGCTCCAGAAACTAAGCATACTTTTGCATATCTACACAACAATCAGTTGATCTTGTCAATGGAACACCACCCCTCGTCTTCGCAAGCTCATCGCAGCATCTTACATGCCATCATTCTCTGTGCCTCACCTACGCAGAGATGATCTGTGCTTTGTGTCCAGGCCTCAGATATCTGCTCAATGTGGTAATTGTAATGCCTTGTCTGCAGGCGTTTCCAATTCTAAAATTGCACTATTAAACCAGTATATCTCCATAAAACTCACGTTTCAGTGTTTCAAAGAGCTTTGTACAGTCCAAGACAGGACTCTTTCCCTTAGAGAGCCTTTGGGCATACTTCCCATTCAGGGCAGGCAGTCTCAGTACAAGGCTTCTTTTGCGCTTTCATCTTCTAACAATCTGATATCACTGTACGATGTGTCATGTGCACATGCTCGGTCTGACAAAAGCTTATATGGCTGCAGATCGAGGGAGCTTTCATCATGGGTATGGGTCTCTGCACCATGGAGGAGGTCCTCATTGAACCTGAAACTGGCAAGCTGCTGAGTGACAGCACCTGGACGTACAAAATCCCCACAGCTGCAGACATCCCACGCAACTTCAATGTCACCTTCCTGAAAGACAGCCCCAACATCAGGAGTGTCATGAGCAGTAAGGCTAGTGGAGAACCGTCCATGATGCTGTCAATGTCTGTCCTGTACGCTCTGCGAAGAGCAGTGCTTGCTGCCAAGAACAGCATCTCAGAGGCGGCTACCTCTTGTGGGGCTGCTACCGGCAGCCCCGCCCTTCCCGAGACCTCAAAACAGGGGTCAGCCAATGGTACTGTCTGTGGAGATGTTGAGTCTGTCAACAGCAAGGCTGAGCCTTGCAAGGATGCAGGACAGACAGCAGAGGGTGGTGTAGCAAGCACCAAAGATCAGACCAGCACCAGCTGCATCATTGATGAAGGTGCTGGTGGGAATCCTTTCTTTGTATTAGAGGCGCCGGTGACGACATGTCATGGCAAGGAGGCTATGGGACAGTTCAGCATTGTGGAAATGCTGAAAGCAGCTGCCAACAAAATTGTTGAAGATACAGCTGGCCTTGAGTACCACTCGTCTGGTGAATGGGTCGTGGTGCATTAATTACATTTCTGTACATTGCATGCATCAGATGGGCAGCAGAGATCTGCTCTTTGATTTTGTGTTTGCCTGAATCAGGTCTGACATGTGACATTTGTTGTGGATTTTCTGTGTATATCAGCGTGTATGGTCTTCTATGTCTGGACCCAAGACCAACCTCCAGAGAGCCTCGTGTTGTGTACATTGACCTGCTTTGGAACTGTATCTAAATGGGAATTAAGGGGTGTCTGAAGCTGTCTTGCCAATCATTGCATCATGCTGAAGTGTCCGAGTCTGAAGCACATGCTGTAACAGTGTGAATTATGGGAGCACTTCAGACAGGATCATTTCTGCATCAGACAGGTCTTGTCCTGTCATATGAAGCATTCTTATTCAATGACAGGTTGTCTGAAACATGCATATTCAGAATGGACCTTAAGGCTGGATGCTGCAAACTGCACTGCTGCTGGCTACACTGCCTTAATGTCTAGGCAACCTGGTCGACAACACAACTTGTTACAATAACAGTTTCCTCGATGTAGGGGAGAACTTTGGCTTGAGTTTTGAGTCACTCGATATGTGCACAGCCACAGTGTGATATACGGTCTACAACAATCACAAATTTTCAAACAGCAGAATACATAGTTTGGGCTTTTTGGCCTAGTATTCCACACATATATGCGTCCAGCCCTTGACATTGTATGTTGACAAGGTGTTGCCATGTAGATATTTACAAAGATCAAAACCTTTTGGCTACTGGTGTATGCGTCTATCCATCACAGCATTGATTCACAAGATTGTGCGACTATATAAAGAGAAGGTTTGGTAGGAAATTATATCGATGGGAGGTCGTAATTTGAAAAAATGTACTAAGTCACTGAGCAGAGTTGGCTATGATGCTTCGAAGAACTCTGTTTGGTACCAGACGGGCATGCATGAGCTTTGCGCCTGTGACTGGCGACGTAACATGCTGTCCCAGCCAATGCTCCATAGCGCTCTTCTCATACGTGTGCCCATCGGCTGCAATGACAGGCTCAACCAGCAACACCTGTGCAGCAAAAAGACATCAGGAACATGCTGGTGCCTGCTCTGTGCTGAACACCACAGCAAATGCAGAGCAAAGGACTTACTAGGAGAACAACAGCACACAGCTGAGGCAAGCAGCAGCAAGGTTTGAAGTGAACAGCAGGCCCTGAAACTGTCTGTAACATAAGGATATCATGGCTGACAGCGCAGTCATTGCAGGCACACACGTTACAAGCAGCCTTATCAGGCAGACAGGAAGGTCACCTTAGTAATAGGACAGCAGAGTAGCTTGTTCTCAGCTGGCACCTTGACAGCATCAGGTCTTTGACTATCAAAAAACAGGCTGCATGTCTGCTCTGTCAGAGCTTGAGGCCTGTTGCTAATGCAGCTGGTAGGCGCCCATGCAGGCTGGTAGACACATGGCACCCGCGCAGGCTTAGAGCAGCAGGTACGCATGGAGTCTGTGCATGGTACCGGAGTCTGATCTGACTCACAGATGCTGACGGTCACTGTTGCATCAGCTGCATTCTGGATAGGAGGCTGGACACACTTTGAAAGAGCAGCAGTGCCCTGCTTGGTTTTGGCAGACGCATTTTGTTCAGAAGCAGGCGCTGTGGTGAGTACTATGGTAGGTGCCGTGGTAGGTGCTGTGGTAGGTGCTGTGGTAGGTGCTGTGGTAGGTGCTGCAGTGGGTGCTGCAGCATATGCTTCTGAAGCGACATTGCTCACGAGCTGCGCTGACTCTAGAGGATGGGCGGCTTGTTGCGCAATGATTGGTGTACGCTTGGCTTTCTGTCTCAGCTTTTTGGCTTGCTTAGCAGCTGCTTTGGCTGCAGCCTTGGCTGATACACTGGCCTACAGGTGCACATGCTTTTGTCAGGATGTGTGTGCAGGGATGACACCGCAGTGACACTCAAAGTGCAGTCCATATGAGTGGGACCACAGAGAGCTGATGCACAGGACAGCAACAACTCGTGGGGCACACAGCACGCATGTCAGCCATGTGAACAAAGCATAGGTGGGTCCAGTCAGTGTGTACACTGCGCAACACCAATCACAAATATGCAGCAAAATGCCCAAAAGCCGCCTGACTGAGTAATAAGACAGTATCAAATGTTGAACATTGCTTTTTCATGGTGAAAAGCAAAGGAATCTTGCAATCAAGCCTCACCTCATCTTGCAGCAGATCATCAAAGGCCTTCTGAGCTGTGTGCTCAGCATGCTGAGCTGCTTCATCACTCAAGCGCTCTTGAATCAGCGGCAGCATAACAACCGGCACAATCAGCCTACATGGGTCATCATGTGCTGCATCTAGGAGCTGAGCCTCCAGGAAAGGCAGTACAGCATGGATCTTCTCAATAGCTGCATCGCGCTCCTGCTGGCGTCTGAAGCTGTTGCTGCCTGCTTGGCTGGCTGTGTTGCTTGCTGTCTGCTCATGTGCTGCATCGGCTTGCTTTTGCAATGCTTGCAGCTCCTTGAGAACAGACTCAAGATCACTGTAGGCTGCCTCCACTGCAGCTTGACCTATGTGCAAAACAAACAAGCAGTCAGGATCTACAGGTGCGAGTCAAAGACTATAGCGCAAGCACCTTGAACAATATGTATATGCGCATTCTGAACATTACATTTCAGAAACCGCAAGAGATACTCTAAAATATTCATCAGCATTGCTGCCGTGATGCTCAGGATGGTGGACATCCAATACCATGTGGACAGTGAGAAGGCATGTATAGCACATGCCATTGTTACCAGTTGCAGCTGGTGTCTACCCTACACAGATTGCAAGTGAGCTACGGCAAAAGGCAAGAGCTATAAAAAGAGCCAGCCTACCGCAGGGATGCTGCAACTTGTGTTGCGCCACATACTTTTGTTTTCTACAGAACCACGCTTACCGTCACATGCATGTAGTGCTTAAAACCAAATTTGCATTAACAAAAATCGACAAAAGTGCAAACTAACCTTTGGTGTGGTATTGCAGCTGGCTTGTGATGTCATCAGGGCTGTACATACTATACAGCGCCTCTAGAATAGGATTGGTCTTCTGCACACATTCTGGCTTGGGCTTTGCACCAGGCTGGCCTGCTCGGCAGTTCTCCTGAACGAGAAACACATCAGCATTGATGCAAGGAGGACCTCTTGTCTGGAAATCGTTCTGTCTTCACATCATTGTGAAGGCACAATCATTCAAACATGTTGAGGAGTTGCAAGCATGTAGTGCCACCTTTGAACACATTGCGGCAGAGGATCATGCATGTCAAGCTTGACACTTAGGTCTGCCGTGATACCTGACTTGATGCCAGAACAAGTGCTGTTATGGCAAGGGTACAAGTCAACTTTGTGCTTCCTTACCTGCCAGTGGGCAAGGCTTGTTGAGAAGTCGGTGAGCCATACTTTGTCCTCGCTTGAGTCAACCATAAACCACACACCTTGATCCTGCAAATGAACAGAAGTGGTTGTTGTTTGCTGGCGGCAGTGACGCCAAACTTAGTGCTCAGAGCCAACATGCTGCTGTTGCTCTACCACAAACATACTGGGTGGAGCATAACAGTACACACAGTGGCAAGCTTTGAGGAGAATTGCCAGAGGACACAGGCAAGTTTAGGTTTTTTGTGTTGTTGGTCAGTGTTGTCTTGCTACTTGACGACAGGGACAGATGCTTCCTGCACTACAATGCCCAAATACAAAACACTTCATGACCATACATCATGACATGCCCATTCAATGCAACAACAAGTGCAACAAGAGCACTGTCTTGACTTCAAACAGCTCTTGGAACCACACAATGCATGGTGATGGTGATGTACCTTATCTGTGATACCATAGGTTGATGGCTGACACAGCTTTCTGACCAAGCAGGAGCGGTGCAGCAACACCTTGTCCAAAACCTCCTCGCAGAGTGCATCATCCGATAGACGTTGGTCCTCACTAGCATAGACGTCACTCTCATGCTCCATACAGCGATCAACAATTTGCATCCTGCAGACAGAATGGCAATCAGGACACAGTGATCTACCACAGATTCGACAGACAGAATGGCAATCAGGACACAGTGATCTACCACAGATTCAACAGACAAGGCGCCACTGTCATGCATCATGCCAAGAAACGCATGCTGCGTCTGTAGCTGGGGTGTAAACAAAGGAAGGCAGTGACTCACAGCACATTATGTTCCTTCAGCACAGCTGCAGTGAGGAGTGCCAGGAGGTCGAGTTTCCCAGTCTGTGAAAAGGATGGGCCCTGCAGCTGGGATAAGCATTGAATGTCAAATGCTGCCTCTGGAAGGCTTTTTTGGCTGCAGCAAACAAAAAAAGCGATCAGGTTAGACAGGACAAAGGCAGTTGGAGAATCTCAAGGGTAGTTTGTGTGGCTGTGCTTGTTGCTGACCACATGTCAACTGGACGTCCACAGATGGAGAGCAGGTATTACTGAACAAGCAAGAATCTTTGCTTGGGACATTGCAGATACACACGCACAAGTCATGATGCATATGTAACATGATCGGTGCGCTGATAGCCGGACGCTTACATCCTTTTCTGCATGGCTGTGTACGCAGCATTGCTGCTAATGTCCTTGGGAGTGGGCAACAGCTTTTGCAACTCCTCTCCAAGACATTCTTGTCTGATGAAGGCCCTACAAGCCAGAGCATGGAAGTAAGCTACAGTTAGAAAGCTTATGCATCTTGTACGACAACATCAGTTGCCAGTTGGCCATCATGCTCGCACTATGCACCAATTGACCCTTCTTCAGCATGGCATGCAGATGTGATATCCTGCCGGCTGTTGCTCAAATGGCAGCAGGAATTTGGCATCCAGGACAAGAGCTGACATACTGCAGCGCACTTGGTCCTGCAATTTGTGCTGGTCACTGACCTGAACTGGTCCACGTCTGTGAACACTCTGTCTCCAGAAGGCCAATGCCATCGCGCCGTGGAGGTGCGTAACTGCGTCTTGCAGACAGCAGATCGGCTTTCAAAACTTTCATAAACCTCAGGAAGCTGCACAAAAACCCGCTCTGCAACAGGGGCTAGAGATGTAAGTCACCACCGACCATCATGCTGGTAGCACAGCTTTAACAACTACTAGAGAGGCACGTCCGATAGCTCTTCTTACCTTCAGCCGAGGCTGCGTCGCTCAACTGTTGCACCCGACTTCTGATGTTTTCTTTCGTCAAAGTGAGCAGCTCTGGACGCTGTTTTGCTGACAATGTCGCCCAATAACTGTACACTTGCCGACGATGTGTTGGGTCACACGGCACCAGATATTCGAGTTGCGAGTGCAAGCGAAAGTCTGACCGGCGATTGACAGCTTTGCTGTCAGTCTTGCTATCAATCCTACTCGAGGAGTGTTTAGTGGTGCGCATACTGCTGTATGCTCAGATGAATGCAAAAAGCTTGGTGATGCAGCCGAGCGCAAATTGCGAAAGCAGCAGTCTGGGACTTGACTCGGGCCTTTTTGTGTTTCCGCTGCATGTCGGCACAGCTTTATGCAGGTCATCGTGCAGGGCCAGCCTCTGGAAGTGGAACTGCCACTCTTGTGTTCCATTCCGCGGGGTCATGACACGGCTGATACTAAATCTGGTGTTCAATCTGGTGCTAAATCTCCGATTCCTACTGTCTCAGACAAGCGTCATCGCCCTAAGGGCCTTAGGCTAAGTTGTATCGATGACACCGCTCGTACAAGATGCAGGAGTAGTGCGCCGACCTTGATCAGTAACAGCAGCAAAAGTTGCTTGGCCGGGCAAACGTCGGTTGTGGATGGCTGCTTTGCTTCAAGGTTGTGGACGGCACGCGCGCCTGTAGACAGAAACTGCCTGCTCACTCATGCTGTGTTGCAACCCTGCAGATCACCTGTTCATTCTGAAACGAGATCGCAGCTGCTGCATTTTTCTTTGCCTCTGCTTTGTCACCTGCAGAACGAGACAAGTCTGAGCAGGAGATGACATGAACTTCTCTACCATGCAGTGAAGATGCCAGACCATTGAAAAAGGCTGGCAGCAAATGATCAAGGCAAGTCCGACCTCGCCAGTCAAAGTGTGTACCGTACGATCTTTTGGAAGCCTGTAACCCAGGTGAACTTGAGCAGCCTAAGAAGGGCCAGATCGTCAGCTTAGGTGTGCCGTTTTGTATTGGCATATGTTCAGGTCATGCTGTGCTTATGTGTTGACCCATTGCCTGTCTTGCAGGCGGTCTGTATGAGGTCCAAACAGGCGACAATGTTTGGTCTGTTTCCAGAAAAATTGACCACTCCTGCCCACAAGGTGACAGCCTACGAGTTGGTCAAGTACAACTTCTGGGCGGATCCACAACACCTGCAGCCAGGAAGTACACTTGTCGTGCCAGTACCACGCCATGAGCTCTTATCATTATTTGGTGTTCACGCTTCAAGTGACCATGACTCTCACCGCTCATAGCTTGTGTGGCAGGAGTAAAGAGGGACTGAGCTGGTGCAGTAGACAATGCCCTGTGGTCAAATTGCTGTCAAATGGAGAAGTAAGTAGTGCTTAGCAGAGAAGCGCAACACCAGGCAGCACGGTGCAATTTCTGCATCATCTGCAGGAGTCATCTGGGTGGCTTGTGCTTCCGGTTTCTGGTCTGCAAAAGGCAGTAACGACTCCGCTGGTTAACCAACATGATGCAATTTGAAGCGAAGCTATCACTGCTGGTTTGTGTACCGCCATAGGCAGATACCAGCAGTAACTATGCGCAATATTGCAATCCTTCTGGGCTGGCGGCCCAGTGTTGCTTCAACATTAACTTTGAGCAGAACCAAATGTGTCATGTTGACACAACAAATCTCAGAGTATGCTTCACAGTAAGGGTCCTGCCAATGGCTCAGCTGCAATGTGTTTGGGACTTTTTGCTGGTAATGCCAGTAATGTCATTTCATTGAACAGCCACTGTAGAGTCAATTGCTCAACAAAATGATGATGGTCACCTGCATGAACAACACTGGTCTCTAAGATCAATGATGTTGTTTTTTGGTGTGCACGTGTCAAACAGGGCAATGCATGTGATAGTTTAGCCATTGGGTGGTCTGGTCATGGCTACGCAGCTGTGCAAAGATGTTGCATGTAGCGTCCTTGTACTCGCTGTTAAAGTGATTGGTACAATGCACATCCTCCCTCCCAGTACCACTGCCAAGACAGCTCGATGGAAGCAAGTTGATTGCGTGGCTCATTCATTCATTCATTTAGCACCTTACAGTCTGGGGTGTGGAGCCAGTTGTGACTCATCAGACATCCTGGCTTGAAAGCACAGGTGGCTCGATAAAACAACCTCGCAAGTGAGACTGCGCATTGAGAAGAGTAATGGACTCTCCGTAAGCGGCCACTTTGTTGCCTGTGATGGACAAGACTTTGTCAGATCTGTTACAAGGGTTGTCTTCGAAGAAGAAGAAGATTAAAAGATTTGGCCAGCCAACAAGCTCGTGGCAGAGCCTCAGCCACCCTGCCTAGCGTCATTCATTCGTGTCAAAGTAAATGTCAGTAACCTCCAGGCAGACATGATCCGTCGGCCTAGGCAAAGGTTGGAGCAAATGCAACACGCCTAATCCACAGGCCACATCTGCACAAGCAAAGCAACCATCAAAACATCGGCATCGTGTGACAGCAAAAGTCGAAGGGACACGTTCTGCTCGAAATCACTCGAATTAAGGGGCAGGGCTTTTTGAATTAATGTCCGATCCGAAACAGATGAAAATGGGCAAAAACAAACCGAATGTCCTCTGCTTATCGGTGTGAATAAATAATGCGTGGACGGACGTTTCGGTCCTGATAGGGTTTCAGTGCAGGCGCAGGCCTGTCGTTGCGGTGACGAAGGGAAGCAGACAACCCGCACCATCTGCGGTCCTGATACGGGTTCACAAGCGTTTACATTTTGTCGAAAGTCTTTCGATCTTCAGGCGGCGTCCATTTTCAATGCCTAAAGACAAGCGTCCTCGCGGCGCTGCTGGCAGGCAGCAAGCTCAGGTCGGATCTCACTGTATGCGTTACCTGAATCCTCTCATGTTTTGGAAGTCGTCGGGTACAAGCCCTGAAGAGTTGCACTCATCCTTGTAGGGAGTGAAACATCCGAGAAAAGCCCTATATCGAGCCCGTGCGCACGCTAACCCTCTGAGTGACAGCCAATGGCCTGTACCTGCACGCCCTTCTGACTACGACTGGTATGCTGCATTCATAACTGCCATTCATGCAACCGTTTCTCACCAGCTTGACCTGTGCATCTGCAAGGACAATGATGAAATAGCTTCCAACTAACTGACAAACCACTGAGGCTTTGCCTTTGAAGCTTTTGTGCAACCCAACTGAGTCCCTGCACCTGTTTTGATCTCAATCAGCCTGCTGCATCCGCGCACAAAGCACTGCTCCGCAGCATGCATTGCCAGCTGCTGTGCCAACCATACATCCATGCAGCGTTCATTCAAGCTCCGACTGACTTGCCTGAATTATTGCACAACGCATGTTTGTCTAGCCAGGTCAGATCACTTCCAAGAGTTTTTCCAAGCTGCCAAAGGCACAGCGACTGCATTCAATGACTGTCGCTCCACTGACGCCTCTGAACCAGCAGATGCTGCCCAGCCCTCTCCCTCAACTGCAGCTGCTGCAGTGCTAGAGCCAGCACCCCCAGCGACTTCTGTAATCAGTGCAGCAGACCTCACACCTCCGGCACAAGATGCTGGCTCACACCAGGCACAGGCAAGTTCAGTAGAAGATGACCCACAGACGCTCAGACAGCAGCAGCATGAACAAGCTGCAAACAGTGGCCAATTGGACTTGCAAGTGCGCTTTGCTGATGTGGGCTGTGGGTTTGGTGGTCTGCTGGTGCGCCTGTCACCGTTGTATCCTCACAAGCTCATGGTTGGAATGGAGATCAGAGACAAGGTATGCTTCAATCTGTGCTTTTTTTTGTGTTGCGTGCCTGTCCGAGACCCTCCGGCCACTTTTGTTATTGCTCTACGTCCCTGACTGCTCTGCATGTAGCCATGTGAAGGCAAGGTGATCCTGCTGATCCCCGGCCACTGATGCTAGTGTCGTTCATAGTACAAACCAGGTGTCTTCTCACAGTACCTGTCACCATTATGACGAAATCTCAAAACCTCTGATGTCATTGTTCAGATCAAGTATTTCAAAGAGTTAAATCAAGAAAACAATGCAGGAATGCATCATGCAGCAATCTGACCAGGTCAAGGATGCGCATGGACATTTTCCAACCCAAACATATGTCAGATGCTGTGTCATTAACCCCAAAACATAAGCAGACATTGTCATGCCATGAACATCCACTCACAGCCTTGTCACAGTTTGGAAGCCCAGTGTAGTTTAGCATGTTCACTTGTGCCACACACACCTAGCATTGCTTAAACATGTAGTAGTTATCATTGTTGTTATTACAAGTATTATTGAGTTTCACTTGTGTCCTTGCAGGTCACAAACTATGTTATAGAGAGGGTGTCTGCTCTGCGGAGAGAGCAGCCCGGCAAGTTCAACAACATCACAGCTCTTAGGACCAACGCCATGAGGCACCTCCCCAACTTCTTCCTCAAGGGCCAGCTGCACAAGCTATTCTTCCTCTTCCCAGTAAGCAGCTGCTCTGATCCCCAACATATTCTTCCTCTTCCCAGTAAGCAGCTGCTCTGATCCCCAACATACTCTTCAAGGGCCAGCTGCACAAGCTTTTCCTGCTCTTCCTTGTAAGCAGCTGCATCCATCTTTTCTGTGGGTACACCATGCTTTGTGACGCCAGCCTTGATGCATGCAGCTGAGCAACATCTCAGCTGCTTCATGGCTGCCATCGTGCTGTATGAGAGGGCAAACAAGGTTGTAAGGGGTCTCAGGTTTCAGAGTGAGCTCTGCCTGGTAGGGCATTGCCTTGCTGTTCCATGTTTGGCTCTGTTTCTGCATCTGGCATAACAAACGACGCTCTAGCTGGGTGATGTGAAACACATTCTCGATTGAAGCATACAGCTTGTGATGTTTGTATTCGTATACTGACAGCTGGAGCTCAAAGGTTGCAAGCAGTGAATTGACTGAAGCCTGCACATGCGTACTGTTTGTTCATCCACTCCTTCATTTGTGCATTTTTCCATTTGTCTGATCATTTGCTCCTTCCTTCATTTGCTTGCTCCAACTCAATTGTTGATTGTTTGTTCCTTCATCCATGAATTCATGCAACAGGTGCTTCAGCATCTTTGCCTGGACACCTGCTGTGATAGGTGTGTCCAGTGCCAGCATGAGCTAACACAACATGACACAGCAGACAGTTTATCTACTCATAGTACAATGCATAGTACAATACAAGACTCTGCCAGCATGCACTCACACTGACACTAGACACTGAATCATACCCGAGGGGTGTGCGTTCAGGGGAAGGGCAGATGCAACAGTCGCACTGTATCAAAGGCCAAAACCCTCGCACATCAGACACTTCAATTTCTTAGCAAAGCTGCATCAGCCTTGGTTGAGCATGTGATTGCGTCTACCCTCAGGACAACATTCTGCATGTACGCCTCAATTGTCCTATTGGCTAAGCCCGAGTTTTTCCAGTACCATTATCATTGGTACCATTATTATTGGCTTGTGTTATCATAATGACAACATTATCATTGCCCTGTGCCAGGTCCAGCAGGGGACTTGCATAATGCGTGTGCTGCATGCCTGCAGGACCCTCATTTCAAGACAGCCAACCATAGGCGGCGTATCATCCAGACCTTCTTGCTTGCTGAGTACGCGTTCATTTTGGCCGCTGGTGGCGTGTTGTACACCATCACTGACGTTCAGGAGCTAGGAGAATGGATGAGGAGCAAGTTAGATGCCCACCCCCTTTTTCAGCGGTGAGGCCTTCAACAGTTGTAGTGCAGGTTGTCTGTTGATGTGAGCTGTGGCGTTGTGGCTAAGCATACAGAGTGATTGGAATCATACAGAGTGATTCAGGGAGTACTGACGACCGAACATCAGCATATGTGACAACCTGGGTAGTATACATAGCGCGCCAACTGCTTTTGTTGCATGACATGTGTTACGTATACTGGGGTGTATCATGCATGGTAATGCCCTGCTGCTATGTAAAGCCCAATATTGCATTTCTCAGGGTCGACATATCAGGCTGGTCAGATTGTGCATTCAGGCTCACGCTGGTAGTCTCTTTTTCTATATCTCTGCAGAAGGCGCCATCCCTTCTAGAGCTTATTGGTTGCCTTGTTCAGCAGAGAGGTGTCTGATAATGTTGCAAATGCTTCACTGTCTGGTGCTTTGCTGACAGAGCAAGTGTGTCTGTGGGTTTTGCCCTTCTTGACGACACATGTCACTTTCAATATCTTAGAGTTGGCAGGTGCTGGCACTGCGTTTTGTCCTTCTTGTCGACACATATTACTCCCAGTATCTTAGAGTTGGTAGGTGCTGGGACTGGAGGGCATGGAGCAGCTTCAAAAGGCTCTCACATGGAAATTGCCGTGATTTGGTGTGTCCTGACCTGCAGGATCAGTGATGAAGAGCTGGACAGCGACCCAGCAGCAAACCTTCTGACCAGTGCAAGCGAAGAGGCACAAAAGGTGGCAAGAAATGAAGGAAAGGTGAGACTAACAAAAGCCTGTGCGGATTCGCTTAGGATGCTCTGGTTGCTGTGGCACGCAGTTCTGTTTGCTATGGCCACCATGCATTCTAAACTGCAGGCGGCACCTCTTATTTTGTGTGATTACGATGATACAAATATCCCTAACTGCAATGGAATGGTCCTTGACACATGGTTTTCATCAGCAGCAAGCATTGTTTTCTACAGCTGCAGCTGTGTGCATGCTCTAGAAGATGTTGCTTGCTTGCTGGTTGAGGCTCTCTCTGTTTGCATGTAGAAGACTGTGTAGGGCCAAGATTGCCAGGCCATGCAGTCTTGCATTCTTGGTCATTCATTGTCTCTATCTTGATCAATCTAGTCGTTGAGGCCAAGTTGCATACTTGCCTGCAACTGCGCAGTGGTGTTTGCTTTTGCAGACATTTCGGAATGTGTACCGGAGAATACGTGACGAGGACATGTAGCTTCCACATGAAACGTACTGGCACTGTTGGGTTTGCCTGCTGGAGCGCTGCTGTGTTAGATGAGGCAGTACTCCAGCTGGACAACTCAGAAAGGATTTCCTTTCCATACTTGTTACAGCAGCACAGCTAACAACTGTCTTTTGATTGCAATAAACTAAAGGCCCCTAACCAGCCCACTGCATTGTGCCAGTATGGAATGGTGCTACTTATTCTCTGTTATGATATTGGCTTCATCTTTTGGCATGCTGAGGGCTTAGAACCTTTCCAATGTGACGGCGCAGAGACTTGTGGATAAACATTGTAGCTAAGTCTGCCTGGCGCTGCAACACCAAAGAATTTCTGAAGGACAATAAGAATGCTATGCAATGCTGCTAGCTCTTTTTCAGAATTGTGCATGAGAAGAGCGGTATGCAGATGGATCATGCCAAAAGTCTGGTGTTGATAGAGCTGGGCCGATTATGCATCTACAAATTTCATGTGGGTGGTTTTTTGGGCAGCAAAGTGTTGCTTGCTGACTCTCGTGCCACACATCAAATCAATGAAATACACCTAGCAATAGGCAATGCTGTGATAGACAAGTGCTTATATCTATAATGAGCACATCACAGCAGTCTGACACTGTCCACCTGTGCTTCTACCAAAACCTGTGCTTCTGAGTCAACGCATCTCACAAGTTGCATGTGGCTCTAGACCGCAGACTGTGCTGCAGAATGTAATTATGAACTTAGCAAGCCTTCAGGCAGATGGTGTGGAAACCATTGTGATCATGGATTTAATACTCCATCTGCTTGCCCTCCCAATCAAGATACTGTCCATTTTGGCTCTTTGTCAAGCCCAGGATGACTTTGTGCTGTGAAGCAATGCTGGTCTGTGGGTCCAAGGGGGGCTTGCCCCCCAAAGGCCCCTCAGCCGCATTGCCCATGTCAGTCTGAACCCAGCCAGGATGCAGGGCAATAATGGTGAAGCCCTCATCCTTCAAATCATTGGCTAACACAGCAGTCTCTGCAGCAGGCAATGACTGTGGCATGCTCACTGTGATCAAATTGCAAATGCAACATAGTGTGAGCTGCCTACAGAATGTAGCAAACTTGATGTGAGTGGTAATTGGGCAAGAAAACACTGACTTGAGACTCTAGACTGCATGCTGCAGCATGTACCCATGTCTTCTGACATTTGGAAGCAGACATATGAGGCATCAGTTTTGGGTATGAGCCTCATACTATGGAACTTACGCATATTGATGGCAGCCTTGCTGGAGTTGTAAGGCAGCAGCAGGCCTTTGAATGCTCCAGCAGCATTTGCTGAGATGGACCCACATACGGAGCTGGTGTTGACTACCACCTTTGTGTTCTTCTTCTTGAGCAATGGCAGGAAGTGCTGCGTCACCAGGAAGGGGCCAACTACATTTGTTTGCAGCACTCTGGTGTATTCCTTTCCTGACCTACAAAAGGTAAGCTCACACTCCTGACTCAACATGATTTGTACACTGAGAAAGTGCAACATAAGACAAGCTTATGGTTCAGCACCTTCCAACAGCTAAAATGTGACTGCTGGATTTGTAACAAAAGCCAGAAAATTGCAAGAAGCGCGACGAAATTGGACCTGCAGCAGGTGGAACCATTAGACAACACACTTACGTCTCGACGGCACGAGTAAAAGGCTCCTGCGTCCCAGCGTTGTTGAGGATCAGGTCGACTCCTTCCGGATGCAACCGCTGTACCTTCTTGGCAGCAGCCTGAATTGAATTGACGGTTTCAGTATCTTGAACACGACCTTAGCTAACAGAGTGCAAAAGGCTGCAAACGCCGAAGTGGATTGTAATACCTCGACGCTGGCCTCATCACTAGTGTCGAGTTCTACAACAGAGAGCCTGTCTTGATGCTGTTTGAGCAACCCATTTAATTGGTCTGCCTTTGCAGGCTGTCTGGCTGTTGCTACGACCTTCACCTTAGTCTTCTCCAGAAACTGCTTGACATGCTCTAGTCCCAATCCTCTATTGCCACCAGTCACAATGAAGACTGCATCAGGACTGTCTGAAATGATAGTGGGGGCCATGGTTCACTTTCGCACTGGTTCAACGGACAGTAGCAGGCGTGCAGTCTTCAGCCAGAGAAACTAACCTTGTGAAACAGGCATTACGCGATTTTAAGCTTTCGCGTAATGCGCTGCCATGTTACTAAACCACGGAGTCCGTGTAGATGTGCATGCGTCTTCTTCGGTTGATCTGTTACCAGGTCAGGACTGCCAGGGCGCCCTGCATCAATCCTTCTGCCTTCATGACTGTTGCTTAACAATAGCAGTGCCTGTACTGTTCGTCGCGTGGACACTTACTAGCACAGGCTTCGCGAGCAATCGCACCGGCAACTTGATTGAGTTTGCGTGCGACTTTTTGCAGAGGAGCACTGCCTTTTCGTAAAGGAAATGCTTCCTGGCCAAACCTCACAATGTAGCCGCTTGCAATGTGGCACGCATTGTATGGCGGCAACGCACGAGGTGAGTTAATCGAAATTGCGGAAGGTCTCAGCGAGACAGTGATCTACGCCTATATGGCAAAGTAGCAGAAAACGGTCGATGCGCCTTGAGCAAGGTCAAGTCTGTGGATACATGTTTTTCGCGTGTTGCAGTTGCAGGCTCGTTCGGGTCACATGACACGCAGAAGCTCTCTTCCCAGACCCATGCCTGGCGTCAACCCTTGCTTGCACCTTGGGCTCGATCGTCTAAAAATGTACAGCGTCTCGAGCAGAGCTGCAAACCAGCAAGTTGCTGCTACCAACGCAAGCAACCCTTCCAAGTCAGCCCTAGCAAGAATGCCCAAGGTATGCAATGTACCGCATGCACGCTGACTCACGTATAGCATCCGAACCTGTGCCACCCAACACGGCTGAGACATTGCCTCCAGGATGAAGTTGCTGAAAAGGCAAGTGCTAGAGGACTGGACACTGAAGGAAACAAGCAGGCAATAATCGACCGGCTGGTCGCAGCATATGCAGAGGTAACAGCTTTGCCCTTACTGGCAATTCTGTCACACATCATTTGGTGCTATTATGGATGCTATACAGCCTAGATACCAGCCTCATTCTCCAACGTTTGTCAGCATGTCCAACGTCAATCTGCTATCAAGGCTGTATATGCCATATCACCCCGACCATAAACTCTCTGATTGGTACATAGCAGGAGCTGGCGCAGGCTGAGGCTGATAGCAACTCAGATGGCCCAGTAACATACGAAGACCTAATGGCACTCCCTAAGGCATGTCCACATCTTTTGCGTGCCCATGCAAGGGCACATTTCAGTATGCACCAAATTGAAACTGTGGTTGCACAGTCAACATGCTTAGCGCAAGCAGGACACTCAATTGAATGTCAGGTTTGTATGATAAGTTTCTGCTGCTTGGCGTCTGGTATTGCACAATTTGTTGTGACCATTTGCGTTTGAGGTGAGTGTCATCTTGTCAACATGTATCATCCCGACTGTTCTACAGATGCATGTGTTCAGCCACTGCTGTCATTCCTCTACATCACCCCTTGCACCCCTCTCACAGCGCCCTTGTGACTTGACATGACACTGGCATGCATGCACATCTCAAAATACAAATCAATCGTAGCTACAACATAACAAATAAACAGATAAAGGTATTCATAAAGAAACAAAATTGGCGTGTGTTACACATGCATGACAACATTTGTGGCTGCTCTGTATAGGTTGAGCTGCAGTCGCAGTGCGCTGCAGTGGGTCTGCCCAAATCAAAAAGGACCAAAGAGCAGCTGGCTAAAAGCCTTTTGGAGACCATGGCTTCAGGTAACTCTGCCTTTTCGTTTGATTAATTCCGCATTCTGTTGCTGTTTCTGCTGACCAGTAGCGGTTTGTGGACCATGTCCTTAGGCAGCATGGCCTGAGGTGATTCTACCTTTTTGTTTGGGGACTTCTGCCATCTATTGCCCTTCCTGATGGCTGAAAGCCTGTTGGGGACCATGGCTTCAGGCAATTGCGCGCGCG
>JAABUO010001818.1_pt1 | contig 26953 bp, 23 predicted proteins | sample 5559291 | NCBI WGS metagenome assembly JAABUO01 (sample SAMN10711878, study PRJNA513372) | rock metagenome | isolation source: Antarctica rocks | place: Antarctica: Victoria Land, Finger Mt sud
CTCATCGACCATCAAGTCGACCAGTAGCCTTCGATTTTTGTCGGTCCATGAAATGTTCTTTTTGCCAGAAAGTGCCATGTTTGTTGAATGTGTATTGCTTACAACACGCGTGCCGCGTACGCGTATATTACAGATTTAAAATTATCCCCTGGATGGTACGGTCAGAATTACCTGCCAAATGCGGTAGTGCATTTAAAATTTTATTTTACAAACTTTTGAATCTGACTACCCCTAATATTATTTTATTATTTAGTTTACCGGACGGGCACCCATAAAGCGGGCGGGGAAAAAGGACTCGTACAGTCCGCAGTCACAACCTGTCCGGGTCGCCTAAGGGTTTCGACGTAGCGAACCCATGGAACACTCTGTAATACTCGTACTGTTACCCAAAGCACATGAATAATGTGGCGAAAATTTGGAACCAAATCCATGGAAGGCTGCCTTTGTATTGAGGAGCTTAACACTGAGAATGAAACGGAATACGTGGATAGCGGCACTGGAATTCAAAAGCAGCCAGCATTTACCAAGTACAATCCCAATTGACGAGTACCTGTTCTAATTGATCACGGCAATAATGACTTTACAATCTGGGAATCGAAGGCAATCATGGGTTACCTTACTGAGAAGTATGACACCACGCACAGCATCTCTTTTCCTCGCGGCTGCAAGTAATGTGCGGAAACTTTGCAATGGCCTTTCTTCCAGGCAGGTGGACACGGAGTGATGTTTGGCTAAATAGCGTGGTTTAGGAGGTATCATGCGGAAAATTTGCTATCGGCCAATACTCGATACCAAACTGAGTACTTGGATGCCCGAAAGTGTCTTGAAGGACAAGGAGTGGCTTGTTGGCGGAAAGTGCACGACTGCCGACCTACCATTTGTTCTATGGAACGTGATGCTTGGATTTGTGTGGATTTGTGTTTGGCATGGAGGGTTATGCTTCTTTGGATCTTGCAAAAGAGTTTCCTCGCGTTAATGCATGGCACCAGCGCATGATTACACGACCAGCCATCAAAGCAACCTTGGAGGACCGCGAAAAGGTAATGCCAATTGCCAAAGAGGTAATTCCTAACAACCAATTCCATAGCTACAATTGATCATACATTCTTTTTTTATTCGCGTTCTGATTGAATATCGTAGATTAACCATGACCTGGGAGAGCAGCCCCAGCTGGCTTCGGGTTGAGGGCACAACCCTTTGGAAGAATTGTAGACACGAAACTTGTCACAGGTTCGACTGATCTTGGTACAAAATCAAGGTTTTCAAAATCAAGGTTTTAAGGACTGGCAAGCGGCCGGATATATGGATTCTGAGTGGGCGCGGGGAGCATCAAAGCGAGGAGGAAACCACTACTAGCCCCCGCTTTCTGCTACTTATGGCAAAGTTGACTCTGCATGGCCATGAATCCGGACCAAATCCATAGAAGACTGCCATGGTCTTGAAGGAGAACGGCCTGACTATGAGATGAAAATGTTAGATTTCAATAAGGGCGAACACAGACAGCCACCATACACGATCCCAATGGCTGTGCGCAAGGGTTAATTGATTACGGCAACAGTGACTTCACGATAAGAGAGTTCTGCGCGATCAATTGCTACCTAACCGAGAGGTATGACGCCAAGCACAGCATCTCGTTTCTTCACGGCTCCAAGGAGTATGCGGAGATGTAACAGTAACTTTTCTTCCATTCCAGTGGGCAGGGGGTAATTTCGGTCTAAATTCACGAGGCCCAACCACTCGAGGCTGCCTTCGGCTACCACTCGATACCATAATGAGGGTAGGCGAGTACTCAGGGTACTCGATGAAGTCTTGCAAGGTAAAGACTGGCTTGTCGGCGGAAACTGTACGATCGCTGATCTATCGTTTGTTTCCTGGAACAATAGTCTGGGCTTTCTATTTGGGTTTGAAGGATTCGACTCGCTGGACCTTGCAAAGAAGTTTCCTAACGCATGGGCGTGGCTTCAGCGTATGCTCTCACGACCCTGTAGAAGCAGCCTTGAAGGATTGCCAGAGATTGAAGTCCACGCCATAATTTCATGGTAGGCAATTGTAACAATAAAATGTTGAGGTTGTTCCCTGGTCGTGAAATTTTGAGGTTTTCTAAAATGAATTTCATTTTTCCTGAAAAACGCGTTCCGAAAATAACCTTTCCTGCACTCCTCGAACCTCCTTTCATTCCGAGGCCCCCCAATCCCCCCCATGGCAGCAATTAAGGGGTTGCTTCCGCGCAGCACACCCAACAGTCACTCCTCTTTCCACCATTCATCGCCAAGTAGACTGCAGAGAGCTGTTCGCGAGCCATGCAAGCCTCGACTGCTGCCCTTAAAGATCATTGCTCGATTGTACACAACAATACGCTCTTCACCTATGGACAGACCTTCAACTCTATCGACCTAGTTGCTGATGCCGTCTGGACCACTCGTGCCACCAACATCCCCGTCACTGATCCTTCCTGTCTGGTGATAAGTGACATTCTATGGATCGTGGGAGGCACTACCGACGCTAGTTACTCTGGGATCCAGACCTTTGATCTGCTTAGTAATGCGTGGTCAAACATGACCGTCAAGCAAACGCTGGTGTACAACATAACAGGCCATTCGACGGCGTTCGTGCCAAATTTACATGCTATTTTATTCTATGGAAGGCATCCAGCAAGTAGCCAGTCATTCCTCCTGGACATCACTGACAACTCTGTTACTGCGCTACCAACCGGCTCTCCACCACCACTGGACTCGCCAATTCTAGTTGCAAATGCATCGTCTGCTCTCCTCTTCTCACCTGACAAAATTTATTCATTCGAAGACAGAGCATGGAAGGCAACCGGAATTACGGCACAAAAGGCTTCACAGGGTACAATCATCAACGACACCGTCTACCTCTTTGACATGGACTCCTCGCCTACGGTTGTACGCGCCCTGGATCTTGCAAAGGGTACCTTCAATGACGAGTCACACAAACCTCACCCAAGTGTATCCCAATTCGGTGTTACTCCTTGGAACAATACCATACTTATGTCGGATGATGGCGATGGCTCTCTGTCTTATTTTGACACCTCCAACTCAAGCTGGTTGGACACGCAAGCCCTATTTCGAGCTGCAAAACCCTCTCATTCTTCCTCTGTCGTATTTTCCAGTACCTCAAGTCTTTCTTCATCATCATCATCGTCATCCACGCGCTCCTCCTCGATGTCACATACCTCCACCATGTCGACCACTTCACCGACTGCTACTTCTTTACCCTCAAAATCGTCAAATTCTTCTTCTCCCGACAGTGCGACCACTTCTAATAATACTAATCTAAAAATCATCCTCCCTTCTGTCCTAGGCTCTCTGGCGGTTTTAATAGGCCTTTGTATCATCCTTCTCGTATGCCTTCGGAAGCGTCGAAGACGTCGCCAGCAGCCGCGCCTTGTTATCAAGCGTGCTGACTCGATGAACTCGAAATCGAATTTTTTCGTTCGTGAAGCAGGCTCAAAGCCAGGTGAAGAGCTCAAGACGATGGATGGGAACAGAAACTCTGGATGGAGCCGATACTGGAGCGTCGAGGGGTCTACACACTATCCGGACATGTCCTCGCCCGATGAGAAACCGAACGGGCTATCCTGGATCGCTATCCCGGGCCGAGATGGAACCTCGCCTGACAGACCGCCCACAAAGGGGACGAGGGGATACTCTGCCTGTGTCGAGCCCTACACAGATGGTGAGGGGGACGAGGCGAAACGGATATGGAAGGCCATCGACAGCAATTACACCACGCCAGGGCCAATCGGGCGAGAAGGTGAGCGGTCGTGGATGGCGATGTAGTGTTGACTGAGTTGTGTACGTTGTAAATGTAAGGATCACGAATCGCCCCCTCGAGCGTGTGACGTCGTACTGAACCTATTCGGAAAGTACCCCGCAATATAATGATGGAGGTGAGAAACATTCGGCGGCATCTGCTGTTTGAAGTGTCGACAGAGGTGGCAAACAGGGTCGGCGGTATCTACTCTGTCATCAAGAGCAAGGCCCCGGTCACCACTGCTGAGTATGGGGATCGGTACTGTCTGATTGGACCCTTGAACTACAAGACAGCGCCAATCGAGGTAGAAGAGATGACGCAGCTGAGCCCTACACTGCAGACGACCCTAGAGCAGATGGGAAAGCATGGGATCCGGTACTTGTATGGAAGATGGTTGATTGAGGGTGCCCCGCGGGTGCTCCTGTTCGACACAGGATCAGCATACAGCCACCTCGATGAATGGAAAGCGGACTTGTGGAATGTTGCTGGCATTCCATCTCCACCAAGTGATGGCGAGACTTCAGAAGCGATCGTATTTGGATACTTGGTTGCATGGTTTCTGGGAGAATTGACCTGTCACGAAACAGAGCGAGCCATTGTCGCCCATTTCCACGAATGGTTGGCTGGAGTAGCACTGCCGCTTTGCAGAAACCGAAAGATTGATGTGACTACGATCTTCACCACCCATGCAACCCTGCTCGGACGATATCTGTGCGCGGGCAGCGTCGACTTCTACAACAACCTCCAGCATTTTGATGTGGATCATGAGGCGGGGAAAAGAGGAATCTATCATCGCTACTGTATCGAAAGAGCTGCTGCCCATTCCGCAGATGTATTCACGACCGTCTCGCATATCACAGCCTACGAGAGCGAGCATCTGCTGAAGAGAAAACCAGACGGAGTCCTTCCAAACGGTCTAAACGTGGTCAAATTCTCAGCCATGCACGAATTTCAGAATCTGCATGCCATGAACAAAAATAAGATCAATGAGTTTGTGCGAGGCCACTTCTACGGACACTATGACTTTGATCTAGACAACACTCTCTACTTCTTTACCGCTGGTCGCTACGAATACAGAAACAAAGGTGTGGATATGTTTATTGAGTCACTTGCTCGGCTCAACTACCAAATGAAGGCTTCAGGCACCAAAACTACCGTGGTAGCGTTCATCATACTCCCGGCAGCTACGCACAGTTACACTGTAGAGGCAAGGACAGGCAGTAATAAAGGCTCTCGACGACACTGTGGCTGATGTGGCCAAAAATGTTCAGAAACGGATTTTTGAACACGCGGCGCGGTATACTGGCGAGGCAGGCAGCGAACTTCCCGATGCAACACAGTTATTGAGCGGCCAAGATAAGATCCTCCTCAAGCGGAGGGTGTTTGCATTAAAGCGCACTGGCCTGCCACCAATCACCACCCACAACATGGCAGACGATTCGAACGACCCCGTCCTCAACCAAATTCGACGGGTGCAACTATTTAACGCCTCATCTGACCGAGTCAAAATTGTCTTCCACCCAGAGTTTCTGAATTCCAATAACCCCATCCTCGGGCTTGATTATGAAGATTTTGTGAGAGGATGTCATCTGGGGGTATTTGCTTCCTACTACGAGCCTTGGGGCTATACGCCTGCAGAATGTACCGTCATGGGTGTGCCATCAATCACCACAAATCTGTCAGGGTTTGGCAACTACTGTGAGGAACTCATTGAGAACAGTAGCGACTACGGTATCTACATTGTCGATCGGCGCCTCAAAAGTATTGACGAATCGGTGGATCAACTGACGTCCTACATGTTCGACTTTACGCAAAAGACCCGACGAGCACGTATAAATCAGCGCAACCGGGTGGAACGTCTGTCTGATTTACTGGACTGGAAGCGAATGGGACTCGAATACATAAAAGCAAGACAGCTGGCACTTCGAAGGGCCTACCCCGACTCATTCGACACGGATGAGTTTCCAAATTTCGATGTGGCCGAGACAAAGATCTCGAGACCACTCTCGGTCCCTGGATCTCCAAAGGACCCATCGGGCATGATGACGCCTGGAGATTTCGGGACGCTGCAGGAGGGGCGTCAGGGGCTGAGCACAGAAGACTACGTGAGATTTCGACTTCCCGAGGAAGAAGATCCCAACGAGTATCCCTTTCCGCTCACGCTCAGGCACTCAACGCACAAAGGCGCTTCCAACTCGCTGGATCTTGAGGAAGTAGATAAAAAGGTGGAAGCGATTAGCATCAATGGCCGGAAGCTCGCGATAGTGCGAATATAATTTATGAATGTGCTTATTTTCCGTAGGCGCGTTGCTGGCCTGATTGCTGGCAAATCGACCCACAATGACGACTCCTCATCGCGAAACGCAGCGCAACCTGGCGTTTGCGATCGTGGACTTCCTGCAGACTTCGTGCAAGGATGGAAGTGTTGCTGAGGACGAGAAGGAATCAATAGACGTTGCAGTGCAGTGCATTGCTGGTGCATTCGGTGTGAACCCTGAAGATACTGCGGCTCGCAAGGCCATCCTCGGCGGCCAGAACTTACTCTCGATATACTCTGTTTTCGAGAGAACGAAGAAGAAGAACAGGATGGGCGAGCAGAGTACGGATCAGGCGAGTCCATCGACGGCTAGCAAGAAGGAAGTTGACCTTGCAAAGGCTGACGAATTCAAGGCTGCGGGGAATGCTGCCATGAGCAAAAACGACTTTACTGCTGCCATCGAGCAGTACTCCAAAGCACTCTCTATTGCTCCAAATACACCCGTCTACCTCTCAAACCGTGCCGCGGCGTATTCGCAGAGCGGCGACCATTCGTTGGCGGCCGCAGACGCAGAGGCGGCCATCAACGCAGACGCAAAATTTGCGAAAGCTTACTCTCGGCTAGGTCTGGCGCGGCTGGGTTTGGGAGATGCCAAAGCAGCCATGGATGCTTACAAAAGCGGCATCGAAGCTGAAGGCGGAAATGATTCGGCGAGTCCGGCAATGAAGCGTGGCTATGAGACCGCCAAGCGTAAAGTGGATAGCGAGGGAGGTAGCAATGAGAGATCGGCTACCCCGACAGGCCGTGGAGGCGGCGGACCGGACTTGGCCTCCCTTGCTGGCATGTTTGGCGGAGGTGGCGCAGGGGGCGGTAGTGGCGGCGGGGGAGGAGGTGGAATGCCAGACCTGGCGTCCATCATGAACAACCCTGCAATTGCAAACATGGCGCAGTCTTTCATGAACTCAGATGCCGGCCGCAACCTTATGAGTAATCCGCGTGTTGCGGAAATGGCAAGTCAGTTTTCTGGAGGTGGGGGAGGGATGCCAGACATGTCGCAAATCTCGCAAATGATGCAGGATCCAGCGATACGTAATATTGCCTCCCAGTTCATGGGGGGCAACCGCAATCCAAACCAAGATGGTCAAGGAGGCCAGGAAGATAGTTAGAATTCTTTCTAGGTCCTATGTACACTAAATCACTTTCTCCATCCACTCATTCCTTTAGGAAATTGGAGAGCGTCTCATGCGAAAGTGCACCCGTAGACACTTGGGTGAGCTTCTTCTTGCCCTGGCGTTGTTTCTCCAGCAACTTCATTCGCCGCGTGATGTCACCCCCATAGAGTTTCGCAGTGACATCCTTTCGTCGTGCAGACAGAGTTTCACGTGCAACTACCTTAGACCCAATAGCTGCTTGAATGGCAATAACATATAGTTGTTGTGGAATCATCTCTTTTAATCGTTTCGTCCATTCTCGGCCCCATCTTACCGCCTGAGAATGGTGAACAATCGCAGAGAGGGCGTCAATCGGGACGTGATTGACTAGCAGCTTTAACTTGACCACATCTGCGTGCGCCCAGCCTGCTTCTTCATAATCAAGAGTTGCGTAGCCCTGCGTAAGACTTTTGAGTTTATCAAAGAACCCATCGACAAGCTGAGCTAGAGGAATGCGATAAATAATTTTAACTTGCTCGTGGCTATGCGCCGAGTAGGTGATGTCCAATTGGTTGCCGCGATACGTTTCGCACAAGTCAATAACGCGGCCAAGCTGAGACGAGGGAAATACCATTGTTGCATCAACCACAGGCTCGAGTATTTCGTCTTGCGTTGCATCCGGAAATTCATCAGCTTTGGAAACAATCGTCTCGCCAACAGAAGACAAAATCTTGTAAGGAACAGTAGGACGGGTAATGATGACGCGACCTCCATGTTCTTGTCGCAATCGATCTTGGAAGACGCTGGCGTGCAAAGTCCCACGAAACCCAATTCGCCAGCCTTGACCTAATGCAGACGATGCCTCTTTACTAACAGTGATGGAGCGATCATTCAGTGCAAGCCGACCGATGGATTCATCCAGCCTTGAAAACTCTGATGATTCAAGTGGAAAGGCTCCGACAAAGACCATCGGTTTAGCGGTTACCAGAACAGGAGCATCCACATAGGCTCGATGATCAGGATGAGTGAAGATGTCGCCCGCAATGGCTTCGCGAACACTCTTCATTCGAGGTATGCAATACCCAACCTGTCCTGCGGACAGATTGACGGTCGGGATCTGATCAGGGTGCATGATTCCAACTTGCGCGACACTATACAACTTTTGGGAGAATGTGGAGAAAATCTTTTGGCCTGGCTCAAGAACGCCGTCGAGTACACGGATGAGCAAGATGACGCCGGCAAATGCATCAAACCACGAGTCCACAAGATGAAATCTTAGCGGCTTCTGTGTGGACCCTTTGGGAGGAGGAATATTGTCGACAACCCACGGCAAGATGGCATCGATACCGATTCCTGTTTTCGCGGAAAGAAGGAGAGGCTTATGCATGAGTCCGAGTTCTTCGACCTGGGCGGTTGTGCGAGCCACATCCGCAGAAACAAGGTCGATTTTATTGATGAGTGGTAGGACTACCAGGCCAGCCCCAACTGCAGTCCGAAGATTGGCAAGCGTCTGGGCCTGCACGCCTTGGGAAGCGTCGACCAGCAACAATGCACCATCACAGCTCGCCATGTTCTGAGCTACCTCCGCGGCAAAGTCAACATGACCAGGTGTGTCGACGAGGTGCAGAAGGTAGTCCTTGCTTTTGTAGTGGAATAGCATACTGCACGTTTGTGCCTTCACTGTGATGCCACGCTCTCGCTCCACAGCAAGCCGGTCCAGGAATTGCTTACCCTTGGGGATGACCCCCGTTTTTTCCAGCAGACGATCTGACACTGGGGTTAGCCTCTCACTTATGTGCACCACGCACACGTAGACTTGCCATGATCAATGTGAGCTATAATGCAAAAGTTCCGCATCCGATCCATGGCCACGGAGGTAACTCTCTCCGCAATCTTGTCTCCATTTTTGCTTGCGCTTGCATTCGTCTGGTAGGAGCGTACAACTCCCCTGATGTACGTTATTCGGCGTACGAGGGTACATCGCATGCAGTGCTCAACGCAGACTAGCTAAAATCGTCACTTATCGTGTCCCACTCAGGGTTGAATGCGCTAAGCAAAGCAATACTCAATGTCAATATTACGCTACAGTCATCAATTACTTTACTAGCAACTTGTTAAAAGGAAAAGCTTGCTGGAAGGGCGTCAATGGACAATCCAGCCAATAGTGTCCATCACTGGCCTGCTGAAGGCGAACCCCCAAGTCAGACTCACACGAGAAACCCCGATTCGTGTAGGGCATAGTACGGTCCATAAAACAGGATAGACAATTATGTACGGTCGCGGGCGTTTGAGTCAACGATAGTGCTCCTATGGTCTTGTCACCGCATTAAAGGACATGTTCATGGGGACAGCCGGTAAAATCCTTATCCTGTGATGAACAAAGCACTGCATAATTCGTTTTGGTGTAGAGGATTCTCTGTGCCGTGTAAATTGCCGGGCCAAAGATCAGCCGACGGACTCCCCGATCGGATAGTTTCCTTTGGATGAACTTGACTACATAAATTGACCCTTAAAGCCATCTCAATAATCACCTCCACTTTCACTCACATACGTCATCTCGATACACCATGAGCACGATTACGGGAAAGAGAGTTGGCACCGTAGGCTTTGGCCTCATGTCCTTCACGTGGCGTCCCAAGCAGACTCCAGATGCTCAGGCTTTCGCAGTACTCTCTCGGGCCCTTGAGTCAGGAGCCACGCTTCTGTCTTCTGCAGAGTTCTACGGACCTCCGGATAATCCGACTGCAAATCTCAAGCTTCTTAATCGATTCTTCAAAGAGCAGCCAGGTGCTTCCAAGAAGGCGGTACTGGCCATCAAGGGCGGAATAAAGATTATTGATGGAAAGATTTCACATGAGATGGATCTTTCCCCTGCTGGTCTCCGCACCAGCGTTGAAAACATGCTGCGGGAAACTGGCCTCGACGCGATTGACATCTATTTACCGGGAAGGTTTCCGCCAGGCACTGACGTTGAAAGCGTAGTGGGCGCCTTAGACAAATTACGCAAGGAGGGGTTGATTCATGGGATTGGATTGTCTGAGGTAGGTGCTGCAACGATCCACAAAGCTGTGAAAGTAGCCAAAATTGATTTAGTCGAGATTGAGATGTCGCTCTTTACCACCGATGCATTGTCCAACGGCATTGTGGATGCTTGTGCGCAGCATGGAATACCCATCGCGGCCTATTCGCCCATGTCACGAGGTCTACTCTCTGGCAGCATTCGTTCTCGGAAAGATTTTGATGAGGGCGACTTCCGACTCGGCTACCCCAGATTCAGTGAGGAGAACTTTCCCAAGAACCTCGAGCTAGTTGAACGGGTGAGGAAGCTGGGAGAGAAGAAAGGAGTCTCGGTTGCACAAATTGCGATTGCCTGGGTCGCTCACCAGAAAGGTACAGTGATTCCCATTCCTGGCACCACGAATGTCGATCGGTTGAATGACAATCTTGGGGCTATGAAGGTTCGATTGTCGCAGCAGGATCTTGCAGAGATTGATGAGCTGTTGAAGAAAATCGATGTGGGCGGTGATCGTTATCCAGCAGCTCATTCAGCTGTGCTTGATGGATGATTTCACATGAAGTATTCCTGTAGCAATCCTAACGTAAACATTTCGAGCTGCAGACACCAATTGGGAAATAGTTCGGCGAGGCGTCGCGGCCTCGCCCACCTTGCCCGAGAGGTCTTTACCGTCCACGTCCTGCCTCCAAAGACTGATCAGTATGAAAAGACAAAGTACAGGCCTGGTCTTAATTGAGCCTGCCGTGTGGTGATGTAGGTATCCAATTGGCAATATCAATGGTACGTGGATTGGGCCCTGTTTGGGCCATCGGATGAACTACGGATGAACTACGGATGAACTGCGGAACTCCGACTACTTCGCATTGGCGCATGCATAAATAGATCCCGACAGCCCCGTCCATCATCTTATTTTCATCCTCCACAATACATCTTGATCAAGTAATGGCTACGATTACAGGCAAGCAAGTCGGACCTGAAGGCTTCGGCCTCATGTCCCTCACAACCCGACCCACGCAAACTCCAGACGCCCAGGCTTTTGCGGTTCTTACCCAGGCACTCGAGTCAGGAGCTACACTATGGTCGTCCGCAGAGTTCTACGGAACCCCGGACAATTCATATGCGAACCTCAAGCTTCTAAAGCGATTTCTCGAGGAACAACCGGAGGCAGCTAAGAAGGCCGTTTTCGCCATCAAAGGCGGTCTCAAATTTGTCAACGGAAGGCACAACTATCAGTTTGATCTCTCCCCTGCCAACCTCCGCTCAAGCATTGAAAATATACTGCAAGAGACTGGCCTTGACGCTATTGACGTCTTTCTACCCGCGAGACTTCCACCTGGCACTGATGTCGAGAGTGTGGTGGGTGCACTAGACAAATTACGCAAGGAGGGATTGATTTGCGGGATTGGGCTGTCGGAGGTAAGTGCTGCAACGATTCACAAGGCAGCAAAAGTAGCCAAAATCGATCTAGCCGAGATTGAGCTCTCCCTCTTCACCACTGATGCATTGTCCAACGGCATTGTGGATGCTTGTGCGGAGCATGGAATACCTATAGCTGCCTACTCACCCTTGGCGCGCGGCTTTCTCGCTGGCAGCATTCGCTCTCGGGAGGATTTCGACCCAAAGGACTTGAGACTTACATTTCCCAGATTCAGCGAGGAAAACTTCCCTAAAAACATTCAGCTGATGGACCAGGTGAAGAAGATCGCAGAGAAGAAGGGCGTGACTATTGCTCAAATTGCCATTGCGTGGGTCGCTCATCAGAAGGGTACAGTGATTCCAATTCCTGGCACCACGAGTGTCGAGCGTTTGAATGATAATCTCGGGGCAACGAAGGTTCGACTGTCGCAGCAGGAACTTGCAGAGATCGATGAGCTATTGAAGAATATCACTGTGGGCGGTGATCGCTATCCAGCGATCCACGCAGCCACGCTCAATGGATGATTTTAGATTAAGTATGCCATGTATGCTATATTGCTATGCCTTCAATCATGTCAGCATATGTGACTGCATTGGAATGGTCAGGGCTTGCATGTCTCCCACTTTTATTCGCGCACGCTTTCCTCGAAATTCATACTCCACAACGAGGTGCTTCTTCACAAGCGGAGCAGGGTCGTAGAATCCAACGAGCCTGGATTTGGAGAAACCCGCCGGGATCACCAGCTGGCTTTTGTTCACGAGGGCCATGAGAGCAAATGTCAGGTCTGCATTTTCTGCGTGGGAGCCATACCTTGCGGACAAGATACAAAGGCCACCCTCCTTGCGTGCCAACTCTTGCTGAGCAGTGAGAGTATTTTGCACGCCTTCCATAGCCCTTGATGCTTCTTCGCGCCTTAATTCCATCGCCTGCTGCAGGTCCCTCCGCCTCTCCACGACTCTCGTCCGTCGTCGCCGTTCAAGATGTGGAGCAACAATGTACCGGTCCGTGATTCCAAAAAGTAAAAGAGGCGCAACGATCATTATTCCCAGTACTTGAGCATCAGGGTGTTCTTGACAGACGAGTGGGAACGAGACCTTCTGACCCAACCGACTCCAGGACAAAGTGAATCGAATACCACCAACTCCAAAACCCCAGGCCAAACCAAAACGCGCCAAACCGAACCGCTTCGACACGCCGACTCCAAAGTCGATGATTCCCAATCCAACTGTTGCTGCAGCGCGAAAGACAAATTGGCCTACCTTTTGCTTGATGCTTCCTTTGATATATATGATACCGGTCTCTAGAGTCCATTGGTCGCTACGCAAGCCAACTGAGATTCCGTCTTCGGCGATCCTCACATAATACGCAGCCCATGCTGTGAGCCTTGTCCCGAGTACAAGCATAGGCCGCCCAGACGCAAGTTGTGCTTGTGCAAAGGAGCCCGACTTTTCGTGAACGAGATCGGTGGAACCAAACCATTCCCGACTAAGAGGAGAAACACGGAAGCTGAAACTGGCTGCTGGGGAATAGGTGTGTCTGAGCTCTAAGGAGACGGCCGACTGTTCGGCGTGGTTTGCTGGGGTAGCAGCCGTCCTGGCAGAGAGTGCAGCCCCGACCTGTATGGTAGTCGGTGCTGGCATAGTAGAAGGAAGGCCAAGATTGACGGGGATGTGAAAGGAATGGGCCGCATACAGGGACCGTAACATGATCCAAGGTGTGGGAGAACCCAGACGTGCGAACACTAAATTGATTTTCAGAGTGCCGCGCGAATCAACAAGCGCTTCCAATGAGTTTTGACTCTCCCTTTTGATCTTCTCCTCCCACTCTTTATCGAGACTCTTGCCTGCATGTACAGTGACTTTTTGCAGACCACTTTCGCCATACATGTCATACATTTTGCGGGACTCTGGTGAGCTGAGAACTTCATAGGCCCTTTGTATACGCGGGAAGATGGTTGAGGATTCGCTGGCCTTGTCTGGATGAAAGCGTAGGGATAAGCGATGAAAGGACCCCCGAATCTGGGCAGGATTAGCGTCTCGCGGGATATTCAAGACGGCGTAGAAGTCTGTCTCCTCTTGCGCAGTCTCGCTCTCCTCTTCATCCTCTTCATCCGCCTCGCCACCATTTACGTCTGCCCATTTCCCATCTCCATGTGCGTTCATTCCACCCCCCAATTATTAGACACGGTTTCCCCTTCATGACCACCATCACACAGGTTGCTCGCCACACCAAACTCGTCCCGCCTACGCCGCCGCCCTTCCAGGCGCACCAGAAGGAAACTGTGCGCCTCTATCCGCTGAGCAACTACACCTTTGGGACGAAGGAAGCGCAGCCAGAGGAGGACCCCTCTGTGTCTGCCCGCCTGCAACGCCTACAGGACCACTACACTCAGTATGGCATGCGGCGCACCTGCGAAGCGATTCTTGTATGCCACGAACACGGCCACCCTCACATTCTCATGCTACAAATCGCAAATGCCTTCTTCAAGCTGCCGGGTGACTACTTGCGCCCAGAAGAGGCAGACGAGGAGGCAGGCTTCTCTGCTCGCTTAAACGAACGGCTGGCACCCGTCGGCAACCAATTCGAGCCCAACCCTGAAAACACAAGCTGGCACATCCGCGACTGTCTGGCCCAGTGGTGGAGACCTAACTTTGAGACCTTCATGTACCCCTTCGTCCCTCCCCACGTCACCCGGCCCAAGGAGTGCAAGAAACTTTACCTCATCGGCCTGCCGCGACGCAAAGTTCTGGCGGTGCCCAAGAATATGAAGCTGCTGGCGGTGCCACTGTTTGAGCTCTACGACAACTCGGCGCGGTATGGGCCGCAACTGAGTGCTATCCCTCACTATCTCTCTCGCTACAACTTTGAGTGTGTGGATGAAGAGGAGAATGTGATTGCCTCTACCCCTCTGCACTCCTAAGTCAAAAAGAGGAGAATGTGATTGCCTCTACCCCTCTGCACTCCTAAGTCAAAAACAAAAAGTTTCATGCTTTATCCATACATTTGGGACTGGATTCTTACACCGAAATGTTAGTCTGGAAGACTGGATCAGTATACTTTTGTAAAACAATGTAGAGATACCCTAGAGGCTAAATTTCAGCCGCAAAACATCTCCATCTCAATTACAAGCCGTTAACGAAGTGCTTGAGCTTTTTACCACGACCAATTTTCCTTCCCAATTCGACCGGCCGAGCAATTTATTCACGACTCATTGTGGTGCGGCTGCCATCTCCTCAGCCCACGGTTGCGTGGTGGCGGGTAAAATTGCCGAAAGCAGACATTTAGCCATTCGTACCGGAAATGACGCTCCACCCACGTAGCGAGATGAGAGCTGTTGCACACCACTTCTTTTTTACCCCTGGCCTCTTACAATGAATGAGTATGTGTGAAACTGAGTGATGTCGCTGAATCGACTTTTGCTGATTGCTCCTTTTGCCGCCACACTCCTTCTATACCTCGCCGTCAGATCCTCCGGGGAGTCGCTACCAGCCTTCCCTCGACTATCCACCTCCGACACTTCTGTTGATGAAATCATCAAGAACCGCACACTTGGATTTCGCAAGATTTTGGGATTGAACTTACCCGAGAGATTGGACAAACATGATACTCTTTCTCTCCTTGGAAGGCTGACCGGCGTCGACATTAGCCTGTTACCAGGAGTGCGCTCCTCAACAGAAAGGGGAATGCCGCGACCGTACAATGGCGCCGCAGAGAAACATATTGGGGCTATTCGATCTCACATGAATGCGTATCAAAAAATGCTTGACGAGGATTGGAAGAGTGCGCTAATTCTCGAAGACGATACAGATTGGGATATCAATTTTGTGGATTCTTTGCGGCTCTTTCGCCAGGGCCTTGTGCATTTTATTGCACAAAACAGCACAATTGTGCCAACACCCAACGACCCTTGGTGCTCAGAGGCTTGGGATGTTCTTTTCCTTGGTTGGTGTCTAGAGGGGACTCCGAATGATGCATATGTCTACGAAGACCCATACACCCCGTTTGTAGATCGTTGCCTCGAAGCCACTCTACAAATATTTGAGTATGCCAATCTGTCGCTCCCGACACCCGACAGTCCATCTGGCCATCGGATCATTCAAAAATCAAGAAGTCCAGTATGCAGCTGGTCATATGCTATTTCGCAACGTGGTGCGGCCAAGGTTCTCTACAGTACCACTCGGCAAGTCAGTGATCCTTTAGATATTACGCTCGCAAATATGGTAGAGAAAAATCGTCTCCGAGCGTATACAGTGGTACCGCCTCTGACTGGGGTCTTTTCACGCCGTCACAAAGGTGATGAGGGTTACACCGACAGTGATATTGAAGCTCCTCGACGCAGATTCGATGAGGGTAACGATGAGTTCTGGTCCCGGCCTGCCAATATGAGAACCGGCGTGCTCGAGAGTATGCATCGACTACTGTGGCCTGAAATCGAAGAGCAGGAGGGAGGGTACCCTGGCTAGCTAAGCTTTGGCAGCAAAGATTGATGGAAAATATTCTGAAGCTCAAGAAATAATCTACACGGTATATGATGCTGCATTGGGCTGAGTTGTCTTCCTCTCCCATAGCAGTGAGTGCACCATGCCCCTGAAGAATTTTTGAAGGTCAAAATGAACGAAGAGCGCATTTTTCCGATGCATAGGATGTGAAGTACTCGTCAGTGTCATCCTGCCGGAAACGAAATAGAGGGGGTTAGAAGAGATCGCTGTTGCTTTTGCAGATGATTTCAGATATGTATCAATATTCTTAGAGAGATAGATTAAAGTGCCTTGCGACACTACTCAAATGAAAGGAGTAAATTTTTAAGAACTCCAATATTTGCTCCATCCTGTACAAGCCAAGGCACCGTATTGCGGTACTACTGCCAGAAATGATATGCCGCGCGCTCGTCAATAAGTGCTGTTCGTCAGATTTGATCATAATATCCCATTTCGGGAGTTTTACACTTCGGCAGTCCCACGTGTCTTTATTCTCGCAACACTGGGCTGCGGAATTCGGCCGTCGAATGCCGCACCCGTGCCCCGCATCGGCAATTCCGCACGTATCCATTTCCCGCCCGCACCCTTTGCTAGTCACGATAATCAGGACAGGGACGGTTCTTGGATGGAGGAAATGCATGGCGAATAAGGCCATAATTGATATACCAAGGCTGGCACAGAGCGGCGGCGTCTTCCAATTGCCTGCACGACTTGTCGCCTCAAAAAGACCAAATGCAGTGGTATTCAGCCAGTCTGCAGCTACTGTCGGGAGCATCAAGTCGAATGAGTTTACGTCACATCTACGACGCGGCGCACAAAGAGACGGTCTGAACTAGCTCCTAAGCTCTCTGCACTTGTCCCCTCGAGTAGCGGATTCTCGGACGTTTTGTCCCCGGATTTGGTACAGGGCTTAATCAAGGTCTACTTCTCGCACGTCAATTCTCAGTCATTAATCATATTCCACCAAGAGACATTTATGCAATCCGTACGTCAGGCTGTCGGTCCGAACCCCGGTCTGATTCTCAACATGCTTGCCCTTGCAGCCAGGTTCTCTGGCACCAGCTCTGATGGCGAAGTTTATGGCAAGTTAGCATGCAAGTCATGGCTCAACTCGAGTCGCCACATATAGAACTGGTGATCGCTTGTCTGCTCTTGTCTGTGCATGCGTTCGCACTCCGAAAGGTGAACGAGGCGACTATGTTCTTGTCGGTGGGTGTTCGCATGGTCTATGAGTTGGATCTCCACAAGGAATGCAAAATAGAAGACAGAGACTATGTGCATGACGAAATGTGCAGGACAGCTTTTTGGAGGCTATTTATCGTGGATAGACTCTCCGCGACAAAACTCTGCTGATTCGCGAATGCGACTGCATATATAGATATCCTCTCCCTGTTGAATTAATTGTTGAGATTAGAGCAAGTCATTTTCCTCTTTTTTTTTAATTTATTTAAAAAAACAAACAATTTGGGGCATGTGAGTTAGGGTTGCGACTGCGGGTTGAATAACGACCAACGACGACCAACACAGGAATAGTACAGCATGTCGCGACCACAGGTGGATGTGTATTCGATTTCCGGAGATGCGAAAAAAGCGACAACTACAGTCGCGTTGCCAAACATCTTCAAGGCGCCAATTCGACCCGACATCGTGCAATCCGTGCACACTTCGATGAACAAGAACAAGCGCCAAGCATACGCTGTGTCTGCCAAAGCCGGCCATCAGACTTCGGCAACATCGTGGGGCACAGGCAGGGCTGTTGCCCGAATTCCTAGGGTGAGTGGAAGTGGAACCCACCGAGCTGGTCAGGCTGCCTTTGGAAACATGTGTCGTGGCGGACGAATGTTTGCGCCCACAAAGACCTGGCGAAGATGGCACGTCAAGATAAATACAAACGAAAGACGATATGCGGCAGCTTCAGCAGTCGCAGCCTCTGGTGTTCCCTCTCTTGTGTTGGCTCGCGGACATCAAATTGAGCAGATCCCACAGGTCCCATTGGTCGTCGAGGATGGATTTGAGTCCATCAGCAAGACAAAGGAGGCAGTCATTGCGTTGAAGGCGTTGGGAGCAGGATCCGATCTATTGAAGGTCATTAAGAGTCGAAAGATAAGGGCTGGGAAAGGGAAAATGCGTAATCGCAGACACCGACAGAGAAAAGGACCCTTGGTGGTCTTTGCCGAGGACAAGGGCATCACGCGAGCCCTCTCCAATATTCCAGGTGTTGAAACGTGTTCGGTGAGCTCACTCAACCTGCTCCAGCTCGCTCCTGGTGGACACATGGGTCGTTTTGTAATCTGGACCCAAGGCGCCTTTGCAAAGCTGGACACTCTGTGGAGCTCGGAGATGAAGCGCGACTACACTCTCCCCAACGGAATTGTGTCCAATGCTGACATTGCGCGAATCATCAACTCTTCAGAGGTACAGCGTAAGCTGCGACCGGCCAATGCCAAGCGAACCAAGCGCCCAATGACGCAAAAGAAGAACCCGCTGAAGAATCGGCAGGTCATGCTGCGGCTCAATCCCTACGCGCTAGCCTTCCACAAGGAGGGCCTCGGCAGCCAAAAGGTGCAGAAGGATGCGCGCACAAAGAAGGACAAATTTGTCAAGATTCTACATCAGGATTAGAATATATCCTACTTTGTAAAACTGTGCGCTCTCTGTGACCTATTCGTCTCTTCATGGACGAAGAGACACCGCTCGTGGACCATGACAGGGAGTACCACCCAGTCTCACCGGAAAAGGTGTCCCTGGTAGCACACAAACTGCGCTACCTGGTCGAGCAGACCATCCCATGCGCGCTCAAGACCTCGCACGTAACGCGACCACACTCGCACATCCTCACCAAAGAGGTCGTCAAGCTTGCTGAAGCAGCCGGCGGCGAACATCGGGCCTGCGTGGTCTTCTGCCTACTCGTATGCTCCCAGTACTTCAAGAAGCTCTCCTTTTCCGACCTCTCGGATGCGGATATGAATGTGCTGCGGGCCAAGGCCTGTGAAGTCCTCACAAAGCTCCTTATTGAAAAGGAAACCGATGAAGACTTCCTCTTCAATCACGTCCTCCTTCAGAAATACTCCTTCCTCAAGCATGGAGAGCGGACGGATGAGGTAACGGCTATGGAGATGGCCGTGGATTTGCATGCGTGCTTCTGTATCAGCTCTAGCGGCTACCAAAGGTGCATCTCATATATATGGAATGGCTTCCTGGTGCAGGACTACGTATCCACGCCAGAAGGAGACACTGCCACCAACTACATTTCCTATGACGAGGTTGCGAATACAAATTTTTGGCGACATTTCAATGCAGAGCGTGTGAAGGTCCCAAAGTACCAGCATGCACTCACTCTCATCATCTCTTTCATCTTCCTAGGACTCTACACTGGGGCCGTAAACACTGCCAATCCGGAAGGAGATGTGGACGTGGCAGAGGCTTTGCTTTACTTCTTCACGGCCGGATTCATTTGCGATGAATTGGTCAAGATTTACAAAGTGGGCTTCCTTCGTTATGTTGCTTTTTGGAATTTCTTCAACATGATCTTGTACTCGCTATTGACCTCTTCCTTCATAACTCGTTGCATTGCCCTCTCAAAGAAGATTGGCAGTAGTGATCGAGTGGAGTTCGACGTGCTTTCCTACCGCTTGCTTGCCTTTGCAGCACCTCTCATGTGGACGCGCATGCTCCTTTATTTGGATCTTGCATTCAGGTTCTTTGGGACAATGCTTGTCGTCCTCAAAGAAATGATGAAGGAGAGTTCCATTTTCTTCGCACTGCTGATGGTCATGGGACTCGGCTTTCTCCAAGCCTTTCTTGGTCTTGCATCCGCAGACGGGTCTGTGGGGATTACTGGGAAGTCGTTGAAGACAATGCTGGAGGCTCTTCTACAGAGTCCAGCCTTTGGCACATTTGACGATCTTGCTCCACCCTTTGGAATGATCCTCTACTACGCATTTGCATTCGTGACAACCGTCATCCTGCTCAACATACTCGTTGCCCTCTACTCCTCTGCCTACGACAGCATCACCAGCAATGCGGTGGAGGAGTACCTTGCGCTGGCCGCACACAAAATCCTCAACTTTATACGCGCGCCGGACGAACACGTTTTTATCGCGCCCCTCAACCTTATTGAGATCTTTCTCCTTATTCTTCCCTTTGAGTGGTGGCTCTTTACCTCCATGTACCAGCGGTTGTCGCGAGGGGTGATGACGCTGGTCTACTCGCCATGGCTCCTTCTCATTGCATTCTACGAATCACGGATTGTGGCTCCACGTGTGAGAGAACATCGCAAGCATGGTAATTCAGACGATGCACTAGTGAGTGATTGGGGCGGCACAGACGTGCCTATGGCAGATTGGGAAGAGCAGGTCAAGCGAGGTGTGCCGGATGTGGAACATGACGATTTTGAGCATCTCCAGAAGACATTGGAGAATATTCAAAAGGAGCTTGCGGACGCCAAATCACTGCTCACAAGTAAATAGTCAAATGTTCGTATCTCAATTCATGCATGCTCTTCCATTCGACAAGTCACAGTATCCGAAAGTGTACCATGCGAACGTGATATTAGCAGCTGTGTTCCAATTCAAATCCTAAATTTGACACCTTAAAAGTTAATGGATCTGCTAGTGGGTGTCGCTAGAGTCCATACGACTCTAGCTTCAAAGCAGAAAGTTCCGTCATGCTGAGATTAATATTCATCTAGATCGTCGCCATTCGGGATATTTCCCGATACGGAAGGGTTCTAGGGTTGCCGCAATTGTGACTGCTCGAATTGAGAAGCTTATAGTTTCCATAGCGTCCCCCTTTTAAAATTACTTACCTTGGGCTGACTGATCGTGCTCAAGAAGACGATGGTCTGGATCGAAGGCTCTGCATTGCACAGCGCGGAGAAGTCGGTCTAAGAACTCTCTTCGGGGAGTGTCTGGCTCACAATTTTTGCTTTCTACGCTGCTCCGGCGGCTTTCTCTCTCTCTTTTCTTTCCTGTTGCTGCTCTTGCGAGAGTTGTGATTGGAAGGAACGGTCAAAGCGGCCACCCCACGGTCAACTCCCTGGCGATCCTCAAGTGCGTGCGAGGAGGAGGACTGCATGGGCTATGTAGGACTTGGTTCAGAGTGCAGGGCGCTCATCGCGTCTGATCGAGAGCGCGCTGGTGTGGTCGACCACCTTTGTATAGATATGGTACTACAGATCTCTACACGACTATATACATACGTAAATCATGACTATCGTTTGTCATCCCAGTAGTCACCGACTTGAAAGCCGATATGAGGGAAATTGGGAGGTGCGTGCGTCTCGCTGATATCAGCACTGTCGCCTATCGGTGCATGGTGCGCCTCAATGACAGGCTCGATCGTGCTTCGAGAGGCAAAGGCGCGACTCCCATCAGGAGTGGTTGAGGAGCGGCTCGGCTGCCGTTGCGGAGCGATGGGCGATATTCTTCCCGAACTAGATGAAATCCGACTGGCGTTGCCTTGTAAGGAGATTGTTGGGCTTCGGACAGCATGGGGCGCTGGTGGGCCGCTTGGGAGGGAGTTGAAGAGGGTGGATGTGGATCGAGATGTCCCCGTGTCAAGAGGCGACCTTGACATAGATGTAGCTCTCTTCAGCGGGTGTATGTAGTGCGGCTTCGGCGCTCTTCTAACCTCCACCGACGCAGCCCGAGGAGCACTGTTAGATGTAGGTGGACTCGCGCCGGTTCTCGACGATGTCTGCGACATGGCTGCAAACCCAAGGTCCCCACCAATGTTGCTCCCACCACCACTGCTCCCACCACCAGCATCACTACTCATAGTATCCTCTGTGCTTTCGACAGCCTCTCCGCCGTCTGCCACTTTCTTCCCAAAACGTGAGCGACTGCTCGCATTCTCCTGCATCTCGTCCTCAAAAACCTGCCGTCCCAAGATCCCATCCTTTCCAACCTCCGTCTCCATGATCTCAATCCTATCCACCCATTCCCAAACAATCACAGAAGCTGCCGCTGATGCTACCCACCTTACAAAGTCACCCCATCCAGCCATATACAGCAGCGCGATATCCACAACAAAAAAGACAATGGGCACAAAAATGGATGCCAGTGCTAGCACGCATATGATTAGATTACGCCATGCATATGCACATCGGCGCTTGACAAACGAAAAGTACAGCACGCAGCCGGCGTACATGGCAGAGAGCATGAACTTGAAGAGATACGCCAGGATTGGGATAGCAGCCAGGAATTTTCCAGAATCATCACTATGAATTGCATTTTGTAGAATGGCAAAGATAAGATCAAGAACAATGAGCACGGCGCCTGTCCACTTGATGACGAGTTTCTCTCGATGCCGTGGGAAAAGTCGAATGGTTGTTTGCACCTGTGCCATCCACAGGAGAGCCTGAGATAGGATCCGGACAACGAGCACCGAGGTCCCCCCGTGGATCACGCCACGAAGCTGGATGGCATCCTGTATCCCGGCCACATACTGCTGCTTCATTGTGTCTGCCATGGCGGCCATTGCTATAGTCAACGAGACCGACACCAGCCCAGCGGCACACTTTTGCAGCCACGGTCGCCTCGACACCGTCGCAAAGAGCAGGACAAAGAGCACGTAGGCCAGAGTAGTGCAGGAGGCAACGGAGAAGAGCATAGGCGTGATGCTCGCCACAAAGGGTTCCTGGTTCGTTTGCACTAGCGGTGGTGCTGTGCTCGTGGGGTCGTAGCAGCTGGGGGTGTAGACAGCGCTTTGCTCAACGGTGAAGGTGGCGCCACTGGCCACCGGAATCAGCCCTGGCGGAATGGTGAAGGGCGTGCAGACTGGAATGGCCGACCGGCTGGCTGTTGGCGTGCGCCATATGCCCAACATTGCTGTGTGGCTGTGTGGGTGTGTCGCGCGCTGGGTAGCTGGAGGTGCTTGATTTGTCGTTTGTGGTGGGGGCGTGGGAAGGGGCGAGGGCGAGGGACATTCCGGCGGCTCTTCCCGGCAAAGTCAACACCGACGAAGGATGGGAGAATGCAGCGGTGAGATGGGGAAGAGGAGGGCAGAGTGACAAGATCATGAAGATGCTGCCTGAGAAGAGTCGCTGTCTGGCGTCCACCTGCCTCCTCGTTCTTAGCAAAGTAGCCATTCCAGAATCACCATTCCCGGTCTTCAATCATCGTCGTCTCCAAGTCTCCCTCCAAGCCCCATCTTTCGTAGGCATGACGGTTCTGTCTATATCGTAATTCAGTCTTCCGTCGAGCAAGCATGTCACTCCTCTACGCATGCGTTGCCCGCGACACCACCATCCTCGCAGAGCACGAAAATGCACCGGAAGGCGGCGCAAGCTCCTCTAGCGCAGGCAAAGGCGCCAGCAGTAACGCAGCAGCGGTGGCCAGCCTGGTCCTCTCAAAGCTCGATGCCTCAAAGCCGCAGAAACTGACCTACGTCTACGAAGGCTCCCTGATTCACTACATCGTTACCCCGCCCCTCACCTTCCTATGCATTGCGTCTGACTCTCTGGGTCGGAAGATCCCATTCACTCTACTCCTGCAGGTCGAGAATGACTTTACAACCCAGTGGCCGCATGTGGCTGAGCTGCCAGCTTATGGTGCAGCCTCGTACAATAAGCAGCTGGCGGGCATGATGGCACTGGCAGAGCGTGGCGAGGCAAACCCGGCAAAGCATGTGCAAGAGGAGATATCTCAGGTCAAAGATATCCTGTCGGAGAATATCTCAAAGATCCTTGATCGTGGCGATCGTCTCGACAACCTCATCACAAAGACGGACAACCTGAACCAAAGTGCTTTTGCCTTCAAGAAGCGAAGCACCACCCTGCGAAGACAGATGTGGTGGAAGAATGTCAAGCTGCTGGTCCTTCTAGGCGTCGTGATTATCATGATCATTTATCTCTTTGTCGGGTTTGGATGTGGACTACCGGCCTGGCAGAGGTGTCTGTAAGGGAACAGAGACGCGCGCTGGAGTTTGGAGTTATAGTACAAAGTATAGATAGGTTTAGATTACCATTCTCTCTTCCAACGACTTAGAAGTGCGCATGCACTTTGCCCCAGCCCATCTGAAGAGATGTTTCCTAGGACGAGATCTTTCAGAGGACCGCGCCGCAGTGCCTCTTGCGCTGCAAAGGCATTGAAGCCCACCACCCGCAAGAATCTCTCGTGCACTGTCTCGCTGGTCTCTAGGATGGTCTCCCGTCCACAACGACGTAGGATATCGAGGACCCAGAAGACGGCATCTGCAGCATCAAGCCCACACCACCAGTAATGAATGCCTCGAGCCGCGAGCATCGTAAGGACCGGCGATGCGCGCACGGTTGGGAAGCCTCGTATAATCACATGCAGATCGACCCTTGCACAAACCGTGTCGACTCGCTCGATGGCGACAAATTTTCCCTGGAAGTCTTTCTGTGTCAGCATCGCAGGATGTAAAAGGATAATGCCGCAAACGGGCGAAATGAGAAGGTCGGCATCGTTGTTGTCCTCTCGCTCGATTATTGTCTCGTGCAACGCTGACAGAGTACGCATAAACTTTGTGTCTCGTAGTAGGGTGGTGGTAACGATTAGAGGATAGGAACAACCAGTGTGTTTGGGTGGGGGAATAGAGCCATTTATTGGGTCACTGCTGTGTTGCTTCAGAAGACTTCGTTCCATTGATATCGGCGTTGAGCTTAACGTCAGAGTCTTTGAAGTCTCAGGCGTGATTGGAGGAGGGCCCATTAACGGCGATCGATTATGCAGGCTCATAAAGCCATGCAATCTTTCTCGAATAGACATTTCCATGGGTTGTTTCGCGTCCACTGACTTTGGAGGTGTAATATTTACGATACTTGGGCTCTCATCATTAAAAACCTCGATATATTCCTCAGCATATGCACGTATTGGTGGGGGAGGCCCTGTGGTCGAAGGCGTGACGATTAGCTCGTGCACACTCGTTTCATTACTTGGAGTTTCATTCGTGTCGATACGTGGCATGTGGCGAAAGGGTTGCCATTCGAGATCAATTTCGATACTGCGAAGTCCTCCCCACGGGCTTTCAGTGATGTCCGTCGTCTGTAGATTAGGTATCGCGGTTGGTAACTTTGGACAGGAGATTCGTAAGGTTGTGTCCTCTACAATGAGATCTTCTTCCTTGAAGATATGTGGTTCCTTTTCTCCGTGTATTTCGTCATCCACAGGTAGAATAGACATTTTCAATAAATCATGCGTTACTTTAGGTCTTTTGCATGATATTGGAGTTAGCAGCGTCTCGATCTTCAGTCCCCTCCGCTTTAATGGAGTTGGGCCCACTAATTTCTCCACGTTAGGGCCTTCAATCGGCTGTAAGTCTTCTTCTAGTTTATAATCCTCGTCTTGTTCAATTGAGCTGATACTCATGGGGGAGGCAAGAAGAGATGGCGATTTAGGTGAAGGCATTGACGACAAGAGATCGGGTACACTCATTCGTCTATATACAGGCTTGGGTGCTATAGTCGTGGGCTGTAACAGAGACTGCAGGTAAGAAAGATCTTCTTTGGTTATTTCGAGCCGTTCCTCACACATTTCTTCGTCTGTGTCTTCAATAATATCGTCACAGGAAGTTTCTAGTTGAAGAGTGCCCTTAAAGCCAGTAAGGGAGTGTGACTGGTCATTGGGAAATATAGGTAGATCGACATATGAGGGCGCAGGTATCGCTGGAGCCTCCAGGGGTTGCAGCAACTCTGCAAGAAAGACAGCGCTGGTTCTCTCCAAATTTAGCACTTCATTCGTGTTTATCTCGCAATCACCAGACAGCCATTGCCAGGTGAGCTTCTCCTCTTCCTTGGAAATGTCATAGAGGGGAAGTGGTGGCAAATCGATCATGCACGATCACGAGATTCACGAGAAGCAGGCCCACGAGCCATTCCCATTCAAATCCATACTAAACTATGGATCACTGCTTGTCCTTGACAGGGGCATCCTTCCCAGTCGCCTTCTTGAATCCAGTTCGCATTCCATCTGAGATCTTCTCGGTTGTTCCGGCATTCGTGGAGTGGCCGGCTTTCTTCTCGCCCATTGAGACTCCTTGGTCAATGTAGTCCTGCTTTCCAGCCGCCTTTGCCTGTTCGTTGGTTTGACCTGACATGATGTTTCCTTCTTTTACTTGCGACTTTGGTGCTATTCAACTCCTGTATGACGTGCAGGGGGAACTTGGGTTATACATAGGGAATGCGCGGCGTATGACGCAACCACGTGTCAATCTTAAAACTGCTTGGTGGAATTGATCACGTGTCTGATTTGCAAATATGCAGACGCGAATGATGCCCGAGATTTGCATAGATATGTAGAGCAGAGCACTCTCCAAAAGAGCCCCTCGCTCTCGTAGCCAGGACTGGCGATAGATGATTCAACGGCAGTGGCGATTTGTTGGGACTAAAGCGGAGCTTGATGAAGTTCGAGAAGTTTAGAGTAACGCCAACAGTGCAACCAAACTCGCGTCCACGTATCTTCACTTAGACGCATAAATAAAAATGGCTAGAGGTGTCGGATAGAGTACGAGCTCACGCGAGCTTACGTGACAATTAGCCGAGACCCAGTGATTGGGAATGGCCAACGGCAGAAGTCTTTGGGGCCCGCGTGAAGAAGTCCTTCACGCGTCAAATGACAGAGCGACACCTGGAGGTCATAGAGCGCCCTCCTTTCTCTTTCCGGGCGCGGTGGCACACTCTTAGCGCGACGCTGTCAACGTACAAAGGCATGATTAAAAGGCGAATGACCACGCGCTCCCAGGGTCAGTGATGCAGACGTAGGGTGCTGCCTTGGAGCTTTATCGGCTACAGAACAAGGGGAAGACATTTAGATTTGAAAGATGCTGGAGCATCATCAACGACTATCCGAAATTTCATAGTCCTAACGTCGCTTCGGCCGCCTCCTCTTGCGCGTC